>JAEEGL015970121.1_pt1 | contig 12588 bp, 13 predicted proteins | sample 9134231 | NCBI WGS metagenome assembly JAEEGL01 (sample SAMN16246548, study PRJNA631951) | gut metagenome | biome: gut microbiome; feature: rumen; material: fiber-attached | host: Bos | place: Iran: Karaj | collected 2018-10
ATAGAAGTATTAACAGCAGAAGAGGTAGAAGTAATCCCTTCATCTAGTCTTTCAGGAATGGTTGATTATGGTTTATCAGTATCAAGACATTCAAAATATATAAGTGATGCTTTACATGAAATAATGTTTGCTGATACTTTAGAACATTCATTAGATGATATAAACAAACTACTAGGGGAGGTATCTTATGAAGAAACATTACCTCCAACTCATGAACCAACTTTATTAGAAAAATTATTTGCTATCGAAGAACCAGTTCAAAGAGTAAAAAAATATAATCCTTCTAAAATAGGAGATATTGAATCACAAGTAGATATTCAAATAACAACTTTAACCAAAGAATTAGAAGGATATGACTATATAAAAAGATACATTGAAGTATATCTAAGAAAATTAACAGAGTATCTAGAACGTTTAAAACAATATAAAGAATATATGGACACAACTGAATTAGATAAAGATGTAGACGATATAACTAGCTTTAACCAAAGCCTAAATAAATCATCTGCTCAAAAAATAATTCAAGATAAAATAATTACATTTGAAACAATGATTGTATTAATGAAACAAGAACTAGTAACTGTTCATGCTGCTATAATAAATCACTTTATTACAATTAATTCATTACAAACATCCAAGATGGCTATTTTACCATTAATAGCTACTGAAATAGCTATTAACATGGGAAATGCTACTGAAAGTGAATCGCTAAGACTAACAGGTGAACTAGTTGACCTATTAGAAAATGTAGTTAATAAAAATGTTGAAGCAACCAAAGAAAACCTAAATCGTCTAAGATTAAGTGGTATTTCTGAAGAAACATATACAGCATTAAATGGTGAAATAACAAGATATATTTCTACAGTAGATAGAGGTATAAAATTACTTGGCCCAGCATCTGGAACCAAAGAAGATGAACATCAACATAAATTATAAAAAGAACCAATTGGTTCTTTTTTTGCATAAAAAAACAAACTCAACGAGTTTGGAATTGTTAACTTGGTGGAGAATGTGGGATTCGAACCCGCGACCCCCTGCGTGCAGGGCAGGTGCTCTAGCCAGCTGAGCTAATTCCCCAAGAACATGATAATAATAACATATTCTTGGGGACCTTGCAAGTTTTTTTTACTTTATTTCGATAATTTGTGAAAAAAAGAGGCTATAATCGTCGTTTAAGGCTATTTTACGGCCTAAAACGTCGATATTTGACACAATACCTTCTCGTAAATAATATCTTCCAGAACGGAAGTATTTAACCTTTATTTTAGTCTGATTATTATAAGAAATTAACAATCTTTTTTCTATTTCATTAATTTGATCGTCTGAAAGTATTGGCATCTTAACAACATACTTTCTTTTTAATACATCTTTAACCATTTCCTCACCAGGGGCAACAGCATTAAAAGGGGCCCACTTGGCTTGACTACGATTACTCATGCACTATGTCCTCCAATCTTTTTATTCCTTTCCAACATGGTTGAATCACTAAGAAGAGCAGAAGCTCTAACTAAACTATTCTTGCCATACTTATTAGTAATTTCGTCAATAGTTTTATCTTTCTTACTTTCTTTTTCTTCCTCTTCAAAAGATTCAAATAAATTCAATTGAACACTTTCTTTATCAACTAAACCACCTAGGCTAACGCCAACTAATCTTATTGGTTCATTATTATAAAAACGATCGAATATTAGCATACAAGTTCCAAGTATCTTACTTGAATTATCAGTTGGATTATCTAATTTCATTACATGATAAAATCTCCCACCATAATTTTTAGAAAATCCAATTTGTAATCCAACAACACTAGTTTGCTTATTATGAGAACGTAATCTTCTAGCTACAACATCAACCATTTCTTTAATAATTATTTTTACATTTTCACCATTATAATCCTTAAATAAAACCTGGCTATTAGAATAAGACTTATCGGGTTCTTTTCTTTCTAAATCACTAATAACTGATAAATCTATACCATTAGCATGTTCCCATAATTCAACTCCCATAACCCCAAACATATCTTTTAATTTATTTTTATCATAGTTAGCTAAATCACCAACTTTATAAATTCCTAATTTATTTAATCTAGCTTCCATTCGAGGACCGATTCCCCACATTTTAGATAGGGGAGCTATCGCCCACAAAATATTAGGAACATCATCGTATGTCCACTTAGCAATCCCGTTTTTAAACTTTTTGGCTTCAATATCCATAGCTACCTTGGCTAATAAAATATTTGGCCCAATTCCACAAGTAGCAGTAAGACCTGTTCTTTTAGTAATTTCACTAAGTATTTCTTCCGCTAATTCATAATCAGTTTTCTTATATAACTTTAAATAATTAGTAACATCTAAAAAACATTCATCAATAGAGTAAACGAACAAATCTTCTTTAGCTACATAGTCTAAATAGACATTTATTACATCTTCACTCATTTTTATATATAAACTCATTCGTGGAGGAACTATAGCATAAGCAATAGTTTTTGGAATTTGATATATTCTTCCACGTGAAGGCACACCCTTTTTCTTTAAATAGGGTGTTACAGCAAGAGTTATTGCACCTCCACCTTGCTTAGGGTTAGCAACAACAAGTGGAGTAGTAAAAGGATCTAATCCTCTTGTAACACATTCACAGGACGCAAAAAAACTTTTCAAGTCAATACTTAAAATATGTCTTTCAGGATATAATTTAGGATCCATAAGCCTCACCCTCAACACGAACATTCGTTCTATAAAAATTATATATCAAGAACAATAAAAATTCAATATTTAAAATGAGAAAAAATTAATATATAATAATTACTTAAGAAAGGATGTCTAAATATGTTAATCAGAACTTGGAATAAAAAAGAATATCAAATTTACATAAAATATTTAAAAAGTTTAAGTGATCCTAAATATCGTGATTTTCATAAAAACTTAACTGAAACAAAATATGAAATTATAGGTATTAGAGTTCCTATAATGAGACAAATAGCAAAAGAAAAACTTAAAACTGATTATCTAGACTTCTTAAAATATTGTGGTGATAAATACTATGAAGAAGTATTTATCGAAGGCCAAGTAATCACTGGTATTAAGGACGAAGATAAATTCCTAGAACACTTTTATAACTTCTTAGACAAAATAGATAATTGGGCAATATGTGATTCTTTTTGTAATAGTTTAAAAAGATTTAAAAAGAATACAGAAAAATACTTTCCAATATGTAAAGAATTAGCGTTACAAACAGATAAAATATTTACTTCCCGTGTAGGTTTAATATGTATTTTAAATCACTTTATAGATGAACTATATTTAAAAGAAATCTTTGAAATATTAGATACTATAAAAAGTGATGAATACTATTTGAACATGGCTGAGGCTTGGTTAGTATGCGAAATATATACGAAATATCCAAAAGAAACAACAAAATACTTAAAGAAAAACAAATTAAATAAATTCACCCAAAACAAGGCTATTTCTAAGATCCATGATTCATATCGTGTAACTAAAGAAGAAAAAGAATATTTAAATACTTTAAAAAGAAAATAAAATTTGTTAATATAAATAAAGGTGGTTTTTATGAAAAAGTATATGAGACTATTATTACTTGTTCTATGTGCTTTCCTTATAGTAGCATGTGGAAAGAAAGAGAAAGGAGACTCTAAAGTGACTGAAGAAATAACTGAAGGAACAATTGAAGGTTTTCATTTTAAAGAAACAGATGAAGTAACAGATCGCGTTAAAATTCAAATGGAAAACGGTGATATCATATTAATCGTTTTATCTAACAATCAAACACCAATAACAAAAGCAAACTTTCAAAAATTAGTTAGTGAACATTTCTATGACGGAATTATATTCCATCGTGTAATCCAAAACTTTATGATTCAAGGTGGAGATCCAACAGGAACTGGATTTAATGGCTCAAATGCAAAAATCAAAGGTGAATTTAGTGCTAACGGAGTTCAAAATGATTTAAAACATACTAGAGGAGTAGTATCTATGGCTAGATCAAATGATATGAACTCAGCTTCAAGTCAATTCTTTATTTGTACTGTTGAATATCCATCATTAGACGGTAATTATGCTGCCTTTGGTAAAGTATTTGCTGGTATGGATGCCGTTGATAAAATTGAACAAACTGAAACAGATTCTAATGATCGTCCAGTAGTAGAACAAAAGATAAAATCAATCAGATTTATCGAAATAATTAAGGATTAAAAAAAATCCTTTTTTTTATTTCAAAATAATGATAAAATTAATATTGAAAATAGGTGATTATAATGGAAGAAAAGAAAAAAACTACTAGCACTAAAAAGAAAAGCAGTGGTACAAAAAAATCTACTACAAAAAAGACTACAACAAAAGTAGCATCTAAAAAGGCTACTACAAAAACAGCACCTAAGAAAACAACAACAAAAAAAACAACTACAACTAAAAAAGTAGCTCCTAAGAAAATAGAACCAAAAGTTGAAGAAGTAAAAAAAGAAGAAACAAAAAAAGAAGAAGCTTTAGAAAAAACAATTATCTTCAACAGTAAACAAAAAAGGAATCTAAAAGAAGTAGTTGATAAACTTGAAGAAGAAACAGTTGTTGTTGATGATAAAGTTATTAAAAGAAGTGTTGTAAGAAAATACTTAATTATCATTATTGCAGTTGCAATGGTTCTTGTTGCAGCAGCTTCAATTGCTTATGTTGCAAGTCAACAAAAAGTAGAACGTCATCGTAATGAAACAACAGGAAGTAACATTTATGAAAAAGCAAAAGCAAAAAAAATAGAACCTGTTAAAGAAGAAGAAGAACGTGAAGTTGAAACTGAAGAAAAATATGAACATATAATAACAATTGATTTAAAAACATTTGAATCAAAAGCAGCTAATAAAGATGAAATGATTGTATTAGTAGCAAGTAGTTCATGTAGTTCATGCGTTCAATTTGAACCTGATGTTGAAAAAGTATTTGCTGAATTAGATAAAAAAATATATCGTGTTGATATTAAATCTATGAATGAAGAAGAAATAAATGCTTTTAGAGAATATTATGCTTTCACTATAACACCAACAATTTTCGTAGTTAAAGATGGTGTTGTTGTAGCAGATACCGCTAGAACAGGTAGAATGAAACCAGAAGATTTAAAAGAATGGTTAGATAAAAATTATTAATGGAACTATAACGAGAAGTTATAGCTCTTTTTTTTGTTATAACTTTCATTGACTTTTATCTTAAAACGAATATAATAAATGTCAATGAAAAGAGGAAAATACTATGGCTCTTCCTAGTAATAATATAAACTTGAATTTATATCGGATATTCTATACCGTTGCTAAAACTAAGAGTTTTTCAGAGTCTTCAAGAACTCTTCATATTTCGCAGCCTGCAATATCTAAACACATTCAAAACTTAGAATATGAATTGGATACTCTTTTGTTTTATAGAACTAATAGAGGAATTGAATTAACACCAGAAGCAGTTAATTTACTATCATATGTTGAAAAAGCATATAATTATTTAATGCTTGGTGAAAGAGAACTTGAAGAAAGCAAAGAATTAACTAAAGGTAAAATATCTATTGGTGTTCCAACAGTAATAGGAGCTCATTATCTAAATACTTATTTAAAAATGTTTTTAAAAGAACATCCAAGTATTAATGTTGAATTAGTAAATAATACAGAAAGAAGACTAACAGAACTTTTCAATCAACATACGATTGATTTACTAATTCTACCAAATAGTATAAGAGTAAATAAAGATTATAAAACTATAGAAATAAAAAAAGAAGAATACTGTTTTGCATATAGTAGATCTTTACCATACAACACAATAACAACTCTAGAAGAAGTAATGACTAAACCAATCATTCTTCCATCAACAACAACTAGAGCTAGAAAAGAATTAGATAATATCTTAAATGAATTAAATCTAAATCCAAATCCTATGATGGAATCAGACCAATCAGAATTAATCCTAACATATACAAAAGAGGAATTAGGAATAGGTTATTTACCAAAGAGTATTGTCTTATCTAATCCAGATTTAGATATCATCAATATTGAAACAGAATTACCTACAACAAGTATTACTTTAATATATGATGAGAGTAGTCTTACAACTGCTGCTAAAACATTTATAACAGTACTAACAAATAGTACAATATTAACAGAAAATCAAAGCACAGAAAATCTATAATTATTATAGATTTTTTTTATGAAAATAAACTTTTTTCATATACCCCCCAGTAGTATATAGACATTAGGTATATTTGGTGCTAAAATACTCCTAGGTGATTAATTATGTTACATATAAAAAACGTTACAGTTAATGCCGATAATAAGGAAATATTACATGGTTTTAACTTAGATATAAATGATGGCGAAATCCATGCATTAATGGGTCCTAACGGTGTTGGAAAATCTACAATATGCCGTGCAATCCTAAAAGATCCTAACTATGAAATAACAGATGGAGAAATAATCTATAATGATAAAAAATTAAAGGACTTAACCACAACTGAAATAAGTCGTTTAGGAATCATGATGATTACTCAGTCTCCAATAGCAATTGAAGGAGTTACAAATGCTGAAATGCTTCGCTTAGCTTTATCAGAACGTACAGGAGAACATGTTGATATTTTTAAATTTTCCAAAGAAGCTAAAGCGATTTGTGAAAAATTATCTATTCCAGAAAACTTCCTTCATCGTGACATCAATAGTGGTATGTCTGGTGGGGAAAGAAAGAAAAACGAACTGCTTCATATTTGGATGTTAAAACCATCTTTCTTAATCTTAGATGAAGTAGATTCAGGTCTAGATGTAGATGCTTTAAAAATCGTAGCTAATTCCCTAAAAGAATATCATGATGAAAATAACTGTTCTATATTATTAATAACTCATAATCCTCATCTTTTAGAAATCTTAAAACCAGATTATATTCATATTCTTAAAAATAAAAAGATAATCAAAACTGGAGATTATACTTTATCAGAAGAAATAGAAAAATATGGATTTAAGAATATGAGTGATGATAATGAATAAAATAACAGTCGAGAAAGAAGAATATATAGAACTAAAAGATAATGCTATCGATTTAGATATAAAGACAAAAAAACTAACTATAAAAGTAAAAGGAAAAGTTCTTATAAATGAATTAAGTATAAAAGATAATGAAGAATTAGAATTAACAATTGATGTCGAACCACAAAGTTCTCTTGTTTATAATCGTTTCTTAATTCACAATATAATGAATAACAAAATAACTATCAATCAAGATAGTAAAAGTAATGTCATTTTTAATTATTCTTTCGTTGCTAATGATAAATGCCATTTAAATATTGATACTAATTTAAAGGGAAATGACAATGAAAGTGAAATAAATGTTAAAGCAGTTACTGAGCGCGATGGTTCGGCAACTATCATTGGAACAGCAGATGCAAAAGAAAAAATAGTAAATAATGATTTAGTAGAAAACATTAAAGTCTTGGTACTTAATGAAGAAGAAAGCGTTTGTATTCCAAATCTTTTAGTTGCTACTAATGAAGTAACAGTAAACCATGCTTGTACAATTAGTTCAATAGATCCTGATAGTTTATTCTATCTAGAATCTAAAGGCCTAAATGAAAAGGAAGCTATAAAACTTATAAAAAATGGTTACTTAATCGGAAACCTAAGTATCAACGAAGAAATAAAAAAAGAAATATTAAGTATGATAGAAGGTGAATAAAATGAATAGAGAAGATTTCCCTATGATAAATACAAATTATATTTATTTAGATAATGGTGCAACAACTTGGAAATCCAATCAAGTATTAGATAGTATCAAAGAATACTATACTAGTTATACAGCTAATGCTCATCGTGGCGATTATGACTTATCCTTAAGAGTAGATAAAGAATATGAAAGCACAAGAGAAGTAGTAAAAACATTTATTAATGCTAATAGAAAAGAAGAAATAGTATTTACTAGTGGATGTACAGATTCTCTAAACATTATCGCCGAAGGTTATTTTAAACAGCATTTAAATAAAGATGATGAAATAATAATAACTTATAGTGAACATGCATCAAATGTTTTACCATGGTTTAGATTACAAAATGAAATAGGTGCTAAAGTCATCTATTGTCCTTTAAATGAAAACCATGAAGTAACAATCGCTAATCTAAAAGAAGTTATTACTAAAAAAACAAAAGTAATCTCTCTAGCTCATATCACTAATGTCATTGGTGATGTAAGACCAATAAAAGAAATATGTAAGTTAGCTCATGAAAATAATATCTTAGTAGTAGTTGATGGGGCACAAAGCATACCTCACCTAAAAACAGATGTTCAAGATTTAGATTGTGACTTTCTTGCATTTTCAGCGCATAAAATGACTGGTCCTACGGGTGTTGGGGTTTTATATGGTAAATATGATTTATTAAATGCAATTAAACCAATCAATCTAGGTGGTGGTATGAACGAAGAATTCGATACACCTTCGTCAATAGAATTAAAACCAATTCCAACTAGATTAGAAGCAGGAACACCAAATATTGAAGGTGTAATTGGTTTAAAAGCAGCAGTTAAGCATTTAATGAGTATTGGTATGGATAAAATTCATAACCATGAATTAGAATTAAAAGATTTATTAGTAAAAAAGCTAAAAGAAATACCACATATTACTATTTATAACGCTAATACTAAATCAGGAATAGTTGCTTTTAATGTTGATGGAATATTCGCTCAAGATGTAGCAGTATACCTAAATAAACATAAAGTCTGTGTAAGAGCTGGTAATCATTGTGCCAAAATCCTAAAAAATGAAATAAAAGTAGCTAATACAGTTAGAGTAAGTATATATTTATATAACACCAAAGAAGAAATTCTTAAAATAGTAGAATTGTTAATGAGTAAAAAGAAAATACTAAATGAAATGCTATAGGAGGTATATATGGATTCTGAATTAAAAAAAGAATTAATCATGGAACATTATTCAAATCCTTTAAATAGAGGAATAATAGATGATCCAAGATATATCAAAGTAAAATCTAAAGCAGAAACTTGTATAGACGATATTGATTTATATGTTCTAATAGAAGATGATGTTATTAAAGATGTTCACTTTGAAGGAGAAGCATGTGCTATCTCTACATCAGCAACTTCAATAATGACTAAACTATTAAAAGATAAAACAATTGAACAAGTAAAAGAATTAATTAAAGAATATTATAAAATGATTGAAGGACAAGAGCATAATGAAGACCTTCTAGAAGAAGCAGTATGTTACGACGAAATATATAAACAAGAAAATAGAAAAGGTTGTGCAACAATTCCTTGGAAAGGAATAGAAAAAGCTCTACTTGAATATGAGCAAAAGAATGCCAAATAGCATTCTTTTTTATTGTTCAAAATTAACAAAAGTGATAATATCAAAATATAGGGTGATGTAAATGGAAATGTCAGTCAAAAAAAGAATTAGTAATATTTTCATAATTGCAATCTTTTCATTAATTATAATAGCTATAGCTTTAATAGTTATTTTGAAAGTTAGTTTTTTCCGTATAAATGGAAGTAGTATGGAACCAACTCTATCTCCTAGAGAATTAGTTGTTGCAATACCAGATAAGGATCTTGAAAGAGGAGATTTAATTGCCTTTGATTTAGAAGGAACAGAAACTATTAAAAGAATAATAGGAATACCTGGTGACGAAGTATTCATAGATGAAGATGGAACTGTTTATATAAATGATGAAAAATTAGAAGAAGATTATATAAAAATAAAATATAAAGGAGATGTCGAAGTAGCTAATCCATATAAAGTTCAAAAAGATGAATTTTATGTTTTAGGAGACAATAGACAAGATTCCAAAGACAGCCGTCTAATTAAAGTCGGTGGAATCAGAAAAGATGAAATTAAATCTCGAATTATTTATTCGATTTCTAAATTCAAAAAAATAAAGTAAACAAGGACAAGTTTTCTAAAAAAACTTGTCTTTTTATGATATAATTAGTACATGATAGAGGGTGCTTTTAATGAATTCAAAAGAACTTATAAAAGAACACATAAAAGACAGACTTACTTCATTACAAGAATTAGGTCAAGTTTATAGTGAGGAAAAAATAGATCAATTAGCAGAAAATTTAGCTAAATCAGGTCGTTCTTTAACTGAAATAAGTACTTTAATTGATAATAAATTTGCTTACCAATTAAGAAAAGTAAAACATGATAATTATTTAGCATCATTAAAAGAATATTACATTTCTTCTGTCGATAAGATTAAAAGTGGAAATAACTGTTACCTACTATCATATGAACAAGGAGTTAAAGTTCTTGAACAAGCTAAACTAGAAGATTTAAAAACTCTAGAAAATGGTTTGACTTTAGTCGAAGTTAACAAAGAAAAAAAAGGTTATAAAAAAGAAAATAGTGTTAATAACGATTATGAACTTATAATGAGTGACATCGCATATTTATTAAATATTGATTATTCTAGTACTTATAGAATCTTCGATAAAAAAATGGAACCACAAGGTATCTTAAATTTATCATTTACTGATAAAGATGAAAGATTCTTAAGCTTAGAAGAAGCCTTAAGATACATCAAAGAAGAATCACCAAAGTTTAATATGACTCAAGAATTATTATCATATCATGATAAACATATTAAATATGGTATTAAACCTGCTAAAGATGATGAATATGTAAGGAATATTGAATATGTATTTGATTTATTCAGTGCCTTACCTGATATTACTCAAGATAATATTGAAGAATTAAAATATCATTATCTTAATATGAAAGTATTTGAACTATTTGCTAATAGTGTTGATAATAATTTAAATAATATAGGCTTAATAGTAAATAAAAAAGTACTAAAGAAATATACTTATCGTTTATCTCCATCTTATAACAAATACACAACCAAGATGGACAATTTAGAAAACGATGAAACTATATGCAATTTTTACATCGTTAAAAAGAAATCATTACTTGGAACATTAATTAATAATTATTATGATTACATTAAAGACACATTGTCTCTAATAGCAGATAATAGTGAATCATTATCTAAATTAATTAAGCAAGTAATAAAAGAACACTTAGAATATGGTGAATATAGAAATTATTATGAAAAAGTAAAAGATAACATCGAAATGATTAAAGCAGCTACTATAACTAAAAAAGAATTATCACCAGATTCTAAAGATGATAAAAAACGTCAAGAAGACAATAATATTCTATACCAAAACAAAATTGCTCCATTACAAGACAATTATGTTTCTGATGAATACGAAGGTAAAGGAAGTACTTTATTAACAGCACTAGTAACAGCAGTACTATTTATCACGATTGGTATTATCTTATTAGCTATATATGCTGTTAGTAGAATGAATATGTAATATTTGACAATTAAAACAAATAATATTAAAATATGAACAGAAATCGCAAGAAAGACTAGTAAAATATAATAGTTATCGTAGAGAATCTGTGGTTGGTGAAAACAGAAATAACATTATATTTGAATCTACTTTCTAGAGCAGCTAATCACTGCCGGCCTAGCCGTTATCAAAAATAAGTAAAAAAAAGGATGGTACCGCATTACTTTGCTCCTTGCAAGTAATGTGGTCTTTTTTTATTAGAAAGGAAGTGTAGGTATGGACAAAATGATTAAAGTTGGCGTTGGAGTTATGATAAAAGATGGAAATAAAATTCTCTTAGGTCATCGCTCAGCTAAACGAAAAGATACTGGTGGCATCTTTGAACCAGACACATGGACATTACCAGGTGGAAAACAAGAATATGACGAAACAGTTGAAGAAACTGCCATTAGAGAAATCAAAGAAGAAACAAATTTAGATATTAAAGATCCAGAAGTGTTTTCAGTCTCGGATGATTTTCAACCAGACCGACACTTCGTGACAATCGAAATGATAACTGAAGAGTATTCTGGAGAACTAAAGATAATGGAACCGACAAAAGAAGATGATTGGCAATGGTTTGATCTAAATGATCTACCAAACAATATTTACTCGCCATCGAGAGTATTTATTGAAAAATATAAAGAAAAAAACAAGAAAAGAGGAAAAACAAAATGATAGATATTAAATTAATTAGAGAAAACAGAGATGTTGTTAAAGAAAACATCAAAAAGAAATTTCAAGATGAAAAACTTCCATTAGTAGATGAAATCTATGAAATGGATATAAAGGTTAGAGAAGCACAAACAAAGGCTGACAACCTAAAAGCCGAAAAAAATAAAATGAGTGGCGAAATTGGAAAACTAATGAAAGACAAAAAAATTGATGAAGCTAATAAAGTAAAAGAAGAAATTGCTAAAATGGCTGACGAAATCAAAGAATTAGAAGAAAACCAAACAACCTTAGCTGCGGAAATAAAAGAAAAAATGATGGTAATACCAAACATCATTGATCCATCAGTTCCAATCGGAAAAGATGATACAGAAAACGTTGAAGTACAAAAATTTGGAGATCCAGTAGTTCCTGACTATGAAATTCCATATCATGCAGATATTATTAATAACTTAAATGGAATGGATAAAGAAGCTGCAGGAAGAACTAGTGGTGAAGGATTCTATTACTTACTAGGAGACGTAGCTAGATTACATGAAGC
>JAEEGL017263786.1_pt1 | contig 12588 bp, 12 predicted proteins | sample 9134231 | NCBI WGS metagenome assembly JAEEGL01 (sample SAMN16246548, study PRJNA631951) | gut metagenome | biome: gut microbiome; feature: rumen; material: fiber-attached | host: Bos | place: Iran: Karaj | collected 2018-10
CACTCATTAAAATAGCAAGAGATTTATCTTCATAATATTTTCCATCTACTTTTTTAAATCTTTTACCAATTTCAAATAATCCTAAATCTTTATTATTACGTTTAGCATTATAGTCATAAGTAAGCATCATACTTGGAAGTAAACTATAACGAAGAGTTTTATGATCATCACTCATTGGATCTAGTAAGTTTATTTCGGTAAATTCATCAAGTGTATACATATGAGAGATATCTTGTGGTATTAAAGTATAACTTAATGTTTCATTTAATCCATATGATGATAAGATATCACGAACACCTCTTAAAAACTTATTATATGTTCCACGTTTAGTTGGTAATACTGGTACAGTTCCTACCATTTTATCTATTCCATATATTCTTGCTATTTCTTCAATCAAGTCTTCTTTTATACTAATATCAATTCTTCTAGAAGGAACAGTTACCATTAGTTTATCTTTATTTTCTTTAACAGTAAATCCAAGACGATTAAAGATACTAATAATTTCTTCTTTACTTATTTGAAGACCTAATAGGCCATTAATATTATCGATAGTTATTTCAATAGTTTTATCAGATTTATCACTTTCATCAAATATACATATATCATCAACTATATCTGCATCTGCGTATTCATGAAGTAAATAACAACTTCTTTCCATTGCCATATATGTTCTATTTGGATCAAGTCCTTTTTCAAAGCGATTACTTGCTTCACTACGAAGAATTTTCTTTGAAGTTAGTCGAATACTAACATTATCAAAAATAGCTGCTTCTATTAATATGTTTTTGGTATTCTCTTCTACTTCAGTTGATAATCCTCCCATAACACCAGCAAGGCCTACTGCAGAATTTTTATCAGCTATAACAATATCATCTTTGGTTAACACTCTTTCTATATTATCAAGTGTAGTTAACTTTTCATTATCAAGGGCATCACGAACAATTAAAGTATCACCAAGACTATCGACATCATAATAATGAAGTGGTTGACCAGTTTCTAACATAACATAATTTGAAATATCAACAACATTATTAATTGGTCTAATACCACTAGCAATTAATCTTTTCTTAATAAAATCAGGGCTTTCCTTAATTGTAACATTCAAAGCTTTTTTAGCTAAAAACAAAGAACATTTTTTTGTATTAATTTTTAAATTAAAATTCATTTTACCAGGAACTGTTGGATAATCTAACTTTATATCATTTACTTTTCGATTATATAAAGCACCTATTTCATAAGCCATACCAAGAATACTTAATAAGTCACCTCGATTACTTGTTAGTTCAAAGTCAATTACTTCATCATCAAGATTTAAAAACTTAATTGGGTCTTCTCCAACTTTAGCTTCATTTGATAATTCACAGATTCCTTCAATGTCTTCAGGTTTTAGGAATTTATGGTCAAGGCCTAATTCCTCAATAGAACATAGCATTCCATTTGATTCAACACCACGAATAACACCTTTCTTTATTTCTCCACCAGGAAGTTTTGCTCCCGGTAAGGCAACAATTACTTTTATTCCCTTGCGAACATTTGGAGCACCACAAACAATATTAAGTATTTCTTTTCCAACATTAACCTTACAAACGTGTAAGTGATCAGAATCAGGATGATTTTCACATTCTAAAACTTCACCAATTATTAAGTTTGTTGCATTAATTAGTTTTCCACATTCATCAAATTCATTACCAATACCCGTCATATCAAGAGCTAATTTATTAATCTCAATATCACTTGTATCAATATAATCACTTAAAAACTTTCTACTTAATTTCATTATTTATACTCCTTTCTATTAAATTCTTTTAAGAAACGAATATCATTAGTGTATAAATATCTTATATCTGGAATACCGTATTTCATCATTGCTAATCTATCTATTCCAGTTCCAAAAGCAAAACCAGTGTATTTATCTGGATCATAACCATTACTTCTTAATACATTAGGATGTACCATACCTGCTCCAAGAAGTTCAATCCATCCAGTATTTTTACATAATGGACAACCTTTACCACCACACTTAAAACAGCTTACATCAACTTCAACACTTGGTTCAGTAAATGGAAAATAACTTGGACGGAAACGAACATTAGTTTTTTCACCCAATAGTTTTCTTGCCATAACTTCAAGAGTTCCTTTTAAGTCTGCTAAAGTTATATGTTCATCGATAACTAACCCTTCAAATTGTCCAAATTGATGAGAATGAGTTGCATCATCATCACGTCGATATGTTTTTCCTGGGCAAATCATACGAATTGGTCCTTTTTCTTGATTTGCTTCCATGCATCGAGCTTGGACACTAGATGTTTGTGTACGCAATAACCAATCTACATCAACATAGAAACTATCTTGAGTATCACGAACAGGATGGCCTAAAGGAATATTAAGTCTTTGGAAACAATACTCATCAGTCTCAAGTTCCGGTCCATCTAATACATCATATCCCATTGAAACAAACAAATCTTCTATTTCATTAACTATCATATTAAATGGATGAATAGTTCCACGTTCTCTTCTATTACTTGGAAGAGTTACATCTATCTTTTCTTCTTCTAGTTTCTTGTTTAGTATTTCATCATTTATTTTCTTTTCTGTTTCAGTTATTAATTCATTTGTTTTATTACGAATTTCAGTTGCAAAACGTCCTAATAAAGCTCTTTCTTCATTCGATAAATCACGCATATTTTTCGTAAGATCACTTACAATACCATTTTTACCTAAATATTTTGCTTTTACAATGACAACATCATTAGGCGTTTTACATTCTTTTAAATCATTTATTAAATCATTTTCTATTCTTATATTTCTTTCTTGATATTCTTTTTCCATTTTATTCCTCCCTTTAAAAAGCATTTAATATATTCACTACTTACTTCTTTTTTATCACCAACTAATAATCTATGCGTAGCACCAGTTACATCAGTAAGATATTTAAATCGAGATTTAACACTATTAAGAATTAAATCACCAACATCATATGGTATTATTTCATCATCAGTACTACGTAATATTAATACATCACACGAAACATTTTCTAAATAATCTTTTCCTTCTTTAACAAGTTTTCTAAACTCATTAACCATTAAAGGAGATACACGAATAATTTTTTGCCACAAATGACTATATTTTTCAAATGATTTTTCCTTGATATCATCCTTGTTTTGTTTGATATTAAGGTAATCAAAAGCTGCATTTACAAAAACAACTTTTTTTATTTCTGAATATTTAGATGCAACATAACTTGCTAAAATACCCCCCATTGAATGACCAACAACATAAATTGTCTTGTAGCCACTATTAACTAACTTTCCAATAAAGTTATCAACTGACTCTTTCCAATCTTCCATAGTTGCTTCACTAAACCGATCTTTATTATGTCCTGGTAATGTTTCCGCAAAAACATCAAAACCAGGTTCCAATTCCAAATAGTTCATTAAATATTCATTATCATATAAATTACCAGTAAACCCATGGATAATTACAATAGCCTTTCGAAACAGTTTCATACTTCCTCCTAATAAAAAAAATCTATCATATAGGAGCGAAAATACGCGATACCACCCTATTTGATAGAAATCTACCCTCATTCTTTTAACGCTACTAGCGATTTATCTATAAAGCTGAATTCATATAAAATTGTGTTATCGGCATCGCACCATCGCCAAATCTCTCAAAACACTTTTCTATATTACTTGGTCCTTAATCACTGACAAATTCATAAATATTATAACATAGATAATAAAAAAGTAAATATTTTATTTGGAAATATTGACTATTTTTCCTCAATATGCTAATATATCATTTGTTGTGATTTGCGCTCGTAGCTCAATTGGATAGAGCGTCTGGCTACGGACCAGAAGGTTGCGGGTTCAATTCCTACCGGGCGCACCACTATATCGGGATGTGGCTCAATTTGGTAGAGCACATGGTTTGGGACCATGTGGTTGCAGGTTCAAATCCTGTCATCCCGACCAGTTGAAATTAAAAAGACAGTCTTATTATAGATTGTCTTTTTTTGTACCTGCAAACACATGGCACCAACACCCTTAACCCGCAACTTTTTGGTCCTATATAATACTAACTACCCAATTTTATCATAAAGCAAATCTAAATCACTTACTTTAATTGAAAAATCAGTACCATGATCATATGGTTTTCCAATTTTTCTACCACTTAAATGAGTTCCAATTTTAAATGTTATTTCTATTATTCCTTTATCAATCAAATCAATGAAACTTTCAAAATCTTTTAACTTATAAAAGGATATATCATGATAATGATAATAACCTTCTCCACATATAATAGTTGAAGCTGCTCTAACAAATGCTAAATACCTAAGTTTTAATTCTAATCGTTCTTTTAAATAATTAAATGACCATGAAATACCAATGTTAATATTTTCATTTTGATTATTAATTATCAATAATTCTACTTTTTCTTTTTCATTATTTACTTTAAGTATCCCTCTTCTTCCATATACTATATCAGTATAGTTTATGGATGAAAAAGAACGAAAGAATCTTTTAATCGAATGATTATTTTTATCAGGACAACCAAGTTCTGACAATATTCTTTCAATTGGAAACAAATAATCTCCATCTGGAATTAAATTAAACAAATGAAGATTTGTTTTCGTATTATCATTCATTACTTTTATCTCGATACTATTATAATCTGGTAACGGAAAATCATCCTCTGCCTTTTTTAAAAGCGTTTCAAAAGTATAGCCACATGAACCCTTACATTTTCGTTTTTCTTTTACCCATCCAAGATTTTTGATGGTTTCAAACTCTTGCTTTAATGATTCAATTTCTATTTCCATATTCCCTCCTTTCACTAATAAAATACGTAATTTTTTTGAAAAATAAAAAAAAAGATGATAAACATCTTTTTATAAACTATTTTTCTTGATTCTTCTTTTAACAATTGCCACATAAGAAACGATAATTATAATTATTAACACTCCACCACCGATTAATAAATATAAATCCCAATTAATCTTTGTTTCTTCTTTTCCTGGTTCTGTTGGTTTTTCATTCTTTTTTAAATAATCTTCATACTGCTTATCAAATTCTTTTTGTGTAATATTCTTTTCTATTAATAATTTGCAATATTTAAAATCCTCATGACCAGAACATTTTTCTTCATCATAAAAGTAATTGTAATATGGTAATTTAACTGTTTTTGTCAACACAGTTTTTCCTGAACACCAATTAGGAACAAACCCTTTAATTGTTACTATTACCTTACTGCCCGCTTCAAAATTATTAAGCGTAGCAGTATGAGAAGAATTATCACGAAACTCCTGATATTTATCGTTATAATAGTCATCAATAATCAAAACCCTTAATTCCGGATTTAAATTAACGGCATTAATTGAGAAAACTGCCTTATCATTTACTAATTTATATTCATAATCAAATTCTATTTTTTTTGCTAAGTTCTTTAACCTTGCAAACTCTTTAGAATCACAATCATCAGCTGCTTTAACATTCATAGTTAACAACAAAAGTATTATTAATATCACATATTTTATTCTTTTCATAAACACCTACTATCTTAATTATATAATATATCAAAAGAAAAATCTAGATAGTTATTGATGATCTATACCATCTATTATAAAATTTTCACTTTTATGTGGTTCAACAAACAACAAATCTCGATAATTTTGTTGACGCAATACTTCATATAAAACAATAGCACAACAGTTAGATAAATTCAATGAACGAACATTTTTTGTCATTGGAATTCGCATACAATGTTCTAAATCTTTTCCTAAAATCTCACGTGGGATACCTGTTGATTCTTTACCAAATATTAAATATATTTCCTCATCTTGATTACTATAATCAAAAGAAGTATGTGGTTTTTTACCATATCTTGTAAAATAATAAAATGTTCCTTTGTTCTTACTAATAAAGTCATCCCAATTTTCATAAACATAGTATTCTAATTTATCAATATAATTTACCCCTGCTCTTTTAATACTTGCAGAATCAAGTTTAAAGCCAAGAGGTTTTATTAAATGTAATCTTGTCCCAGTTGCAACACAAGTACGCATTATATTTCCTGTATTAGCCGGTATTTCTGGCTCATATAAAACAATATTAATCATCTTTATCACCAGATTAATTATATTATAATTTATAACAAAGATAAAGTAATTATTTAAGAAAAAAGAAGTAAACAAGTTACTTCTTTGATACAACACTTTCTATTTCTTTTTTAATTCATCAATATATCTTTTTAATTGTTTTGAATTAGGCCCTAAAATAATCTTTAATTGATTATCAATTTCTACTATTCCTTTAGCTCCCAGTTTTTGTATTTCTTCCTTATTTGCTAATTTAACATCACGAAGGGTAACAATAAACCTTGATAAATTAACTTGTTTATCAACAATATTATCTAATCCTCCTAAATAGTCAATAAGTTTATTTACTTCTAGATGAGCATCTTTTTTCATTGACTTTAAAACTGCAAATAAAACAATTAATAAAACAATACCAATAATTATATATTTATAATCCATAATATCACCATAAACATTATATAATAATTCTTAATAAAATGTAAAGATTACTTCTTGCTTTCTTTTAAATCAACTATCATTTTAATAAATTCATCAATGCTGATTTCTTTAGTATCATTACTACTATATAGACGATAATTAACTGAATTATTTTCTTTTTCTTTATCACCAAGAACTAAAGTAATTGGTATTTTCTTCATTTGGCTTTCACGCATTTTATAACCTAATTTTTCATTACGATCATCAACATGAGCTCTAAAACCTAAGTTAATTAATTTATTCTTAATTTCATTAGAATATTCTAAGTGATAATCTAAATTAACTGGAATAATATTAACTTGAACAGGTGCTAACCAGAATGGAAGTATTCCTTTAGTTTCTTCCAAATAATATGCAATAGTTCTATCAAGTGAACCAAATACTGCTCTATGAAGTACTACAGGAGTTTTCTTATTACCATCTTTATCAATATATGTTAAATCAAACTTTGCTGGTAAACAGAAATCTATTTGACAAGTTGATAAACTAAATTCATTACCTACTGCTGGTTTTACTTGAACATCCAACTTTGGCCCATAGAATGCTGCTTCACCAATCTTTTCTTCATATGGAATACCAATATCATTCATTATTTTTCTTAAAGCATTTTCCGCTTTATCCCACATTTCATCATCTTGATGATATTTAACTTTATCTTCTGGATCTCTTAAACTAAGTTCAAATTTAAAGTCTGTAATATTCATTTCTTTATATACTTCAAGGATTAGTTCAACTACATTTTTAAACTCATCTTCAATTTGTTCTGGCGTACAGAAAATATGTGAATCATTTTGACAAAAAGTACGTACTCTTTCAATACCTTTTAAAGCACCACTTGCTTCATATCGGCAATCTCTAGCAATTTCAGCAATACGAAGTGGAAGATCACGATAAGAATGAAGTTCATTACTATAAATAACCATATGATGTGGGCAATTCATTGGACGAAGTACATACTCTTCATCTTCTACTTGCATAATTGGAAACATTGCATCTTTATAATGCTCTAAGTGACCTGATGTTTTATATAAGTTAACATTTCCAAGAGGTGGAGTTTGTACATGTAAGTAACCTCTTTTAATTTCTTTATCACGAATATAGTCTTCTAATTCATGCCATAGAATAAAACCATTTGGTAAGTACATTGGAAGACCTCTTCCTACTAAATCAGACATCATATAAATGCCTAACTCTTTACCTAATTTACGATGATCTCTTGCTTTAGCTTCTTCTAAGTCGGTTAAATATTTATTTAAATCTTCTTCATTTTTAAAGCAAATTCCATAGATTCTTTGTAGTACTTGGTTATTAGAGTCACCCTTCCAATAAGCACCACTAAATTTAATTAACTTAAAATATTTTATTTCTTTAACAGATTCTACATGTGGTCCACGACATAAATCAGTAAAATCACCTTGTGTATAACAAGATATAACAGTATCATCATCCATATTATTAATTAAATCTATTTTATATGGATCATCCTTAAACATATCTAAAGCTTCTTCTCTTGTTAATTCATGTCTTACTATTCTTTTTCCATCTTTAGATATTTTCTTCATCTCTTTTTCAATTTTCTCTAAGTCTTCTTCAACTAGAGTAACATCACCCAAATCAATATCATAGTAAAAACCATCTTCAATAACTGGACCAACCCAAAACTTTGCATTTGGATACAAATGTTTAACAGCTTGCGCTAATAGATGTGCACAACTATGATTTAATTTAGCTAATTCTTCATTTTCCTTAATATTAATCATAATAATTCTCCTTTCAAACAATAAAAAAAGAGATAGTAAGGAGTCCTAAGACGTTACCATCCCTTTATTTAACTTAATTAATATAACGGTTCCCCGGGTATCCTTTCGGTACCTATTCATAGGTAGTAGCTTACTTACTTATTTATTAGTTTCCACCAAACACTAACTCTCTTTAAAACTTATAAGCAGTCTCGTCCTAATCAAAATATTTATGCCATAATTATATCACTAAAATTATATTTGTCAAATTATTTAGCTCTACGAGCTTGATATTCTTCATCAATTATCTCACCAAAGCTACGTCCTCTTGATGTAAATATCGTTTCATGTTTGCCTGTAGATAATATCGCACATAATTTATTATAATCATAACCAACTACTCCTGCAAGAGTTCTTAAATAACTAGAACCTGGAATATTAAGATTACGTTTCATTGCTAATCGATAGAAATTAAGATTAGCAATAAATAATTTACGAACTGCTTCGATATCTAATGGTTTTTGACTATTTAAATAAGCCATTTCTGAATTATTTAATCCAATAATTTGTCTTAATTCATTATCTGGTACTAATGCATCAATCTTATTTAAATCAATATCATCAGTGGAAAATAAATCTCCACAATATTTTTCTTTTAACTTATTTTTTGTTTCAACATCTAAATTCATATTTTCTCCTAATCATTTTTTAAAACTAATTTTATTTCTTTATCAATTTTTAACTTTGTATATTTAACCCCACACTCATCTAACATCTTTTTACTAGCTTTGACCCCATCAGTATCTTTATACTTATCACAAATATAATATATTTCTTTTATTCCACTTTGAATAATTAATTTAGCACATTCATTACACGGAAATAAATCAACATATATTTTTGCATTTTCCAAATCTTTTCTTGAACCACGATAATTTAGTATAGCATTCATTTCTCCATGACATACATACGCATATTTAGTATTTAACATATCTCCTTCACGATCCCAAGGAAATTTCTTATCATCAAACCCATTAGGAGCACCATTATAACCAATTGATAAAATACGATTATCATGACCAACAATACAAGCACCTACTTGAGTTGATGGATCTTTACTTCGCATACTCGATAGTTTAGCAATTGAAATAAAATACTCATCCCAAGTTAGATAGTCTTTTCTTTGTTTATTAAGATTCTTCATATACTTCTCCTTCTAACTTTTTTTCATTTCTTTTCTTTATTATAACACAAACTATCGCATTTTTATCACATTGACAATTAATTTCTACTTCTAAATAATTACCTGTATGACCAAAACTTTTTCCATCAATTGATTTTTCAATTAATACTTCAACCTTTTTATTTATAAACTTATCTAAATACTTCTTTTCAAGTTCATCACTTATATTAATTAACTTAGATACTCGTTCTTTTTTTATTTTCTCATCTATTTGATCAGGCATCGTATCTGCTTTTGTCCCACTACGTCTTGAATATGGAAACACATGTATTTTACTAAATCCAATAATTTTAGCAAATTCGCATGTTTCAAGAAAATCTTCTTCAGTTTCACCTGGGAAACCAACAATAATATCAGTAGTTATTGAAATATTTGGTCTTATTTTTCTTATTTCATTTATTTTATTTAAATAATATTTTTTATCATATTTACGATTCATATCATGCAATATTTTATCGCTTCCTGCTTGTAATGGAATGTGTAAATGATCTACAATAACTGGATTATTTTTAAGTACTTCAAGAAAGTCATTATTTAACTCCGTTATCTCAATAGATGAAATACGAAGTCTTTGCAATTTATTTATTTTAACTATTTCTTTTAATAAATCTGGAAAGCTAGTTTTACCATTTTCACCATAGTGTCCCGTATGAATACCAGTTAAAACTATTTCTTTATAACCATTATTAACCAAAGTATTAATCTCTTTTAATACAACATCTTTATCTTTACTACGACACTTTCCTCTAGTATATGGAATAATACAATATGAGCAAAAGTTTTCACAACCATCTTGTATTTTTACAAAAGCTCTAGTTCTTCCTTCCATATTAGTAATAAACATATCTTCAAATTCACTATCAAAATCATTATATAACTTTTTCATTTTTTCTTTTTTTTCAAGATATTTTTCTACTAATTCAACAACTTTATTTTTATCTTTATTACCAATGATAATACTAATACCATCATTATCATAATCTTTATTAGCTTCTATCATGCATCCCATAACAACTATAACTGCACGTGGGTTTTCCCTAATTACTCTGTTAATAATTTTTCTTGATTTTGCATCAGACATATTAGTTACACTACAAGTATTAATAATATATATATCACCAGTGTCATTACCTATTTCATATCCTTTATCTTTAAAAGAACTTAAAACATATTCCATTTCATAGGTATTTACCTTACAACCCAAACTTATTCCTACTACTTTCATCTTCATCACCAATTCGAAATTATTTTAACAAAAAAAATAGACTAAGTCTATTTATTTTCATTCATTTCTTTAAGTTGAGTTACAAAATCATTATATTTTTCACGATCAAGTTTCTCATATGTTGCAGTATTTTCAAATTCTAATGCATTATTTTCTTTTTCAATACCATATACACTAGATATAAAAGGTATTGTTTCTTTCTTTGAATATGGAACATGTTCTTCAACAACTTCTTGATATTCTTCTGGTACTTCTTTCGTTTCTATTTCTTGAGCATTTTCATCTCGTTTAAACATTTTAATAACTTCATCAATCGAAATTGGCTCATTACCATCATCATATTGTACTACTTCATTATCATTATATAATTCATTACTTCTTTTTAATAACTCATCTAAACTAATAATCGCCGTTCTTTCTTGCTCTGCTTCAAAATTAGTAACATCATCTTTTTCATTAGGTAAGTTATTTTCAATTTCTTCTAACTCTTCAAAAGCATCAAGTATTTTCTTATCTTTTTTAACTGTTTCTTTTTCTATTTCAACAGTAGCTTCCTTAACTTCTTCTTGTGGAATAAATACTTCTTCACTTTCTTCAATAATTGGATTTATTTCTGGTTTTATTTCTTCTTCAGAAACTTCTTCCATTAATAATTCTTCTTGATTATCTTCTTTAACAATTGGTTCTTCTTCTATTAAAGATACGGTAACTGGTTCTTCTTTTTCTTCAAGATATTCTTCATCTTCTAAAACCGTTACTGCTTTCTTTGATTTTAAATAATCTTTCAAATCTAAAATTGTTAGAATACTTATACACAACAATAACACACTAACAACACCAATCATCAATAATAATTCATTTTCTGTAAAAATCATAATTACACCATCCATTCATAATTAATCATTGATATAGCGACTATACCAGCTGTTTCCGTTCTTAGAACTCTTGAACCCAAACTAGTACTAATAAACCCATTATTTATTAAGAGATTTTCTTCTTCTAAAGTAAAACCTCCCTCAGGTCCCACCACTATAATAAGTGTATCATATTTTTGATGTTCTTTTAATACTTTTTTGATATTTTTTGTTGTTTCATTGACAGTTAACAGTAGTTTAATATCTGCATCAATTCTACATAATCCTTGTATATCAACAATATTATGAACTTCCGGAATAATATTTCTTTTTGATTGTTCTGAAGCTTCCTTGACAATTTTTTGCCATCTAATTATTTTCTTTGCACTTTTATCATTTTCTTTAACAACACTATTAGCCGCTTTATATGCATAAAACTCACTAATTCCAAGTTCAGTTCCTTTTTGTAAAATTAAGTCCATTTTACTTTCATTAACTAAACTTTGAACTAAAATAATTTTTTTAGCTGTTTCATGATTTTCATCAAGTTCATCTACTATTTTAGCGGAAACGGGATTAAGAGATATTATTTCACAAATAAATGTTTTCTTATTATCAACAATTTCTATTTTATCGCCAATATTCATTCGCATAACTTTTTTTATATGATAACTATCATCATTACTTAAACTATATATATTATTATTAACTAAACTACTAAAATATCGTTGCATATCTACCTCTTATAATTAAATTATATAATAAAACACACTTTTTTACTATATTTTATTTGACTTAAATTAAATAATATGATAAAGTTATTACTTGGAAATGACCTTGAGAAGGAGGGATAGTATGGCAATTAAAGCTACTAGTAAAAAACCATTATTTGGAAATCGTAGAAGTCATGCACTTAATGCAACAAAACATACTCAAAAATTAAATTTACAAAA
>JAEEGL010847441.1_pt1 | contig 12587 bp, 12 predicted proteins | sample 9134231 | NCBI WGS metagenome assembly JAEEGL01 (sample SAMN16246548, study PRJNA631951) | gut metagenome | biome: gut microbiome; feature: rumen; material: fiber-attached | host: Bos | place: Iran: Karaj | collected 2018-10
CCGCAAGGATACAGAGCCTGATGATAGAGCTTAATGATACCGAAAATGCTCTGCGCGGGCTCTACTCCGAATGGGAAGAGCTCGGGTTGAAGATCGAAGAGATAAAATAAGCGTCTGTGCCTGCATCCGGGGTCGTCTGCCTATACGGCATATCAGAAGCTGCAGCAAATAACAGAGGGTGGGGATGATATGATCTACGATACTGTCGAAAATTTTATAAAAAAGCTCTCGGAGTTTCTCCCGCGCGCGGCGGAGCTCTCGGCTTTTCTTGCGGCGTCATGCGTTAAAAGTTTCGACGAATTGAAAAAAGAGGATTTTTCGCCGCTGGATCTGCGCTTCGGGGAGTACGATACAAGACCGAAAGAAGAGATCCCCTTTGAAGCCCACAGGAAATACTGGGATCTGCAGCTCGTTTTGGAAGGCGCCGAGAGTATCGGCTACGCCCCGCTGGAAGAGCTGCTTCTGAAGACGCCGTATGATGAAGAAAACGATATTGCCTTTTATGAAGGCACGGGGCAGGAGCTTAAGCTGACCCGCGGATACGCGGTATTGCTTGCGCCCTGGGACGCTCACCGTCCCGGAGCGGATCTTACGGCGCGCTCACACATAAAGAAAATAGTTGTAAAGCTTCCGTGGTAATGAGGAAACGGCCGCTTTTGCGAAAAACACGTTCTTTGAACGGAGAAACACTCATTTGACGCTTCTTTAGTTGCGGCATAAATGTATGCAGGCGGGAGCTGGAGAAGATGTGAAACGGCATGAAAAACGATCTGCTGAAGCCGGCGCATCCGACAGGTGTTATGTGATATGAGTATCTCAAAGAATTCGCTCACAGGGATCATCTGTGTGGTCACTGCCGGAGTCTGCTGGGGCTCTACCGGCACGATTCAGGCATTTATGCCTCCAGGCGTATCTCCCCTTGCGGTAGGGCCCGCCAGGGCGCTGTTTTCAGGTATCATACTGCTTGCAATAATGACTGCGGTTACCCGCGGGAAGATCTTTACCGGCAGGTGGGATCTTAAAGGGGTGCTGGTTGCGGCTCTCGGTTCGGCGATGTACCAGCTCACATTTTTTACAGCGGTGAAGCTTACCGGAGTGGCTGTAGGCACCATGGTCGCGATAGGCGTATCCCCTCCCGCTGCCGGATTATTGGGACGGATCTTATTTAAAGAACGTCTGAGCGCCTCCTGGTACATAGCAACAGCGATGACGATAGCAGGCTGCACAATGCTGATCCTCGGCGGAAATAATGTTGTCACCGTCAGTTTTGCAGGGGTCCTGCTTGCGCTTATCGCTGCGGCGGCATATGCCCTTAAGGGTGTCGGCCTGCGCTGGGTCAGGCGCAGTCCTTATGAAACCATAGCGATGGTAACTTTTATAAGCGGCATTATCGCTCTGCCGGGGTTCGCAGCTGCCGGAGATATTTCCTGGATGCTGCAGCCGCGCGGAGCGCTGTGCATGCTGCTTCTGGTATTTGTCGGTACGATAATACCGTATACGCTTTTTACGGTCGGTATAAGAAAAATTGAACTTGGAACGGGTTATACTCTTGCTCTGACAGAGCCGCTTACGGCCTGCCTCCTGTCGGTGTTTTTGCTTGGCGAAAGACTTTCCTTCATCGGGATCTGCGGCATCTGCATCCTTTTTGCCGGCATTCTTTTCCTTGCTTTCAGCAAAAACGAATAAAAAAATATTTATATAAAATAATAATTTATCGATAAATTGCACGTGTTAGGATATATTTTTTTAAATTAATTAAAAAAATCGAATCTGTAAAATATCGCCGGTATCCTTTAACTTGACTTCCTGACGCTTGACGTTATTGTATTCTATGCGCTGAGAGCCCGGGGAAAGCTGTGCTGTATGTTGTGTATGCTCGTTACAGCGGCTGCGTTTCGTGTTTTCGAATTGAAAGGAGACATATATGCGAAAAAATGAAAAGCAGATCCTGCTGCGCGCTCACACATAAAGAAAATAGTTGTAAAGCTTCCGCGGTAATGAGGAAACGGCCCGTTTTTGCAAAAAACACGTTCTTTGAACGAAAAAACGCTCTTTTGGGCGCGTTTTGAGCCGCGGCATAGAAGTATAAAGGCGGCAGCGGGAGAAAATGTGAAATGATATGGAAGACGATCTGCTGAAGCCGGCGCATCCGGCTGGTATTATATGATATGAGTATTTCAAAGAAATCGCTTACAGGAATCATATGTGTGGTAACGGCCGGAGTATGCTGGGGAACTACAGGCACTATCCAGGCCTTTATGCCTGCCGGAGTTTCTCCTCTTGCAGTGGGCTCCGTCCGCGCGGTTTTTTCAGGAACGATTCTGCTTGCAATAATGACCGCAGTTACAGGAGGAAAGATATTTACCGGCAGATGGGATATTAAGGGAGTACTTGTTGCGGCGTTGGGACTTGCGGGGTATCAGCTAACTTTTTTCACCGCGGTGAAGCTTACCGGTGTGGCTGTAGGCACCATGGTCGCGATAGGCGCTTCTCCCCCTGTCGCGGGACTGTTCGGCTGGCTCTTTTTTAAAGAACGTCTCGGTTTCCGCTGGTACATAGCAACAGCGATGACGATAGCCGGATGTGCGATGCTGCTTTCCGGCGGGAGCGGTATATCCGTCAGCTTTGCCGGCGTGTTGCTTGCGCTCAGCGCCGCAGCGGCATACGCGCTTGAAGGTGTAGGACTGCGCTGGGTCAGGCGCAGTCCCTATGAAACGATAGCTGTGGTAAGTTTCATCAGCGGCATTATTGCTCTGCCGGGACTCGTATACGGAGGCGTCTCATGGCTGATGCATCCGCGCGGAGCGCTGTGCATGCTGCTCCTTGTATTTGTCAGCACTATCGTGCCGTATATTCTTTTTACTGTCGGGATAAGAAAAATAGAACTTGGAACGGGCTATACGCTTGCTCTGACAGAGCCGCTTACGGCCTGCCTCCTGTCGGTGTTTTTGCTTGGAGAACGACTTTCTTTCATCGGAATCTGCGGCGTCTGCATCCTTTTTGCCGGAATTCTTTTCCTTGCGCTGAATAAAGATGAATAATTAAAAAAATAATGATATTCATATTGCACCTGTGAATTGCACATGGTTTTGTTAAAAATCATTTAAAATAAATTAACAATAAAATATAATTTGTAAATTATTGCTGATTCTTTTTAACTTGACTTCCTGACGCTTGACGTTATTATATTCTATGCGTTGAGAGTGCCCGCGAAAAGCAGCGCTATATGTTGTATACGCTTGTTATGCGGCTGCGTTTCGTGTTCTCGAATTGTAAGGAGGCATATATGCGAAAAATAATGAAAAAGCGGCGGTTCTTTACGCCGCGAATCGCAGCGCTGCTCCTTATCGTCTGTTCGGTGTTCATATTTGCGGGATACGCCGAATGCGAGGAAGAAGAGACAGCGCCGAAAACACATAGCACCCTCTCGGACGGCACAGTAATATCGACAGTAACTGAAAGTACGGCAGCAAAGAATACGGCTGGAACGGAAAGCAAGACTGCGGTCATTTTAAACGGCAGCCGTGAAGAGCAGAAATCCGGGCAGAAAAAATCAGCCCCGGCCTATCATGACTCTATCTATAATGCACTGAGAAAACAGGGGTTATCGAAAGAACATATCGGACTATGGTGCAGCGAGCACCCCGTCAGTACTCTCAACAAGCTGGGTACGCTGGATCCGGCAAAGCAGAAAAAAGTCGCAAACGCCGCGTCCTATATCAGGAAAGTGAACCCCAATGTCTCAGCGAAAACAGCCTGGCGCGAAGCCATGGCGCTCGTTTATTACAGTCAGAAATACAATATACCGTCCGACCTCGCAATAAGCATCGCAAAAGCGGAGAGCCGCTTTAATCCGGGGGCCGCAAGCAAAGCGGGAGCTCTCGGCGTGATGCAGGTGATGTGGAAAGTCCATAACGGGATGCTTCGCAGCAAAGGCATAGCTGCGACACGGGAGCATATGTTCGACCCGGAACGCGGCGTAGAGGCGGGAGTTCTTATACTTTCCCGCTATGTCAAAGTCTACGGCACGCTTCAGAAGGCTCTTAACCGTTACTATGGAGGAATAGCGCACAGCTATCTGAAGAAGGTCAACAACAATATGGCTCATCTTCAGAAGCACGAAACCACTACCGGATATTGATCAAAGCATTAAAAAAACCGCTCTGAACGCAAAAGGGGAAGGCATAAGCCTTCCCCTTTCAGTATGGATCACGTCTTTATATGCCTGTTTGAACGCTGCTTTGATGTGCAGTATGAGAAAAAAGGCCGGCATGACTGCGAAGCATTTTATCTTATTTATCGTGCTGCGTCTGCGGCAAAACAGACAGAAATCCCGTAAAGAAGTTATAATCTTACAGTAATATGCAAAACTGAGAGGACGTAATGACGTTGGACAGAAGCAAATACTTTTTTAACGGTATGCGCGACGCTATACCCATTATGTTGGGCTACATGGCAGTCGGCTTTACGATGGGCATCTGCGCAAAGAACGCCGGTTTTTCGCCCCTTCAGGCATTCCTGAGCTCTTTCACGCAGAACGCGTCGGCCGGTCAGTTTGCCGGCTACACTCTGATAGCGGAAGGCGCCAGCTATCTGGAAGTGGCTGTGATGCTACTGGTGGCCAACGCGCGCTACCTGCTCATGTCCTGCGCGATGAGCCAGAAGATATCGCCGGACACGCCTCTTTTACACAGGATGCTTATAGCCTATGATCTGACGGACGAGATCTTCGGGCTGTCTATAGCGCAGCCCGGCTATGTTGATCCCTTTTATGCATACGGGATGGCCGCGTCGGCTATTCCCGGGTGGTCTTTGGGGACCTTGTTCGGTCTTATAGCCGGCAATATCCTGCCGGAAGATATAGTGACCGCGCTTTCTGCAGGGCTTTTCGGGATGTTTATCGCGGTCATTGTTCCTCCTGCCCGCAAAAACCCTGTGATCGCCTTTCTTATTCTGTTTTCGATGGCGGCAAGTTTTTTCTTTTCCCGCATCTGCGATCTCGGGCTGTCCCCCGGCAGCCGCACGATAATGCTTACAGTGCTGATATCTCTGGCTGCGGCGTTTATTTTCCCGCCGAAGGAGGATTGCCGGGATGACGCGTAATATTTATATATATATACTGGTGATGGCGGCGGTCACATACGCTATACGCGCGCTTCCTCTGACGATCATCCGCAAAGAGATAAAAAACAGGCGGGTACGTGCGTTTCTATACTATGTCCCTTACGTTACCCTTGCCGTTATGACTTTCCCTGCGATAATCGACGCGACGGGAAGCGCTGTGACTGCGATTCCCGCTCTTGTGGCGGCCGCCGCGCTTGCGTGGTTCGGTGGCAGCCTGCTGCAGGTAGCGGTAACGGCCTGTCTGGTGGTATTCGTTCTGGGACTTGTGATCTTTTAGCCCCGCTTTTACAGCCGCACGCGGCCGGTGCACGGAAGATCGTTTATATTAACCGGAGCATTCCTGTTAAATGTTGAAAAGAGGGGGCGCAGACGCGTCCCCTCTTTGGTTTTTTGTACCTTTTCAGTGGCAGCTGTGCCCTCCGCCGTGGCAGTCGTGATGTTCGTGTTCGTGGTGCGAGCATGACGCGTTCTCCTGATATTGCAGCGTCCCCGCGATAAGCGCGTCTACCGCCGCGTCCGCTTCTCCCGATACGCCTGCGTAAACGCGAATGCCCGCTTCGGCAAGCGCCATTATCGCGCCTGCCCCTATCCCTCCGCAGATCAGCGCGTCTACCCCGCGCCCCGCAAGGAGCCCTGCCAGAGCGCCGTGTCCCTGTCCGTCGGAGCCGGTCACTGCGCTTTTTATTATCTTGCCGTCTTCGATATCATAGACTTTAAACTCCTCCGTATGTCCGAAGTGCTGGAAAATTTTCCCGTTCTCGTAAGTTACCGCGACTCTCACTGCATTATTCCTCCCGTTATCGTTATTTTCTTTTACCAGTTCATCCAGTCCCCCGGTGTATGCGGCTTTCTTACGCGGCTGCTCTTCGGGGCAGAGGATATAATCTCCGCCGGTTATTTTAAGAGGCCTGCCGTTTACGATGCACCTTGCGATCTTAAGCCTGGCCCTGCCGTAGAGATTCTGTGCCGTGGAGCGCGCGACGCCGAGGCTTTCGGCGCACTCCTCCTGGCTCAGCCCCTCAAGGTCTATCAGCCGCACCGACTCAAGTTCGTCGACGGTCATGATAACCGGCTGCAGGCTGCATCCTGCCGTGTCTGCCGGCGCAAAGTGCCGGCAGCAAGGCTCGCAGAATACGCGCCTTCTCTTGCACGGTCTTGCCACGGCGATCCCCTCCGTATTAGTTATTGGCATATGCCATAAATGATTTTAACATAAAACAGCAGAAGCGCAATATCTGCGGCCGATGGCTTACGTTTTAAGGGGCTGAATACCCGTCTTTTCAGGCGGCGCCGGGATCACCGCTTTTTATCGGATCTTTTTTACGGTCTGTGTGCTTGCTGTGAAAACATTTATTAAGCATGTCAGCGCAGGATATTATTAATTTTTGCCTTAAAATCTGCAGCATCGATATAAACAGACAGCCTCACGCGGTTTAAGCTTTTTTAATAAAAATATTATTGTTTGACTTTATAATTCCTCTAACCTATAATTTCTCAATATGTGTAAGAATAAGCTCATACTGCGGATATCCGGACTTTTCCGCCCCCCCGGAAGTCCTTTCGGACGGGGAACCGGGTCAGATGACGGAAGCAGTATCGGGCGAAAATAAACGCTAAAAAGGAGAAAAGCAGAATGAGAAAGTTTACAGCGCTTATGATGGCAGTACTTATGGTCGCCGCGACAGCCGGCTGCAGCTTTGCCGCCGGCGCCTTCAAGATCGGCGGTACCGGCCCGCTTACGGGCGGCGCGGCTATTTACGGCAATGCGGCGAAGAACGGAGCCCAGATAGCCGTTGACGAGATCAACGCGATGGGCGGGATCAAATTTGAACTTCGCTACGAAGACGACGCTCATGACGCGGAAAAGGCAGTCAACGCCTACAACGCGCTGAAGGACTGGGGAATGCAGCTGTCGCTCGGTTCGGTCACCTCAAAGCCCTGCGAGGCCACTTCCGCCGAAAACTTCAGCGACAGGATATTCGCCCTCACGCCGTCGGCGTCGGCAGTAGCGGTCACCGCCGGCAAAGACAACGTTTTCCAGATGTGCTTCGTTGACCCGAACCAGGGCTCCGCTTCCGCACAGTACATGGTCACCAAGAAGCTCGCGAACAAAGTCGCTGTCATCTGGAAAAACGACGACGTATATTCCAAGGGCATACATGACACATTCATCGATAAGGCGAAGAAGGTCGGACTTAATGTCGTAAGCGACACGACATTTATGGACGGACAGGACACCGACTTCTCGGTGCAGCTGATGGACGCCCAGAAGAAGGGTGCGGAACTGGTTTTCCTGCCGATGTACTATCAGCATGCTTCGCTGATCCTTGCTCAGGCTGCCGGCATGGGCTTTGCTCCGAAGTGGTTCGGAGTCGACGGCATGGACGGTATCCTTACGATGGAAGGCTTTGATAAGTCTCTTGCGGAAGGCGTAATGCTGCTTACCCCGTTCAACGCAGACTCAAAGGACAAGCGCACGGCGAATTTCGTTGCGAAATACAAGAAGGCTTTCGGCGAGCTCCCGAACCAATTCGCGGCCGACGGCTATGACTGCGTATACGCTTACAAACAGGCCCTTGAGGCAGCCAAGGCGAAACCGGATATGGACCGCAAGGCTCTCTGCAGCGCAATGATAGCTCAGTTCACCACGATGAAGTTCAGCGGCGTTACCGGAAACAACATGAGCTGGGGCAAAGACGGCGCGGTCACCAAGGATCCTAAGGGAATGGTGATCAAGAACGGCGCCTACGTCGGCCTCGACTAACATAATATAGTTTTCCCTGCGGCGGATGCGGTCTTATACCGCTCCGCCGATTTACCGGGTGCATCTGAAAGCTCCTCAGGCGGTTCGAACCTTCAGGTGCGCCCGTGCGTGTTTTAAAAAGCACTGCACGCACGATGCCCGCTCGTTTTGAGCTGCGCATACAGCAGGATACAAGAGGTGTGTAATGACTTTTCTGAACTTCGTCATAAGCGGGCTTAGCCTGGGAAGCGTATATGCCATTATCGCGCTTGGCTATACGATGGTCTACGGCATAGCCAAGATGCTCAACTTCGCGCACGGCGATGTTATCATGGTCGGCGCGTATATCTGTTTTTATTCTGTTTCCCGCTTCCATCTGCCGCCGATACTCGGAGTAATACTTGCGATGATCGTATGCACGATGCTCGGCATCATCGTTGAGAGGCTTGCCTACAAGCCTCTGCGCAGGGCGCCGTCGCTTGCGGTCCTTATAACCGCGATAGGCGTCAGCTATTTCCTGCAGAACTCCGCGCTGCTGCTCTGGACCTCCAACCCGAAGATGTTCCCCTCTGTAGTGACAAAAGGCTCGGTGAAGCTCTTCTCCGGGCAGCTGTCGGTCTCTTATGTCACGATCGTCACGATCGTGACCTGCATCGTTATAATGATCTGCCTTACGTGGTTCACAGGGCGCACCCGCATGGGAAAGGCCATGCGGGCCTGTTCGGAGGATAAAGGCGCCGCGCAGCTTATGGGCATCAATGTGAATGCCACGATATCCCTGACCTTCGCTATTGGTTCGGGGCTTGCTGCGATAGCGGGAGTGCTTCTCTGCTCCTCATACCCGACGCTGATGCCGACCACCGGGTCGATGCCCGGCATCAAGGCGTTTACGGCTGCCGTCTTCGGCGGCATAGGTTCGATACCGGGAGCGCTGCTCGGAGGTCTTATGCTCGGCGTTATCGAGATATTCGCAAAGGCGTACATCTCGACACAGCTCTCCGACGCGATCGTTTTCGCGGTGCTTATCATTGTTCTGCTCGTTAAACCGGCGGGACTGCTCGGCATTGAGATGCAGGAAAAGGTGTAGCCATGCTGAAAAGATACCTGAACCTGAAAAGAGGCAACGCGCGCCAGATATTTTTCACATATATGGCAGTGATCGCGGCTTTTGTCATACTGCAGCTTATGATCGCAGCAGGCGTTCTCAGCTCGTCGATGCGCGGGATGCTCGTGCCTATCTGCGCCTACATGGTCATGGCGATATCACTTAACCTTGTCGTAGGCGTCCTCGGGGAGCTTTCGCTCGGGCATGCGGGCTTCATGTCGATAGGTGCCTTTTCAGGCGTATCGGCTGCTATTATTTTACAGGGCGTGCTTCCCTACGCGCCGCTCCGCCTGGCCGCTGCGATAATCATCGGCGCTTTTTTTGCGGCCGTTGCGGGATTTCTGATAGGAATACCGGTGCTGAGGCTCAAGGGCGACTATCTTGCGATAGTAACGCTTGCTTTCGGCGAGATAATAAAAAACATTTTCAACAACTTCTATCTGGGCATTGACAGCGCAGGCATAAGCATGAGCATGCTTACCGATAAAACGCGGCTGCTTGAGGGCGGCCGTCTGATAATAGCCGGCCCGATGGGCATAGGAGGCATACAGAAGCTCTCCACCTTTACCGCCGGCTTCATTCTTACGATGGCGGCTCTCGTGATAGTCTTCAACCTTGTCAACAGCCGCAGCGGACGCGCGTTTATGGCTATACGCGACGACCGCATCGCGGCCGAGAGCGTAGGCATCAACATAACAAGATACAAGATGATGGCATTTGTGACCTCTGCCGCTCTTGCAGGCGCAGCAGGCTGCCTCTTTGCGATGAACTACTCGACGATAGTCGCGAACAAATTTGACTTCAACACTTCTATCCTGGTGCTGGTGTTCGTCGTGCTCGGCGGGCAGGGCAACATGCTCGGCTCCATCACGGCGGCCGCCGCCCTTACGATACTGCCGGAGAAGCTTCGTCAGTTCGCCGATTACCGCATGCTGCTCTATGCTGTCGTTCTGATCGCGGTCATGCTCTGTACGAACAACAGCTCCATAAGAGAATTTGTCCGGCGTTTTGCTCCGCGCTTCGGCCGTGCCGGGAATAGGGAGGGAAAAGACAATGGCGCATAACGCTTCCCATACCAAACTGGTCCCGCTGCCGTCGCGCGCGATGGTGCCCGAGCGCGACGTCGACAAGACCCCTATCCTTGAATGCATAAATCTCGGAGTCACGGTCGGCGGCCTGAAGGCTGTCGAAAACTTCAATCTGACTATAGGCCGCACCGAGATCGCGGGCCTGATAGGTCCCAACGGCGCCGGCAAGACGACGGTCTTCAATCTTCTGACAAAGGTCTATCAGCCCACGACAGGCACGATACTGCTTGACGGGCAGGATACTCACGACATGACCACGATGCAGGTCAACCGCGCAGGCATTGCGCGCACCTTCCAGAACATACGCCTCTTCGGCAATCTCAGCGTGGCGGACAATGTCAAGGTGGCAATGAACAACTCGATGCATTACGGCATGGCAAGCGCGATACTGCGTCTGCCCGGCTTCCGCCGCGAGGAGCGCAGCGCGCACCGCCGCGCGCTCAGGCTGCTTTCAATATTCGACATGCAGCACATGGCCGACATGAAGGCGGGGTCGCTGCCCTACGGCGCGCAGCGCCGCCTTGAGATCGTACGTGCCCTTGCGACCAATCCTTCGCTGCTTTTGCTTGACGAGCCCGCCGCCGGCATGAACCCGTCGGAGACCGTGGAGCTGATGGAGAATATCCGCAAGATACATGACATGTTCAATATCGCGATAGTGCTTATCGAACATGATATGAACTTTGTGATGAACATCTGCGAGGGAATATGCGTCCTTAACTTCGGCCATATAATCGCGAAGGGCACGCCAGAGGATATACAGCAGAATCCTGCCGTGGTAGAGGCATATCTCGGCAAACAGAGGGAAAAACAGTGATGAGCGCTCCGATACTTAAGGTCGAGAATATCAATGTTTATTACGGCAGCATCCATGCCATCAAGGGCATTTCCTTTGAAGTCTGCGAAGGAGAGGTAGTCACCCTTATCGGCGCGAACGGCGCGGGCAAATCCACTACGCTGAACACGATATCCGGCCTGCTGCGCCCGGTCACCGGCAGCATCTCTTTCCTTGGAAAAGATCTGCTTCGCGTGCCGCCGCACCGCATCGTCGAGATGGGGCTGGCTCAGGTGCCCGAAGGCCGCCGCATATTCCTGCATATGACCGTAAAAGAGAATCTCGAGATGGGTGCTTTCACGCGCGAAGCTCACGGCAAAGCGCAGGGTATAGAGGAAGACCTTGAAAAGGTCTACGGCTTCTTCCCGAGGCTGAAGGAGCGCAGCCGCCAGCAGGCAGGCACGCTCTCCGGCGGGGAGCAGCAGATGCTCGCTATGGGGCGCGCCCTGATGAGCCGCCCGAAGCTCCTGATGATGGATGAGCCGTCGATGGGGCTTGCCCCGATACTTGTTGAGCAGATATTCGATATAATCGGGGATATGCACAAAAGCGGCGCGACTATTCTGCTCGTCGAACAGAATGCGCGCATGGCGCTGTCGGTCGCAGACCGCGGCTACGTGCTCGAGACCGGCAAGGTAGTCACTACCGGCACCGGAGAAGAGCTGCTTGCCTCATCGGCGATCAAAAAAGCTTATCTCGGAGGCTGAGACGCAGCGGCGGAAGCCCTGCGCGGAAAGAATTACTTAAAGTTAAAAAAGGCGCCGAAGAGGGTCTTATCCCGCTCCGGCGCCTTTTGTTCCCGGTTCTTTGATTATTTACGATTCGCTCTGCATCGCTACCAGATGCTCGGCCCTGTATATCTGGCGCAGCTTCGGCTTTTCTATCTTGCCTGTCGGGTTGCGCGGGATATCCGCGAAGATCACGCGGCGCGGACGCTTGTAGCGCGGCAGGTCGAGGCAGAATTTGTTGCTCTCTTCCTCTGTGCATGAGAAGCCCTCTTTTATCTCGATGATGGCGGCGGCTATCTCCCCGAGCCTTGTATCCGGCAGGCCTATCACCGCGGCGTCCTTTATGCTTGGATGCGCGCGGAGGAAGTCTTCTATCTGCACGGGATAAAGGTTCTCTCCTCCGCTGATTATCACGTCCTTCTTGCGGTCGACGAGGTAGATGAAGCCGTCTTCGTCGCGGCGCGCCATATCGCCGGTCATTAGCCAGCCGTCGCGCAGCACCTCTGAGGTCGCTTTGGGGTCTCTGTAGTAGCATGTCATTACCCCGGGCCCCTTCACTGCCAGCTCCCCTACGTTTTCGCCCTTTACCGGCTCTCCTTTTTCATCTACTATCTTGGCTTCCCAGCCGTAGCCGGGAACGCCTATCGCGCCGACTTTGTGTATGTTCTCGATCCCGAGATGCACGCAGCCCGGGCCGGTAGATTCCGAAAGGCCGTAATTCGTGTCATAGTCATGCTGCGGGAATATCCTGCGCCATCTTGCTATCAGGCTCGGGGGCACCGGCTGCGCGCCTATATGCATAAGGCGCCACTGAGAGAGCTCATATTTGTCCAGTTTCACCTTCCCCGCGTCTATAGCGTCCAGTATATCCTGCGCCCACGGCACCAGCAGCCAGACTATCGTGCATTTTTCCTTTGATACCGTGTCGATTATCGTTTCGGGGGCCGTGCCTTTAAGCAGTATC
>JAEEGL010931012.1_pt1 | contig 12587 bp, 7 predicted proteins | sample 9134231 | NCBI WGS metagenome assembly JAEEGL01 (sample SAMN16246548, study PRJNA631951) | gut metagenome | biome: gut microbiome; feature: rumen; material: fiber-attached | host: Bos | place: Iran: Karaj | collected 2018-10
AAAGAAACTTATCACTCTTTTACTTGTTTCCTTTTTCAAAAAGATTATCAGAGGAGACAAAACGATGAAAAAGATTCTTTCAATTTTTATTGCGATTTTTTGTGCAGTGGCGGCGTTCGGGCAGAATATCCAGAGAACTGTTTCTGTGTCAGGAAGCGGTTCTGTGAAAGTGCCGGCGGATGCGGCAAAACTGACATTCTCTGTGCTTACAAAAGCCTCTACTGCTCTAAGCTCAGTTCAAGACAACGCCGCCAAGATGAACAAAGTGTACGACGCGCTCAAAAAAATCGGAATTGCGGAAACGGAAATCTCAACGACGAACTACAGCCTTTATCAGGAAACTTTCTACAAGGACGGAAAGAACGAGCCGGGGCAGTATGTAACATCGAACAATATCATCGTGGTGCTTGACGATGTGGAAAAATCGGGGCTTGTTATTGACACAGCGATTTCTGCCGGCGTAAACCAGATGAACGGAATCTCGTTTTTTGTGAAAGATCCGGGTGCGGCTCTTGAGCAGGCGCGCGTCCTTGCGTTTCAGCAGGCAAAGGAGAAAGCCGCCGTGTATGCGCGCGAGGCAGGATGCAAGCTCGGAAAAGTTCTTACGATTACGGAGAATTCCGGCTCGTACCCGGTTGTCCGCGAGTATGCGATGGACGCAAAAATGGCAGCGGCAAACTCAACGACTATTTCTGCAGGAAATGATTCTTTGGCAGTTTCTGTTTTCGTCGTGTTTGAGCTGAAATAGATTTTGTGGCTGAGACTATCGAAAATTCATTTTCTTGCGGGCTGAATAGACTTGTTCGGAAACATCAGTTTTCCGAACAGGTCTAATTTCTCGCTGACTAAATTTGTGAAAAAATGATATACTTTTGAAAAATCTGCGATGAGATGTTATGAAAAAAATTACTGCGCTATTCACTATTTTTTCCATTCTGCTCTTTACGGCTTTTTCTGAGACTCTCACTTTTCCAATCTTAGGATTCCGTACTATTCCTACGGAGCCTATTCCTACGGTCTGCGACTTTGAGGAGAGCTGGTTCGGGGAAAATTCAGCCCGAGTATATCACCACGGTATCTGTCGGATTGCATGTCTTTTTTCTGAGACATCTTATCTTGACATAGTTGCGAATCCAGACAAGAACCAGATTTATGCGGTTTACAAAACGCTTGGCTTTGCGGACGATAACATCGAGTTCCATTATGATGATGTTGACTATACTAATGAATGGGGTTTTAATCAGTGCGCGGTGAGCTACGGGCTGAAAAGCATAAAAAGCTCTCTTGGTCAGAAAAATCTTGTCGTTATGAACATACGGGGAACTCCGCTCAGTCACTACGAATGGCTGTCCAACCTTGACTTGAGCGATGAAACTCACGAGATGCGCGAAATGCACGAGGGCTACGACATCTCTGCTAATCAGATGAAAGAGTCGCTTGATGATTTTATGGAAAGGCGCGCTCTTGATAAATCGGACACATTCCTTATCATAACAGGTCACAGCCGTGGCGCAAGCGTGGCGAATATGCTGGGCGCAAAGCTTGCTGATGATGATTCATACAACAAGGACATGATTTATGATTACACTTTCGGCTGCTCTAACACAACTCTCAGCGATGACTACAATAACGAAAAATATAGTTTCATCTGGAACATTTCAAACGGCGAGGACTTAGTTCCGACAACGCCGCCGAATCAGGGAGTCTGGAAGTACAAGAAATTCGGGAACGAGAAGACTCTAATCTCGCGCTGGGGGGCTAAAGACCCTGTTAAGTACGAGACTGAGATGCTTCCTTTGATGAGCGAGTACTATGAGAAATACTTGTGCCGCCCATACGAGCCGTTCCGTGCGGGGCGTTTTTTTCCGACGCAGCTTGGCTGGGGATTCGATGTCTTTTACCCCGGAATGAAGTCATATTATAGAAGATTTCTGGGGTTCAGGCGGACCGGAGAGTTCGTGTTCAAAAAACTTATTTTTCCAGTCGGAAAGAAAAAGCAGCGTGAGAACGCGGAGACTCTGAAAAAGAAAAAGCGGAATTTCGTCGATGTAGTCAACGACTGGACAGGGAATCTCATCTACACTTATGCGAACAGGTGCGTTGATATGCACGCCTGCGAAAGTTATATGTCATGGCTTATGCTTTTTGACGAGGATGAGGTTTATACTGACCTTGAGAACATACAGATAACGATGAACGGCGACTTTGAGGGAGCAATCCTGAACGAGAAAGGCGATGTGCTGATTGAGTTCAAGAACGGATATACGGTCTACAAAAAAGACAGGACAAAGAAAATTCCTGCCGTTGCTCTTACGCTTCCTGGAAAGACTGTCATCGGACTTCCAAAAAACGAGAAATTTAAATTTCTGATGTACAAGGACTCAATAATTCCATGCCCCGTATCGATGACATTCGAGAACCACGATGTTTCAGGAAACTGCTTGTACGCTTCGGAAAAAAAAACACTTTCGCTGGGGAAGGGTAAGGCTGTTTCGTTCAGCACGAAAGATTTTGACTTCTCGGAGGAAAAATTTGAGGAACAGCCAATAAAAGTGAAAGATTTCAAATCTGCAACAGGAATAAATCCGCCTTTGCGATTTAACTGGAATCTTCAGTTCAGCATGAGCGGACGGGCAGTTCCTGAGGCCGGAATAAATATTGGGGCTGATTTTCTTTACGCAAGCCTTTTGTTCGAGTTTGATAAGGATATGTATTCTCTGAATCCGGGGCTTGGTCACAGGGAAACGCTTTTTGCGCGCACAATCCTTGACTTCAATGTGTTCTCAAAGTTCTGCCTGAGCGGAAGTTTTAAGATTATCCCGTCGTTCCGCGCGTCAATTGCGTTCCGACCTGCGAACAGATTCCAGCTTTTTGCGGCCGGGACTTTTGACCTTGACACGGACGACATGACGGTAGAGCCTGGTTTCAGGCTCGGAGTAAGGTTCTAAGGCGCACGATGAACAAGAACAATATCCTTATTTTGTGCAAAGTCGTTGACAACTACGGGGACATAGGAACGGCCTTTAGGCTTGCAAAAGCTTTGAGCCGGCTTCGCGAGAATCTTAACATATCGATTGTTGTGAGCGACCTTGATTCGTTCAGCGCGCTTTTTCCCAAAATCAATCCTGAAAAAAAAATCCAGCAGGTTGAATACGGTCGTTCGCGATGGAATGTAATCGACTGGAACTTTCCTGAGTGCGAGTCTTTTGCCCGTGGCTTGGATTTTGGCATAATTCTTGAGTGTTTCCAGTGCGGAAGACCTGAGTGGCTGGAGAATATTCTTTTTTCAGATGATTTTAAGAAAATCGTTCAAATTGTGAATATTGATTATCTGACAGCCGAAGAATACGCTGATGATTTTCATTTATTAAAATCTGGGACAAGAAAATCTCTGATAAGAAAAATAAATTTTATGCCCGGTTTTACGAAAAATACTGGCGGGCTTATCCTTGAGAGCAAAAAAGAGCTTTTTCAGAAAAATGCTTTTACAATCAATTTTGATGAAAATTTTTTTTCGCAAAAGAGAACATACGACATATTGATTTTTTCATACGAGCGTGATTTTTCATCTATCGTTCAGGCAATAAATCGTTTTGAAAAATCAAAAAAAGAAAAAAATAGTGAATTTTCAGTTCGCGTGCTTGTCGCAGCCGGAAAAAGCGAGAAACCTTTTCTTGACGCATGGGAAAAATCTGGGAAACCGTTCAGGGCGGAGGTGCTTGATTTTTTGCCTCAGGAAAAATGGGACGAGATAATCTGCTCGTGCGGATTTGTTTTTGTGCGCGGCGAGGACTCTCTTTCACGCGCCTGTCTTTCCGGCGTTCCGTTCATCTGGCACGCATATGTGCAGGACGATGATTATCAGCTTGTGAAAGTGAGCGCGCTTCTGGGACGCATGAAGCCGTTTTTTTCTGAGGATGATTTTGCGGTATTGGAAAAAGTCTGGCTTGATTACAATAAATCTTTGCCCGAAAAAAAAGATTCCGTTCTGGAGTCTGAAAAAATCGAGCTTCTTCTCGGAAGCGAATCTGTCCGAAAAGGCTTTGGGGCCTTCGCCCTGTCGCTATGGCAGAACGGAGACCTTGCCCAAAAACTTCTGGATTACATCGACTCGCTGGAAGCCTGACGCTTTTTTTCTTTGTCTGCCTCAAATTCACGGACGAACGGCGCGCATTTGTATTCGGCCTTGTCCTTTGCATTTGAGAGCTTTTTGAACAGCTCAAGAATAGCGGACTGCTTTTCTTTTGAGCGCGAAGAAAGAATCATAATCAAATGCCAGAGCATAAGAGTTGAGTCCATCAGCTCTTTGTTGAACCATCGCACGCCGTCATAATCGTTTGCTCCGCACAAAGCCCAGCCATGTTCTGCGGATGTGATTTTCTCCGCGATTGTGAGCGCGTCAGCTTTCATCTCTTTTGAATTTTGTCCGCGCTTGAGCTTAGGCTGTTTTGCATTGGCGATAATAAAGAGCCTGTCAAAAAGATGGTACATTGAATCTTTGGAAACATTCGCATCTTTTATGAACTCAGAGATTTTGCGCTCAAGGCTCCATTTTTTTGCAAATCCTGTTTCAGCGAGCAGGGAAATCATCTCATAAACGACTGTCATAAGAACGCCCTCACGCCGTGAAGCGAATACTCCGGCTGTGAAAGTGCGCGCGGTTTTTGTGGAGATGACGAGCTGCTTTTCCACAAGAGATGAATTTTTTCTAAGTTCCGCACATGCCTTTTCTATTGAGGAAAGAGCCGACTTGAACTTTGAGAGCTGCTTGGATTTATCAATCTTTTTGAGAAGTGCGGCGCGCTTTCTTTGTGGAAGATGCCCGCTCTCAGTTTGCGCGCACTCGAACGCTGCGTCAAGGAATCCTGAAAGGGTAGGTTCGACGGAGTCATACACGGATTTTGCGCTTGCCCTGCGGACTTTTGCTTTCCTGAGTTCCTTTGTCGTAAGCGTAAGAGAATGAACGGCGTCCTCAAACTCTTTTGTGAAAATAAGAGAGAATGCTTCGTAGAGCTTTTTGTAGTGGAGTTCCTGCCATGCAATTCTCAAATCCGGGGTTCCGCTTCCGTTCAGGAACGCGCATATTTCTCCAAGGCTTCCGTCCGTGTCTTTCTCCTGCCTTATGTCCAAAAATACCTGGCACTCAAAGCCGTTTAGCGCGATGAACATTCCTTGCTCGCATATATCCTTGGACTTCCTGATGTACCAGAGATTGCTTCTTTGTTCTCGGAAAATCATGTAGAAGTCGTCTTCGCCCCAAAGCCCCAAGCCTTCGGAAATTGAGCGCGAAACGAGTTTCTTGTCGTTTTCGCCAGAGCCTGTTTTTACTGCGTACTCGCACGATTGCTTTATCCAGCCTGAGGCGCGCTCATACTTATTATTATAGAAGACAACTGAATATTCGTTACCGCACTTGTTTGAGTACGCAAAAACATTCTCATTGACTGTGTTTCCGTTCCAGACATCGTAGAAAAGGAAATCCTCAACACCTGAGAACAAGTATCTTTTGTGAAGGAGAGGGAAAATTTCCCGGTTGTGACGCTCGATAAGGTAGCCGTCTGGTGATTCGTCCCTGTACGCGCGCATATACTCCATTCCGTACTTTTCTTCAAATCCTTCAATCTGCCCGTGACCGAACATAGGAAGACCCGGCATCGTGACCATGAGGGTACAAACGCCAAAGTACTTGTCGCCTTTTCCGAACTGCGCCACGGCTGTCTCTTCGTCGGGATTGTTCATAAAGTTCACATACCGTTTGAGAATCTGAGGGTCAAAGTTAATCGTGTTCTTTACGGTCTGTCGGTACTTATAGTTCTCTTCTTTTTTGAGCATGTTCATAAAAGCCGAGTTATAGACACGGTGCATTCCGAGAGTGCGCGTAAAGTAGCCTTCCATCATCCAGAACGCCTCTGCAAGAAGAAGAGTGTCGGGCACTTCTTGAGCCACGCGGTCAACGACTTCGCGCCAGAACTCGTTCGGAATTCGCGCCTCGAATTCATCGGCGGTAAGAGCGGACTCCCATCTTGTGGCAATATCGCCGCCTTTTCCAGGCTCCGGGTACCAAAGCCGCTTGATGTGCTTTTTGGCAAGAACCATAGCCGCATCGAAGCGGATTATAGGAAAGTTCCTTGCAACATGCAGGATTTTCTGCATTACTTCCTCGCGTGCCTGCGGATTTAAGAAATCAATCTGAGCGGTGTCGTTCCACGGCATTCCGGTTCCGTCATTTCCGTGGTAGATGTACCGCGTGTCTCCTGTGGCGGTATCTACGCGCTTGAAGCACACGGCGCAGTCGTTCCGTGAGTAGTAGTGATCTTCCAGATAAATTGCCACGCGCGAGTCATGGCTCAAATTTACGCCGTTGTAAGTGTACTGGGGGTAAGGATTGTCGCGCCGTTGGATGAACAAATCTGGTTTTTCCACGACCCACTTTGCGTCCATTCCCGTGTGGTTCGGAACCATATCGCTCGCAAGGCGGATTCCGCGCTGCCACAGCCGTGTGCGCAAGTTTCCGAGCGCGTCCCAGCCGCCCAAGTTCTGGGCAATCTCGTAGTCGTCCAGCGAGTATGCGCTTGCCGCAGCCTCCGGGTTTCCGCAAATCTGTTTTATGGTGCGGCTTGCCTGGCTTCGCTCCCACAATCCGATGAGCCATAATCCTGTAAAACCGCGGTCCCGGAGCAAATCAAGCTCTTCGTCCGGAATCTGGTCAAGGCGATTTATTGGCCTGTTGTATTTTTTTGACAGCTGGAAGAGCCAGACAAGGACTGTCTTAGCCATAAGAACGACGCGCGGCATCCATTCTTTGTCGTCCGAGAAACGCTCGTACTCGCGCATGAGGTAGTCGTAGTTCGGAGGCGACATATCCGCGCTTCCTCCGTTTGTTGGATGCCACTCAGGTTTCCATTCCTCGGAGAGAAGGTCCATTCCGCCGAAAAGTCGTTTGAGCCAGTAATCCTCACCCTCTCCGTCCCCAGGAAGGAAAAGCTCCGCCCAGTGGACGCGAACATAATCAAGCTGCTGCTGCAAGTTGTCGGGCGCATATGCCACAGGTTCTTTTAAGAATGTAATAAGGTCATGGCCGAAAGTTCCGAAATAGGGCTTTCCTTTGAAAAATCCTTTGATTTTGCTCCATGTTTTTTCATAAAGCTCGTTCTTTGAAAGGTTCGTATCGTCAAAAAGAATCTTGAACGGCTTGAACGCAGGGTTCTCGTTCGCAAGGTGCAGCATGATGAGTTCTTCCAGCGTCTGCTCGCGGTTCGTTCGCACGCGCCCTGTTTTTTTCTCCGTCATCTGCGTGTTCAAAAAGTCCTGTATGGTACATTCGCCTTTGTAAACTGCGGTTGGCGGAAACTCTTTCGTGAACTCAGTGAGAAGCTCGTCGATTTTGTCCGCTCCGAACGATGCTTGTAAATCGTCCAGCAAATCCGCGAACACATTGGGCATTTTGTGCCTTCTGTAAACATAGCACGCAAGGTGGAAAATCTCATCCAAAAGACCCATTGCGTTCAAAGTTCCGCTTGAAATTTGGGTCTGGTTCTTTGAAATAAGGTATTTATTGAATCGCTGCTCGAATTCGCGCACAGCTCGTATATTGGCAAGAATTACATTGCCGCTGGACGCAAAAAGTTGCTCTGGAAAAGAACATGCGTCTCGCACAGCTTTTGAAACATGAAATTCATTGTAAGAGTAAAGATTTTTCAACTGAAATCCTCCGTCAGATTTTCGTTTTGCTATCTTATATTCTAACACGAATTTCAGAGAATTGGAGATTTATTTGATGAAAAAAGTTCATAAAGCTGACAACGCCCCAGCTTCCGCAAAACACCGATGCTGAAACGAGTTCAGAATGACGCGGGGGCACAAAAAAAGCCGCTCCGTATTGGAGCAGCTCTGCCACAGAGAAAATTGCTATTTGTCCCCGTCTTTTTTGTCGTCAGCGCGCTTGCTTACGATGTGGACTTTCCCCGTCTTTTTTACGGGGCTTTCCTCTGGTTCTGAGCCATCGTCGTCTTTCTTGCGGTAAATTTTCTTGGCACCGTATTTGGCCTCTTTTGCGGCTTTTTTCTCAGCCCTTGCCTTTGCGCGCGCCTTCCTGTCCTTCTCGATGAATTTCAGGGAATCTTCAAGCCCTTTGAGAACATTCTGCATATCATCGGCGAAAATTGCAATCTGATGACGGTCAAAATCGGCTCCGTCGCCTTTCTTGCTCTCAACAATCTGCAAGAAGACATCGCCCATCCTGTTTTCTTTTACATTGAAAAAATACGAGCGGTTCTCAAGTGTAACCTGTGTTGTGTAAAGTTCTCCACGAATTCCCATAAAAATATCCTTCCCTATAGTAGTGATTTTTTCATTGTATCATAGATTTTTTCTGTTGTCACTTGCAGAATAAAAGGAATCTCAAAAATAATTTGACAACGGTGGTTTTAGAGTTGATAATAGAGATATTGGAGTTTTATATGAAGTCAATGAAAATTTTACATCTTTTTTTGTTGTTGCTTTCTGTTTTTTTGGTTTTTGTTTCATGCAAAAAGAAAGTCGTTGAGGAAGAAAAAGAAATTACTCTTGTAATGGCAGAAGTGAATCCTGCCGAAACTATCGCTGGCCAGATGGATCAGGCATTCAAGCAGAAAGTCGAGGAGCTTTCTGGCGGAAAGATGAAAATTGACTTGCAGTGCTCCGGTATACTTGGTGATGTTGATTCTGTAATGGAGCTTATGCTTAAGCCTAATTCAACGATTCATATTCACAGAATGTCCGCGGTGAACATGGCAATTTTCGGATGCAAAAAATCATCGCTGCTCTCAGTCCCGTTCACATTCTCCAGCAAGGAGCATTTCTGGAAATTCGCAAATTCTGAGTCCGGGAAGAAAATTCTTGATGAGCCTCTGGAAAATGGGCTTGGGCTAAAAGGGCTGTTCTTTGGCGAGGAAGGTTTCAGGCATTTTTTCTCTACTAAAAAAATCGAAAAGGTGGAGGATTTTGAGGGGCTGAAAGTCAGAGGAACGAACGATGCCGCAATGCAGGGAATGCTCCGGGGGCTAAAGGCTGATTCCGTGGCTGTGAACTATGCTGATTTGTACCTGGCTCTCCAGACTGGCCGCATAAGCGTAGCGGAGCAGCCAATCGCAAACTATCTGGCGAATCATTTCAACGAGGTTGCGCCTTACATGATTCTTGACGGACATACGCTCGGCGTAATGGAAACGATAATCACCGCTGAATGTTGGGATTCCCTTACGGAAAAGCAGCGGAACATCTTGATTGAGGCCGGAAAGTACGCCTCCGAGTTTTGCAGGAATCTTTCTCAGACTGAGGAGGACAAAGTTAAGGCGCAGCTTTTGAAAGAAGGTGCTACGATTACCGAAGTAGCGGATCACGCTCCGTGGCAGGAGGCTTGCTCAGAAGTCATAAAAAACGGGGCTTCCGTTGACGAGGCTCTTTACAATGAAATTTTGAGCTACGCAAAATAATGGTTCATGGGGATTTTATGATTTTTGTAAGACGCGTTTTATTTCTCTCGTTTTTTGTTCCTTCTTTGTGTTTCGTTTCTTGTACAAAAAAGGTTTCTTCTGCTGAAAGCATTACTCTCGTAATGGCTGAGGTAAACCCTGAGGAAACGATTTCTTCGCGTATGGATAAGGCTTTCCAGGAAAAAGTCGAGGAGCTTTCCCACGGAAAGATAAAAATCGATTTGCAAGTGGGCGGAATACTTGGCGATGAGTACAATATCGGGGAGGTTATGAAAAAGCCCAAAAGCTCAATCCAGCTTGAAAGAATATCCGCATTCATGATTGCATCGTACGGCTGCCAGAAATCTTCTGTCCTTACGATTCCTTTCATGTTTTCGAGCAGGGAGCATTTCTGGAAATTCGCCAATTCTTCCTATGCGGATGAAATATTGAACGAGCCTTACGAGAAAGGTATTGGAGTAAAAGGGCTTTTCTTCGGCGAGGAAGGTTTCAGGCATTTCTTCTCAACAAAGCCTCTTTCCGGTATTGCTGATTTTAAGGGCATGAAACTGAGGATTACGCCGGATGATGTAATGACAGGAATTGCAAAAGGTCTTCTGGCAAATCCTGTGTCCGTGAACTTCGGGGATTTGTTCATGGCGTTGCAGACGGGAAAGGCTGACGGGGCGGAGCAGCCTATCGCCAATTATCTTGCGAACCAGTTCCACAAGGTTGCGCCGTACATGATTCTTGACGGTCACACGCTGGGCGTTACGGAGGTTATCATTACTTCCGAGTGCTGGGACTCTCTTTCTGAAGAACAGCGGAATATCCTTCTTCAGGCCGGGAAATATGCGGGCGAGGTTTGCAAGAAAATTTCTCAGGAAGTTGAGGATGAGTCAAAGAAAAAACTTGAGGCCGATGGCGTTCAGTTCGCTGATGCGGGCGATTTGTCTTTGTGGAAGGAGGCTGCAAAAGAAATCATTTCAAAACATTCCCAAGCGGAGCCAAAGCTGTACGAGTCAATTCAGAATTTGGCTGACTGACCGATATTTGACAGTGAAAAGATATGGTTATATAATAAAGCTGTCTGGAGTTTCTATTAGACATATTCGGACAGCTTTATTAATGTGGAGGAGTAACCAGTCTTGCAGGACCGTAAGAAAAAAGAGAGCGAGCGGCGTTCTACAACAGGTGTAAACATCCAGTTTCTTAATACTTTCTTCATAACAATAACGGCGATTGTTTTTTGCTTTACCCTTATCATATCTAACACTGTAAATAATCGTTTCCACGCTGTAGAAAATGCTATCGACAAATTTATAATCTGTCAGCAGTGCTCGGAGCTTATCGAGGAGAGCGCAAATTATCTTACCGATCAGGCAAGGCTTTTTGTTGTCACTCACAAAACTGATTACGCAAAGGCGTATCTTAACGAAATAAATATGGAGAAACGCCAGCAGAAAGCCCTTGAAAGGCTCAGAACGGTCTGCTCGGAAAAAGATATTGCCATGCAAAGGCTCAAGATTGCGCTTGAGCAGGGGCAAAGCCTTATTACTATGGAACTTTACGCCATGCGTCTTGCCTACAAGGTTATCGGAAAAGACGATATTCCGGAGCAAATCCGTTCTATTCAGATAAGAGATTTGGACGAGAATGTGCCTTTGGAGAAACTGAACGAGATTGCAATAACGAATCTTTTCGGAGAAGGCTACCTTATTTACAAGACTAGAATCAACAATAACTGTCGCATAACGATTTCTTCTATAGAACAGCAGATAAAGGACGAGCTTAATCTGAATTCGACTGAGCTTGGCTCTAACATAAAACGACTTCGTGTCCTCTTCCTGATTTTGCTCGTAGTGAACGCAATTCTTTTCATCTCATTCGCTTATCTTGTTATTTTCCCGCTTGAGAAATTCAAGACATCAATCGAAAACGATGAGAAGCTCAATATCATCGGCTCTATTGAATGTAAGCACCTCGCCGAGAGCTACAACGAAATATACGAGCTTAAGGCGCAAAACGAAAAATCGCTCCTAAAGAAAGCGGAGTATGATGGTCTTACCGGAATACTAAACCGCCGCGCCTTTGACCAGATTTGCACCACATCAGCCGAAAAAAGGCAGCCTGTCGCTCTTCTTTTGATTGATATGGATAATTTCAAGCACATAAACGACAATTACGGTCATGCCGGCGGTGACACCGCGCTCAAAGAGCTTTCGCGCATACTCACGGAAACATTCCGAAATGAAGATTACGTCGCGCGAATCGGCGGTGACGAATTTGCCGCTATTCTCCCGAATTGTCCTGCGATTGCGGCTAATACCATAAAGGAAAAAATTGCCAGCGTGAACGAAAAGCTTGCCAACATAAAAGACAACATTAAGCCTGTTTCCGTTAGCGTCGGAGTGGCGTTCTCGGAGTGTGGTTTCAGCGAAGAGCTGTTCAAGAACGCGGACAAAGCTCTTTATGTCGTAAAGGAAAAAGGCAAGCGCGGCTGCGAGGTATACGATACAAGTTTTGGGGCTGGCTGATTAGATGTGTTCGGAAACATCAGTTTTCCGAACAGGTCTATTATTTTCCTGTCCGCTTTTCCCACTCGACTTTGACCATGCGGTTTTCTATGTTCAAAATCCTTTGGAATGTAAGGCAAGTTGCTTTGTGAATCATTATTCCCTTGTTCTTGCTGGCGTATGCCACGATTAAATCGCCTGGTTTTGGCGAGCAGCAGCCTGCGAACGACACCATCATATTCTTTGTGTTCTCAACAATGACTTTCCCTGTGAACTCGGCGGCTCTTACAATCTCTTCGTTCAGTCCGTTCTTGGTTCTTGCGTGCTTGCGTTTTTCATCCTGAACTTTCCTTGACTTGTCGTTGTTCGCGGCAATGTCGGCGGCGCGCTGGGCTTCCGCGGCTTTGTCAACGAAATTGACATCGTTCGCCACGAGCCAGGAATGGATTTTCTGCCTTGCCTTGGAGGTTTTTACTACCTTGAGCTGGTTTTCTGTTGGGTGCGCCTGTGGATTCGTGATGATTTCAATAATTTGTGTGTTCAAAAGGGGCTGTATTATTGGAATGATTTTTCCGTCCGCTTTTGCGCCAACGATTTTCTCTCCAACGGCTGAATGAAC
>JAEEGL011200345.1_pt1 | contig 12587 bp, 14 predicted proteins | sample 9134231 | NCBI WGS metagenome assembly JAEEGL01 (sample SAMN16246548, study PRJNA631951) | gut metagenome | biome: gut microbiome; feature: rumen; material: fiber-attached | host: Bos | place: Iran: Karaj | collected 2018-10
AGCGAAGGCCCCACTCTGCAGGTGTGCGTTGAATGGGATATTTCTTGAAGGCTTCTATAGCTTCCTTGGGAAGATTGTTCACAAGTCTTCCTCCACGAAGAGGTTCCATGATAACAACGGGAATCCCCTTTGCGGCGGCAGCTTTTAATCCGGTGACTCCGGCCTGAGAATTCTCATCCAGATAATTGTACTGGATCTGACAAAAATCCCAGTCATATGCGTTTAAGAGTTCGACAAACATATCGGAATTTCCGTGATAAGAAAATCCGATCTGCTCTATCTCGCCCTTTGCTTTTCTTTCTTCGATCCATTCCTTAATGCCAAGGTCGCAGAGTCTCTCCCATGTTTTAACATCGGTGAGCATGTGCATGAGGTAGTAGTTCACGTGATCCGTGCGAAGGCGTCTCAATTCCTCATTAAAAAACTTGTCGGGATCGCTTGCGGATTTGATCATGTAGTGTGGTAACTTTGTGGCGATCCTGATCTTATCCCTGACATTATTCTTTTCAAAAATCTCGCCTATAAGAGCTTCACTCCCGGCATAGGCATATGCGGTGTCGAAATAATTAACTCCCAATTCTATGGAGCGCATTATCTCCCTTTCCGCCTTTTCAAAATCGATCTTTCCTGCTTTGGTGGTAAACCTCATGCAGCCGAATCCGAGCAGTGATACATCGTTTCCGTACCTGTCTTTCCTGTATTGCATAGTGTCCTTTCTGTCTGCTTTATAAAGTCGACGCTAAAATTTTCCTACAGGACTCTCGTATCGAAGTCCGTCCCACTCTCTTCTCTCATCTTTTTTATAAAGGGTTCCGGATCCATTTCCATCCGAAGCATAATATCGAGGGATTCGATAAAAAGTTTTTCGGTTTTGTATCTGTTCATTTCTTCTCGCCTGTCCATATAGGCTTTGAAATGGTCAACCTGCCACACCAGGATGTCCGTCAGATGAAATCCCTCTATCTCATATCCGTCCCAGAAATTGCCGGTATCATGATAATACGCAAGTTCCTTCAGCACACCTTCGGATCCAAGGATCCGCTTCCAAAGGTCCTCCGCATAGGTCTCATCCTTTCCGGCTTTCGCGGACAGATTATTTACAAAATTGTGAAGTGCATCAAATGCTCTCTTTTGCTCTTCGGTCATATTTCAAATCCTTAAATGAATTTAACTCATATCAAAATCGTCTGTGCCATATAGACTGTCTATCATATGATACCATTTTTCAGCCTTTTTTTCACCCTTTTTTCTAACCAATCCCGAAACTATTCTTAAATTTTTTCTAAACAAAAAAAGAAAGAATGAGCCGAAACCCATTCTTCCAAAGTATTGTAAACTATTTTTTTATAGGAGTTTATTTATAAGGTTTCCTGTGTAAAGGAAACTACACGGTAACCGGTGGATTCAACGGTTTTTCTGACTGAATCCTCATCCAAGGGATCCTTTGAGATTACAACGGTTTCTCCTTTTTTAAAGGATGATATAACATGCTTTACATCAAAGTTATTTCGTATGCAGTCGTTCATATGGGACTCACACATGGAACACATCATACCGTCAATTGTAAGCACCGTCCTTACCATTCCCTTATTCATACCTGAAGATACTTTCGAGGATGTGCCTGCCGCCGAAGAAGGTGTAGAGCATCCGCCTCCGCATTTAGAACATTCTCCGCCGCAGTCTATAACGGGTTTACCGCTTCTTTTTCTTTTGATCATCCCAAAGATGACAAATCCGACTATCACCAATACGATCAATCCCGCAAGGATGGTGCCGATATTGGTTGAAAACCATTGTTGCATAGGTTACCTCTGTTTTTTCGTCCGTCATTTGAGTTCAGTGGCTTCCTTGTAGGGCTTAAAGAGCATAAAGCAGATGAATGCGATAAGCGCAATGGAAACGATAAGCCCGATCACATTCAGTCCTCCCGTAAACACGGAGCCAATCTGATATACGATGAGTGAGATTGCATAAGCGAACACACACTGATAGCCGATAGCGAACCAGGTCCACTTGGCGCTGTTCATTTCTCTCTTGATCGCTCCGATAGCTGCGAAGCAAGGTGCGCAGAGAAGGTTGAAGATCAGGAAGGAGAAACCTGCAAGTCTGGTAAGTCCTTCGAAATCAAGTACGCCGAATACGCCGACAACCTCTTCCTTGGCAACCAGACCCATTATGGTAGCTATGGTTGCACGGATGTTTCCGAATCCGAGAGGAATGAAAATAAATGAAATAGCATTTCCTACAATACCAAGAACACTGTCGTCCAGTTCCATATCAACGGAGAAGCCAAAGGATCCGTCTATCATGCCGAATCTGCTTCCTGCCCAGATAACGATGGTGGCAAGAAGGATAACGGTACCTGCCTTCTTTATGAAGGACCAGCCTCTCTCCCACATGGAGCGCATTACATTGCCGAAAGTAGGCCAGTGATATGCGGGCAGCTCCATAACGAAAGGAGCAGGCTGACCGGAGAACATCTTAGTCTTCTTGAGGATAATACCGGAAATGATAATGGCAGCCACTCCGATAAAGTATGCGGAGGGAGCGATAAAAGGTGAATTTCCGAAAAGTGCTGCGGAAATAAGCGCGATTATGGGAAGCTTTGCACCGCAGGGAATGAATGTGGTGGTCATAATGGTCATACGACGATCACGCTCATTCTCGATAGTTCTCGAAGCCATGATTCCGGGAACTCCGCATCCGGATCCGATGAGCATGGGGATGAAAGATTTACCGGAAAGACCGAACTTTCTGAAGATACGGTCCATTACGAATGCGACTCTGGCCATGTATCCGCAAGCCTCAAGGAACGCAAGGAATATGAAGAGTACCAGCATCTGAGGTACGAATCCAAGGACTGCTCCCACACCACCGATGATACCGTCAACGATAAGGCTCTTAAGCCATTCTGCGCAGCCGATGGCATCAAGTCCCGATTCTGCAAGAGAAGGGATGGAAGGAACCCATACGCCATATTCAGCTGTATCTGGTGCTTCCTCGAGTGCAGCATCAACGCTCTCGGAAATGTCATACCCCTCTTCCGCAAGAGAAGAGCCATATGTTCCGTATGCTTCTTCGAAGCCGCCAAAATCCTCATCCTCTATAGTTCCAAGGATATCCTCCGCTCCGATTACTCCCGCATCTGTGGCAGCCTGTACGGTGGCTACTAAATCTTCGGTCCAGATGTTTTCTGCAGCGTACTCATTCGCTGCTTCTTCATATGCTGAGGTTCCTATTCCAAAGAGATGGAAACCGTCTCCGAAAAGTCCGTCGTTTGTAAAGTCCGTTGCCCATCCGCCCACAGTTGTGATGGAAACAAAATAAACAAGGAACATAACTGCAGCAAAAATTGGAAGTGCTAACCAACGGTTAGTTACTATTCTGTCTATCTTATCGGATATAGTGAGGGAACCTGCCTTCTTTTTCTTGTAAGATCCCTTGAGCATTTCTGCGATATAAACATATCTCTCATTGGTGATAATGGACTCGGCATCATCGTCAAGCTCCTTTTCGGCTGCCTGAATATCCTTCTCGATATGATCGAGAACGCTTTGTTCTATCTTAAGCTGCTCGATGATCTTTTCATCTCTTTCAAAGATCTTGATGGAATACCATCTCTGCTTTTCGGGATCCATTTCATGGATGGCAGCTTCCTCTATATGAGCAAGTGCATGTTCAACCGCACCGGAGAAGGTGTGGTGAGGGATCTCCGTCTTTGCTTTAGCTACTTCGATCGCTGCTTCGGCAGCTTCCATGATACCCTCGTTTTTAAGTGCGGATATCTCAACTATCTTGCATCCAAGCTGACGGCTGAGTTCGGGAATGTTAATCTTGTCTCCATTCTTTCTGACCACGTCCATCATATTGATGGCGATAACGACGGGGATTCCAAGCTCAACAAGCTGTGTTGTGAGATAAAGGTTTCTCTCAAGGTTTGTACCGTCAACAAGGTTTAAGATTGCATCAGGTCTCTCGTTAATAAGATAATTTCTCGCAACCACCTCTTCAAGAGTGTAGGGTGAGAGCGAATATATTCCGGGAAGGTCGGTGACGATAACATCATCATGCTTTTTAAGCTTTCCTTCCTTTTTCTCTACAGTAACACCGGGCCAGTTTCCTACAAACTGATTGGAGCCCGTAAGTGCATTGAACAAAGTTGTTTTACCACAGTTCGGGTTTCCCGCAAGTGCGATTTTCAGTTCCATCTCATTCTCCTTTAAAAGTTCTATCTTACAAAAGTAAGTTTATTCTAACTCGAAATTGTAAAATAAAGCCGACCTACACAAGCTCGACTTCTATCATCTCGGCATCAGCCTTACGAAGTGAAAGCTCATACCCGCGAACGGTTACTTCTACGGGGTCTCCCAGGGGAGCGACCTTTCTGACATAAACCTCAATTCCTTTGGTTATGCCCATGTCCATGATCCTTCTTTTTACTGCGCCTTCGCCTGTAAGCTTAAGCACTTTTACGGTCTGGCCTATTTTAGCCTCTTTAAGTGTCATCCGTAACTCCTCCTTACTACACCATTATCTTCATAGCCATCTCACTGCTTATGGCTATTCTGGATTCTTTGACATTTACTATAACGTTGCCTCCGTTTGTGGTAACCAAGGTAACTATTCCGCCGGGTACAAAGCCAAGATCCTCAAGATGCTTCTTCACATCAGGTGAACCTCCGACCTTTTTTATAATGTTTTCCTCTCCGGCATCTGCTAAATTAAGTGGCATCATTTCTATATCCTTTTTACAAAAAATTAAAGAGGTTAGATTTATCTAACCTCTCATAGATTACTCTATCTGATAATAGTTGTCAACAACTATTTTTATATTTTTTTATTTCCAGACAAAATGTGCATTTCCTGCTTCAAGTCCGTCTATAAGAATGTTCTGTCCCGTGCAGAAACGGTTGGTTACCGTCATAAAATATGCCCAGTCTGCAGCCTCTTCGGGGCTCATCCATCTTTTAAGCGGAGTCAGTTCCATTATCTGATCCCAGAGTTCGGGATCACTCATGACGGGCTCATTAAGTTCCGTCTCCACGCCTCCGAAATCCAAGCTGTTACAGGTTGCTCCATACTGTGCGATGCGAAGAGCAACATTCTTTGAATATGTAACCAGTCCGCCCTTGCTTGCGGCATAGACAGGAAATTCCGAACCCGTGTGAACACATGCTGAGCCGATCATCAAAACAGCTTTGATGCCGGGATTGATCCCATATTTTTCCGTAATATCAATAGCGCCGGTGAGATTGACCGCGATGTCGTCTCCATTCTGCACACCGGCATTGTTTATGAGTATATCCACAGGCTGGAGCTCAGGAAACTCTTCCTTGTTCCTCACGTCAACGATCATATGCGTATATGCATCATTATCTATGGTTCCGGGGTTAATATCAAATCCCGTAACTTTATGACCTTCTTTTAAGAATTTTTCCGCAATGGCTTTTCCGATCCCCCGGGATGAACCGGTAATAAGTATATGCATGAAGGCTCCTTTTTAATAAACTATTTCAAGTTAAAGCCAATTTACCAATATTTCAAAGTAAATACAACAACGCCCTGTTTTGCCTTTTATGACACCTTCTTAAATGCCTGCTTTGTCGTTTTTTTAGATTCCTGGGCGAATCTGAAATACTCCGCACCGACGCCGTCCTTTTCCCAGTTTGATGTGATCGCATATCCGATGGGTGAGAACACTACTTCAAATAAAAGCTCCGCAGCAGCTCCGGTAGCGGCGCAGATCACACACTGTGCCAGAGAAAGTCCGAAAAGTGTATGGCTTACGATAAGTGCAAACACAAGGTTGTCCGCAAACTGTCCGACATATGTCGAAACATAGCTTCTGATCGCATAGGTTCCGAAATTCTTTTTCTTTCCCTTTGAGATTGATGTCTCCTTGCTTCCGGCTACATCTTTCTCAATTCCCTTTCCTATAAAGAAATTAAGGAAGTTGTTTATAACTGCGGAGGTAAGGAATGCCACACTGCTTCCGAATACGATGAACCAGTTGCCGCTAAGTGTATTGTCAAGTGCAGTGTTGATAATATTCTCGCTTCCCTCAACATAGGACTCTCCCCAGATTCCGGGAAGATGTCCGCAGCCATAGAATAAAAGGGCTACAAAAAGATTGACTATAAGTGCCATTACCGAAAGGATAGTTGCTGCTCTGGGGCCGAAATGCCTGGTCACAACATCCATGGTCAGGAAAACTGCCCACGAAACAAATATGCCACAGTCGATTACCAGATACTCCATCGGTAAGGGCACAAGCTTATTTGCCAATAAATTCATTGAGATAATTGCGACGATGTATGCCGCCACGACGAAAGAAGGGATACTCCTCAAGAGGATCTTTGTCTCCTTGAAGAGATTTGAGATAGTACTTTTCATTTGTTTTCTCCTTGGTTTTATTATTTAACGAGAAGGATTTAGAGGCCGAACTCCTCGTCGGAACTTGATACCTCGGATTGCTATCGCAATCCGTCAAACATTCGCAATCCGCTAATTTTATTTCATAAAATTGCTCCTTGCTCATGTTTAGACGGGTCAAAAAGTCATAAATGCTCGTTTATGCAAGCATAACTCGCATTTATGACTTTTAGACCCTGGTATCACATTTTACCATCTAAAATGGCTTTGTCAACCCACAATTTTAATGACTGGGTCATTATGGAGATCTGCTCAAGGTTTGCGCGGATGGTTTCGAAGTCCTCAACCTGGTCTTCGTCCACCTGTCCGTTGGATGTGATCTCTATCAAACGATCCTTGTATTTCTCCATAGTATTAAGAGAGTTAAGCATTGCCAAGGTGATCTCCGCAAGGCTCTTATACTCAAGCTGGGGCACGCTCTCCTGCCCTATAGGGCACTCGTGTGAGCAAAAATAATTGCAAAGGTGCGGTGCCTTGTACGCCTTTGCCATAAGTAATATCTCATCCGGATGAGGAAGGGATTTCTCACTCTCTATCTTCTCAATCCTGTCATCCGAAACATATTCCATAAGTTCGCTTGCCGCTTCTCTCGTGAGTCCCTGAGCCTCTCTCGCAAGCTGATACTCATTCTTATTTTCCTTAACTGACTTCTTTCCCATTTATTTTATCCATTCTACTTATGTTTTGTTTCTCAGTTCCCAATGACACTATAATAACACATGCTGTAAATAATTTTACCTTTATCCAAAATAAATGAAGAAAAAAATATTTTTTTCCATAAAAGAAAACATAGTAGGACGAATCCTACTATGCTTCTTATGAGGGGGGGAGAATAGGCGACTCGCGTCACCTATTTGCTAATAATATAGTTGTATATTATGAACGTGGTGTGTACAATATATGAACATTCTGTAAACATTCCTATTCTGCACTCGGATTAATCTATCATACCATTCAAAAACTCTGCTCTGTGGCTCCAAAGATGCTTTTCTTCCGCCTTTTTCCGGCCTCTGCAGGCTATATCGTACGCTTTTTCTTCATCTTTAAGAAGATCCTTTGCCATTTCCGCGGCTATCCGGGCAGTTTCATCCGGCTCCATCAGAGGGAATCTGCTGTATTCAACTCCCGGGAAAAGCTCCCCATCCAGGTATTCGGAACTGTCCGATAATACTGCGCAGCCCTGCAGCATTGAACTGAACACGCGGTCATGTGCCCCCGCTTTAAACCAGGGCATCATATTTATGGATACCTTTGCCTGAGACAGCGCCTGCAGGCACTGAAGGCTAATAACGGAATCCCCTGTGTGGATCAGGTTTTCAGGATGTTTACAGGGAGCCTTGTCCCAGTCCTTTCCCGTACAGAATACTTTTATGCCATTGTCCGCCAGCGCGGTTACTATCTTACCCCTGTATGCGTTTCTGACGTATAGATCTATGAATACCATCTGATAGCAGGCCATCATGTATTCCTCGTGTGAGCTGTCCGGGAATTCATCGGTAAGCCGCTTCATCAACATCTTTTCAAGAGGCATGGCAGGATGCGCAAGCAGATCGTTTGCGATATCCATAATAAATTCTTTATATTCCGGTCCCAATCTTGCCAGAGAGGGCTGCAAGTCATCAAGGGGCACATAATTACCGATGAAGAGCATATCAAGTCTTCGCTCTCTCCATTTTTTGAAGGAGTCCTCTCCCATTTTGAAAAGACCGATATTATCTCCTGTAATAATACCAGGCTTTCGCCACAGATCACATATGGGAACATTTCCCGCCAGGGGCATAAAAATCGCTTTGCCGTACTGCGGATAGTTCTCTTCCAGGAATTCTGCATGATATCTGTCTATGCAAACAAGGCGCAGGTTTTCTATTCCCAGTGATAATTGACGGTAATAATACACAGGCGAGTCAACCATTATACATATCTTTTCGATTCCGAACTCATCCCATATATTCCCAAGACCCACGCAGAACTGGCCTTCCGCGCACAATCCGATAAAGTTAAAGGTAATCAATACAGAGTTTTCCGGATCCTTTAGCTTTTCAAAGGCTTCTATGCTGGCTGTGGGATGTCCCATATCCCACAAAAAAACCTCCCTGCCGGCATCAAGGAAAGCTTTTGCCATTTGCAGGGAGAAATATTCAAGTGTCTCTGTGGAACCAACGATTAAAATGATCCTTTTCATTAGAAACTCTCCACGATACCCTTAAGCCACATAGCAAGGAAAAGCAGTATCTCCGCCCAGGCCACAACGGGCATGGGTTCATAGGACTTTCTGGCCCTTAAGCCTTCCCAAAGTTTCCAAATGCAGCTTACCAGTATGATGCTTATTATAAACGATCCGAGGTTCGCATAGTTTCCGAAAGGAAGTGCAAGTATACCCAGTACAATTGCGGTAATGATTGAAATGATAAAGCCCTTTGTAAGGAGTTTTACCTCTCCGATATTCTCGTTACCCGTTCTTAAAGCCATGATAAGGATCAGGATAAAGGGAACCATCAGAAGAAGGAACTTTGAAAGTTCCGGATACCAAAGTGCAATGGCATTCTTTGTCCTTCCGTTTGTAAGATCTTCTCTTAACTCAAACAAAAGTTTAATATCCGTGATTCTCTGCAGATAAATGAATTTAAGCTTCGGCACGAAGGCAAGGTACAGGATGGTAAATCTTCCAAGCTGGGTGATGCGCCTTCCCCCAAGGAAAATGAAAACGACCAGCACCAACAATTCCACAGCATAAAGACCTATCATCATAAGGATAATAGAGAAATCCTCTTCTCCGCTCTTTCCGAACTCCCATGCACGAAGCAACAGCGATCCTATGATCACAAGTACAAACACAGGGGTCTGGAAACGGTCAAATATATCAAAAGGATTTTTTTTCAGAAAAGGAGGAAACTTAATCTTCATCAGCTTATTCCTCCTATATCTTCAAGCATTGTAAATATCATATACAGGAATGAACACAGTGCCAGTGCATATCCCCATATGGCAACCTTTTTGTATTCATTTATAAAACTTCTGAGCAGACTGCAGAACAAAATGATCGCTATTATAAGTGTTGCTATCTGTATACCGTTAACGGAGAAAACGGGAATAGCCTGAAGGATAAATCTGAACACAACACAGAAACAGAGAACACCCACCAAAAGAAGGTGAACAACGTTAAGCCATCCTCCGCATCTTAATACAACCGCAAGTAAAAGAAGCGCCAAAACAACTGCGGGGAAAATGCTGAAAGCGATGTACTCTCCGCTCATAACGGATTCCTTTTTAAAGTTACCGCTGTTAAACAAATAGAAAAGTATTCCCGCAAGAGAACTTCCCGCAGTCGTCCAAAGCCAGGGCTTTCCCGATACGGAAAGAACGCTGTAAGAAAGGATTATGGCGAGAACACTCACGAAAAATGCGATCAATCCGAAGGCTCCGTTTTGCCATGCGCATAAAAAAGCACAGATGCAGGCTATGACTGCTCTGACCATTCCGGACTTAACGTTTCTGTCGGGTGATGCCAGTTCGAAGATCACCATGTAAAGAAATACCAAAAACGGAAGTGCGGGAAGCACGTAATTAATCAGTCCAAACTCCCAAAGATAAGAATACTTCCAATCACTGTTAAGAGAAAACATCAAAAACAGCGGCAATGCTATAAAGAGAACATTTCCCCTTCTTGCTCCGCTGCATCTGTTGATCAAAAAGGCAATGGCAAGAATGATGATCATATTGATCACATTTGCGATCTTGTCCCCCATAAGAAGAACCGTCTGAAGCACTACAAGAGAAAGAGTACTTCCGCCGCCCTGCATAAGTTCAGACACATTCTTGTAAATATCCTTTATGGATCTTAAATCGTCCCCCGTAACAAGGTCCTTCATGTAATCCATATCTTCAAGCACGAAAGTAAAACGTACTTGCATAAAGAACATGAAGCCCACCATCACGAGGAAAAACAGTATGGTGACTGCCTGTAATATTAAATTTTTCTTGTTCTTTTCCTGAAACATATCACTACTAATCCAGAGGTGCATTTCCGCTCTGTGAGAGTTTTCTCATTGCTCTCGCGATATTTGCACGTGAAATATTATACTCCTGTATACTCATATCCTGTCTGAGCTGTTCCTTGGCCCTTTCCATAGCTTCCAGCGCCCTGGCCTCCTCCAGCTCATTCTGCCACTCTGCATAATCCACCAGCATAGTGACCGTATCCCTGTCCACATTTACAAAGCCGATGCCCACCGCTGCATTGTACCAGTCGGTCTCATCGTTTTCTTTGATGCGCACAACTCCCTCGCTGCAGGCAACAACCACATTCTCATGATGAGCCATTATCTGCATCTCGCCGTCGGGAGCCTGAAAAATTATGGACTTTGCTTTGCCCTCGTACAGCGTATTGTCTGTCGCCAGAATTTTGAGAAAAAATTGATCACTCATAGATTATTCCACTCCGAGCAGCTCGGCTTTCTCAATAACATCCTGCATGGTTCCGACATTGAAGAAAGCAGCTTCGGGGTACTTGTCCATCTCTCCGTCAAGTATCGCCTTAAAGCCCTTTATAGTCTCCGAAAGCGGAACATAAACACCGGGTACACCGGTAAAATTCTCTGCTACATGGAAGGGTTGCGAAAGAAAACGCTGGATCTTTCTGGCCCTGTACACAGTAACCTTATCCTCCTCGGAAAGCTCATCCATACCCAGGATGGCTATGATGTCCTGAAGTTCCTTGTATGCCTGCAATGTCTGCTGTACACGTCTTGCAGTCTGGTAATGCTCCTCTCCCACAACATCAGGTTCGAGAAGTCTTGAAGTGGACTCAAGCGGGTCAACAGCAGGATATATTCCCTGCTCAACGATTTTTCTTGAAAGAACCGTTGTGGCATCAAGGTGTGCAAACGTTGTTGCGGGAGCCGGGTCAGTAAGGTCGTCCGCGGGAACGTATACCGCCTGTACGGAAGTAACGGAACCGTTCTTTGTGGACGCGATCCTCTCCTGCAGTTCACCAAGATCCGTTGCAAGGGTGGGCTGATAACCTACCGCTGAAGGCATACGTCCCAAAAGAGCGGATACCTCCGATCCGGCCTGCACGAATCTGAATATGTTATCTATAAACAAAAGTACATCTTTATTCTGAACATCACGGAAATACTCCGCCATGGTCAGTCCTGTTTCCGCTACGCGCATACGGGATCCCGGAGGCTCGTTCATCTGTCCGAACACAAGGGCTGTCTTTGACAAAACTCCCGACTCGCCCATCTCGGTCCAAAGGTCATTACCCTCTCTGGATCTTTCTCCCACACCTGTGAATATGGAGTATCCACCGTGTTCCGTAGCGATATTTGTGATCAGTTCCTGTATGAGGACCGTCTTACCTACTCCGGCTCCTCCGAAAAGGCCGATCTTTCCACCCTTTGAATAGGGTGCCAAAAGGTCTATAACTTTTATTCCTGTCTCAAGGATCTCCTGAACCGGACTCTGCTCCGCAAAGGCAGGGGGATCCCTGTGAATGGGCCACTTTTCTCCGTCAGGCTGCTCTCCGGAATCCAGAGTCTCTCCCAGCACATTGAAGATTCTGCCGAGAGTCTGCTCACCAACGGGTACCATAATGCCGTTTCCCGTGGCTTTGACCTCCATATCCTTGGCAAGTCCGTCGCTGGATCCCAGCATGATGCAGCGCACCATTCCCTCGCCGATATGCTGAGCAACCTCCATGACAAGCCTCTTTCCGTTTAAATAAACTTCAAGAGCATCCTTTATATACGGGAGGCAGTCCTCCCCGAATTCCACATCCACAACCGGTCCCATGACCTGGACTATGCGTCCGGTCCCGACATTTCCTATTACTTCTTCCATGCCTCCGGCATCCTTTCATACATTGTTTACAGTATCAGCGACTTTTCCGCCGCTTCCTTGCGCTTTTTCTTCTTAAGGCTCTGGGCCTTAGCTCCGGATATAACCTCCGTGATCTCCTGAGTGATCATGGCCTGCCTCTCCCGATTATATTCCACAGAAAGATCGTGGATCATGGCCTGGGCGTTCTGGTTTGCAGTATCCATAGCCATCATACGGTCATTCTGCTCACTGCAATATGATTCCACAAGTGCGCTGTAAATATCTCCCACCAGCATATCGGGCACAATATTGTTCAGCACATCCTCCGGTGAAGG
>JAEEGL011235637.1_pt1 | contig 12587 bp, 9 predicted proteins | sample 9134231 | NCBI WGS metagenome assembly JAEEGL01 (sample SAMN16246548, study PRJNA631951) | gut metagenome | biome: gut microbiome; feature: rumen; material: fiber-attached | host: Bos | place: Iran: Karaj | collected 2018-10
ACGTATCGTCCGATGACGGGATAATGATGAACATTGCTGTAGGCTCATCACCGATCATTTCAAGGTGAATGTTGTCGCAGCACGTTAGGTCCATGACCTCCGGGATATTGAACGCTTGCAATCTTACGGCAGTCGAAATCAATATGCTTTTCGCCGTGTCGCCGGCAGCTTTTTTAAAGTCCTTGTAGTATTTAAGGCACATATATTTGCTTGCCGGTTTAGCTGCTTTCGCAAGGTCGATAAGGTTAAGGGATTTGAACTGTTCGTTCTTGCCCGCCTCGTCGGACTTGTATTTATCGGGATTTTCAAGCGCATCGAATATCAGGTCAAGATCGGACTGGAATTCATCGCTGCCTTCCTTGACTTCCGCTTTTTTCAGAAGCTTCATGACCTCCGAAAAATTCTGCTTTTCTTTGTTTTCACATTCCACAAGGTAGAAGCAAAGTGCCGCCAGCAGCGCTTTCGTGCTGTCGTCCCAGAACTGATCTCCGCCACCGCCACCCTCTTTCTGCGTATTTTTCATCAACACGTTCACCATTTTTATGACCGCCGTGGTGCTGTAATTGCCCTCGGTGTCGTAGATGTAATTGAACGGATTGTAGTTATTCGAGTGCAGCATATCTATCAGGTTGAACACCTTTATTTTATAGCCGTAATGCTCCAGCATCTTTCCGGTCGAGCGAAGCAGCTCTCCCTTCGGGTCTGTACACACATAGCTTGTGTTCGCCTGCATAAGATTCGGCTTTACATAGAATCGGGACTTGCCGGAACCGGAGCCGCCTATGACCATGACATTGAGGTTTTTCCTCGTCTGTCGGGTATTCACCGACATCTTGACATCATTCGTGAGAATAATGTTGTTATCCTTGACGAAAGGCTTTTTCTTCTTGTATTCCTCGAGGAATAGCGATAAAAATAATCTCCAGAGCTCACAAGCAATCGCCTTTGTTTTGCTCCAAACCTTTTTAAGCGGAGTGATACCGGCTTCCTTTTCGGCAGCCCTCCGTGCTTTTTCAGCGTCCTGCTTTTCCTGCGCTTCCCTACGCTTTTGATCTCGGATAGCAGCCGCGGCATCCTGTTTCTTCTTCCTTTCTGCTTCACGAAGTGCCTTCAACCGCTCTCTTTCAGCCTGCTTTTCCTCTTTCGTTAAGGGCTTTGCCGCAGTATCCGCATTCTCCGGCTTATCCTTAACAGCGTTCTTTTTTGATTTTTCCTTTTTCGGCTTAGTAGGCTTGTCCAGTAACGATTTTATTTCCTTACTGCCAGCCCATTTTGCCGAGCCATGTTCCTCACCCTTTCTGTGGAATTTCTTTTTGCTCGTGACCTTCATCAGCACATACAGTCCGAGACCGAAAGCTGTGAATATCGGGAACATTACTGCGTAACCGCCAAGCTGTATGTATTCAAACACCAGATCGGTATCTGCAACAGTAGCTTCAAGACTGTTCGCAAAGTTGTCGAAGTCCAGCTTTCCGTTCTCGTCCAGTGACATATCGACACACGTTCCGAGCGATGCCGCGAGGTAGATCGCAAATAGCGCAAGTACCGCATATATGCCTATCGTGATGAAGTCAGGCTTTTTTGCGACCCTGCTTATTTACGCGACCCCCTCTCCCTCTTTTTGTTTTTCAGAGTATCCGCGGTCTGCTTAACCTTGGCTCTCGCCCTTGTCAGCAGATTATTAGCAACGCTCTGCTTCTGTGCCTTGCCGATGATTCTGTCAGCCTTTGCTTCGCTCATACCGAAAGTGTCACGCAGCCGCTTCCTTGCTGTATCTCTGTCATTAAGGTCAAGCCTTACGACCGTACTGCCGCCGCGCACCGTAAACGATGCCTGAGTATCGCGCTCTATCTGATATTCCTTGAACTGTACCTGCTTCGGTTCTTCCACGAAACCAAGTCTTTCGGCTTTATCCATAATTGCCGTAACGGTCTCGGTGTCCGTGACTTTCAGATGCTGTCTGATGTCCTGCTCGATAGCAGCCCTGTCCCGGTTCTTTTCAGATATTACTACAAAATGCCCTCTTTCATCGGTGACGGTCAGACGCATAGGCTCATCTTCCTGAAACTGCATCTTTGCGAACGAGAACCTATCAAGCAGAACATTGTCGTCGTCAAGTTTAATATCCTTTTCGTAGTGCGCCATCTGCTCCAACTGCCGCGATTCGCTCAAATAGTACCCAAGCTGTTCATCGGTCATCATTGAAGCAAGTCTGTTAGCAGCTTCCACCGCCTTTAACTGACTGTAACCCAGCCGCTCCTGCAGTACTCTTTCGAGTCGAACCCTCGGACTGAAATTCATTGTAAGCTGCTTATTCTCCGTTCCATCGTCGATCTTGATCTGCAGCTTACCCTTTTCATCCTTGAAAAGAGAAATGTCAGTATTATTGAGCTCCGCACTCATATCGTTGTATTTCTGCATTGCGGCATCTATCTGCTTTTCGTATTCAGCGCCGAATATACATTTAACGCCGTCTTTGGATTCCATAAAGCACACCGGAATGTCATGCTCCGAACAGTACATCTGAAATCCCTCGACCTGTTCCTTTTCGATAGTGACCATGCGCTCAGCCTGCTCCGGCTGCTTCATTTTCTCGCGGTAAATATCCTGAACAATTGCATTCATGGCTTCACTATCCTTTACATTAAAGAAAAGTGAGATAGTGTTTTCCTTCTTGCTCTCCTGTATCGCCGCCACAGGAATGTTCATCTTTTTCGCCCGCTTGATAAGCTCCCCGAAATCCTTCTTATCAAAAGAAGGTATGGAAGTTACTTCACCGCCCTCTTGCAGCTTTCGGTATGTCACCTCGCCTCCGGACAAACCCGGCTGCTTATCGGACTTTTTCAGCCGTGCTTCCTCGCGCTCCCGTTCTATCGCCAGTTTCAGAAGATCCATGATGATCTCCGTTGCCTTTGATACGACTTGTGTTGTTACTTCAACACCCGCGCTTGCCACATCATCACCGTGCATACTTTTTTCACCTCCTCCCTTCCGGGATTTTTCGAGAGGAATTATTTCCGGATAACCGGTCCGAAAATTTATCCTTCCATAATAAGGGAAAATCCATGCCGAAATTTTAAGGGTAAAAAGACTATATTTTGAAGTTTTTTAAAAAATTTTCAGAAATTTGTGCAATTTATTAAATCGAGCCAGCTTGCCGCGACGGTGTTTTGTAAAAAATCCCCATGCGGTTTTAGCTTCTTAAAGGCGTTTCTACACGAGTACATTACTGCGGCAGGGCTAACACCTTCACGTTCAGCTATTTCTGAATAGTTAAGATCTTCATGAGCAAACAAGTATATTCTACGACGCTCAGTCTTTGTCAAGCCTGAAAGAATATCCTCAATTATCTTTTCTTCCTGCTCCGCTCTTATCATTTCCTCTGTCCTAACCTCTTCAGCGTCAAGAATTTCATCTGCCGATGGCATAACCCAGCCTTTTTTGGCAGCTTCATAATCATTCGTCGGGACATCTGTTCTATGGTTACGCTGATTACGCCCATATTTGTTCTCATTCTGTTCATATTCCAGCATCACAGCCAATACTGCATCAGAAACCTCAACAGTTTCCTGCTCCGAACAATTGTGATCGTATGCCGTGGCTAATGTTACAAGATTTCTGTTATCTGCTATCTTTTCGTATCTTATTACTTTTCCATCATTGTGATTAAACATTTTTGTATCCTCCCGAAAATCTAAATGTGTTAGTGACGAACAATTCAGATTTTCAAAGGAGGCGACCTGCACTGTAAAAACATGAAAGACCTCCGCTTCTTTCCTGTCGAAACGGAAGTCTCTGCTCATCAGACTACAAGCTATGCCAAAGAAAGACCGGAGAGACTTTTCCGTTCGAACTAAAGCATCAGGTCTTTCAAGTAATCTGATGTTTAAATATTCACTTGTGATCGTCCGCACTTGAAATCGCCTGCGCTGGCTGCGGACAACCGATAGTCAGGGACAATCCCGCTTATATTGCGGCTTTCCTGTCCTTAACTACAAGCACAGTATAGCATATATATTGCCGCCTTACCACGAAGTGCGACTTCCACCTCCGTTTTGTGCAAATTGAGCACACGGCTTATTCCCAGCCTCGCTGCGTTGTGCGTTTTCACAACATTCTATATTTTTTAGCCTTGAAATGTCATATTTTTAAGTAAATTTTCTCGATTTTTTCATTTGTAACTGGAAGTCCGACTTCCACCTTCCGCAAAAACATTTATACAAAAAAATAGCAGCCGTTTCCGACTGCTTCAAATTGTGATATTCGTGTATTAACTGTTGTTTAACCTACCTGCGGAATTTCGCCACTCAGGTCTGATTTTGTCCAAGCTTTTTTACCTATAGAAGCGAGGTATTGGTTTATCTCGTGAACGCTTATATTCGGCTTTGTTGCCGTCATTATCTGATATAGCATAAAAGTTTCGCTTTTCATTTGGTGTGAAAGGTTAAACTTTTCTATGAGATCGTCCCGGAACACTTCTTCAAGCCCAACTCCTACCATAAACGCAAGCACCGTTTCGATTTTGGGGCAATAGTTTTCTTTGGTACGAAGTGCTGTAATTGTCCTTACCGTCAGTCCTGTCTTTTCCGCAAGCCTTTCCTCAGTTATTTTGAGCCTTTTCATGTGATACTGTACAGTTTCACCGGCTGACATATTTCTTCCATCGGTATCAAGAAAGTGTTTACCCCGCATCCACACCTCGCGCATCCTATTCAGCTCTTTCAATTCCTCTGCTACCAGTTCATACTGAACAAAGATGTTATCTTCATCCTTGTTGAGTTCACCGACAGTATAGCTATAACTACGGTCGGAATATATGCGTCTGAACGGGATACAGCACTCGAACATATTGGATTTTGCATATGTCGTTAAATAATACATATCGCCGCGTTTTACAACATACTTGGGAAGATTTAATACCAAGTGTCCGTCTGCATAGATAAACGCACCCGAATATACTAACTTGTCGAACTGTATGCTCTTTCCGAGTATCTTTGACATCTCATAGAGCGACAGCGTATATGTATAATCATCGGGAAAGTCCTCCGGGACATCAAAGTCCTCGGCATAATCCATATATCCCCACTCATATACTCCCCGCGCTTGCTTATATCCCAGCTCGACCATACGCTTTTTGGCGCTGCTTCTGCTTACACCATAAGTCAGCTTAACCTTATCAATAAGAGAACGGATTCCCGCATGATCGGTTTCATACTCATTCCTGTCCTGCTTGTCCCGGAAGTTCTCAATCAGATCAGTCACTCGCTCACAGTACATAGATATGTGCTGCGGTATTGCGCTCGCCTGCGTTTCCGCCCATTTCAAGCCCTCGCAGTCCGTATTCTTCACGAAGTTAATATTTCTTCCTTCGGAATAACTGCTCAATAGCTCACGGTAATAATACTGGAGCTCATAAAACAGGTTATGGCTAAGAATATGAACGCACTCATGCAGTATTATTGACCGTTTCTCGATCTCAAAATTCTTTGAGAATATTACAGTATTATGCGGGATGTGCTTTTTTACGACCTTCTTGCCGCGATATGTCGATACCCACTTATCTCTGAAAATCGTAGTGCCGGAAACGCTCCCGTCGTCAGACAACACTTCAAACCTAAGATTGAAACCCATTCTCTTTACGAGCTTTTCGGGATCTATCTTCATATCTTCTTCAAGTGCTTCCGGATAGTACATTTCAAGTAAATTATATGCGTATTTATCAAAATCACGTTTGCTCATAACCGGCACAAGATATTCGTCAAGCCGGTTACGGGAGCGCATCCTTACGCTGTCGTTATATGCCGTGATCCCCATGAAGTAATTGCTGCTGTTTCTTCTCTTGTATTTGGCGGTATAATCGTCAAATTCGTGAAAGCCCTCAACACATACCTTTTGCGTGAATTGTTCTCCTGACGCCCGGTCTGTAAACAATATTCCGCATACGACTTTCATAGAGAACGAAAGGCGGCTCATTCTGTCATAAATGCCCTCTACTATGCAGACTTCCGTTATTTCCGGCAGAGTGTCCATGCCATAGAACGTATCATAATTGATAGGAAGAGACCCGGTCTTATAGGCATAACGGATAAACGCCGCATAATCATCGGCGTAGTTCCATTTCAACAACTGCGTAAACGAAATGATCTCCGGAACATTGTCCCCGTCCGAATGCCAATACTTAATTCTTGGGCTATAATCACAAATAATATCAGTATTCATAATATTTACTACATCCTCCTACTCCCGAAACTGTTCTATATATCTACAATAATATTATATAACACCACATAATCAGAGTCAATACGTTTGAAAAATAAAAAAGCGCTCAGGTGGTCATTACGCGCACCACCTAAGCACTTGACAAATCTTATCTTTGATGTATATATCAAAAAATAATATTAAAATATGTGCAATTCGCCATTGCGGCATTTTCATTCCATATACGTGAAAATTCTTCTACCCATTTCCATGTATTCTTTTCGTATTCTCGGCGGTTTAATTATTTCGACCCCACCGTCAAACTGGAATACCCAACCATAGAATGTCCTACTCGCGCTAACATCAACCTTTGCATAAAAGTATCCATTACGCTTGGGCTCGGTATCAACATCAAGCCCGAAACGGTCAACGACAGCTTTCATAAGCTCATTGCGGCATTTCAACGTAACCGTGACCATTTTGTCATCAAACATTCTAAAAACTTTCTTAACATAGTCGGCCGCATTGAAACCGTCTGGCGCAGGCATACACATATTATCCGTTACCTTGACTTTGTTCATCCTGTCAACCCTGAATGTTATGATCTTATCGTGTTTCACCGAATAACCTATAACGTAATACTTTGCATCTTCCCACGTCATACAGTAGGGTGAAAGCGCATATTCCTCTCCGTAATTTCGTAAGATTCTCTGTTTATCCTCATTGTAATCATAATATGTGAATTCTATTTGCTTCTTACGGTTTATAGCTTCATGGCATCTATCTATGTTCTCGAATATCTCCTCATTATCGGACTTTGCTCTTTGTGCAAGAACTATTGTCCTGCATAACTTCTCGCTGTTATGTGTGCTTGTGAGACTACTCAACTTCTTGATCAGCGCTTCGCTCTTAGGCTCTGTTATGAACTGTGCCGCTTCCACCGCGTCAACAAGCAGCTTCAACTCGGCAATTGAGAATAACCCGGAGTTTATGTAATATCGGTTTTGTGTGCTCTTTACACACTTAATATCAATACCGCTCTCGATAAGCTGCTCTATGTCTGCAACCACAGTCTTACGATACGCGGATATTCCCTTTTCCTCCAGACGCTCTATTATTTGATTAACCGTCAAATAGTGTTCCACATCCGTTTCTGCAAGTAGCAGTCGATATATGTTGATTATTCTTGACTTGGTATCAGTGTTGGCCATGCGGGATTCCTCACTTTCTGTTATCTGATAACCATTATACCATATCTATATTACATTTTCAAGGCACTGCACAAAATATTGACTTTCTGCTCTCTTTATGGTAAAATATATCTATAGATTTATTCCGGAGGACAGTATGAGCGAAGTTAAAGTAACCGTCAACGGTGGAACAATATCGGATGATGAATTGCAGTCGTATATTGCCAGAGGACGACGCAATCAGCCTCACAACGAACTTGTTGGTATAACCGTAAACCTTGACGGAGAATATGCCGATATAGACTACAAATATGCTAGTCAGCTTATGCCGCAGCGTTTCTCCATGTGCGGAGATATGATAATCGAGAACTTTGAAAACCTCAACAAAGCCAAACAAGCAGAATATCTTGACAGGATCGCTAACGATATTGAATAATACGAGGTGAGAAAGTAATATGGCAAACCCAAAGCCCGAAATAAAATACGACAATACAGTACCCGCTGTGTTTATCCAGAGAAAAAGCCAATTCACAGCGGAAGTTATGGTCGGCGACGAGCAGAAAACGGTTCATATAAAGAACACGGGACGGCTTGAGAATCTACTGATACCTAAAGCAAAGGTTACTTTGCAAAAAGCAGATGATCCCGAACGCAAAACCGAATATGACTTAATATCCGTTTATCGTCCAAAATTCAAATGGATAAATGTTGACAGTTTGGCTCCGAATAAACTTATACAACAGTTTCTCGAGTCCGGCTTTGATGTAGTGAAGCCTGAATATCAATACGGGGATTCGCGATTTGATTTTTACATGGAACGAGATGGCGAGAAGTATCTTAGGGAAGTAAAAGGCTGTACCCTTTCTTATGATCAGAAAACGGGTATCGGATATTTTCCCGATGCCCCTACCGAGCGCGGAATAAAGCATCTTAATGAGCTTGCAAAAGCAGCACGGGAAGGCTATAACTGTTTCATTGATTTTGTTATCCAGATGAACGGGATTCATTTGGTATTCCCAAACAAAGATATACAGCCGGAGTTTGGTCAGACACTTATAAAAGCAGCCAAAGCCGGTGTTGAAGTCGTTTATCACAGTTGTCATGTGGAAGCAGACAGCATTAAACTCACCAATACTATGGGTGACACAAACAGATATAGGAATGCGAAGTAATTTACAAATATGGATGTATTAACAATAATAATTGCGGTATGTTCTTGCCTGAACCTGATACTACTGTGTATCGTTATTGCCAGCAAGAGCAAAACTAATAGCATGAACGATAAGCTGCTGGAGCTGAAGAAAATCATTGATACGGAAAGCCGTGAGCACGATAAAAGTATTGCAGTCATTCAGACTACTCTGCAACACAATGAGGCTCTTATAAAGTCGGTCGAAACCGGCTTCTCCGAGCTTAAAGCCGATGTTCTGCAAAAGATGAACGACATCAACGTGTCAAACTCCGACAGCATTACAAAGCTGATGAAGGAGAATACCGAGCATTTCGACAAGCTGAACGGCACCCTTATCAGCAGTATTGATAAGCTCCGCGCCGAGAACAAGGAAAGCCTTGATAAGATAAACGGCACGGTCAACGAGAAGTTACAGGACGCGTTAGACAAGAAGATCAACGAGTCGTTCAGAACAGTCAATGAGCAGCTTATAAGCATTTCAAAGGGGCTCGGTGAAATGCAGAGCGTGGCCTCAAATGTCACCGACCTGAAAAAAGTGCTGTCTAATGTCAAAACCCGCGGCAACTTCGGCGAGGTTCAGCTTGAAGCAATATTGCAGGATATACTCGCGCCGGATCAGTACATCAAGCAGGCTGACATTATCGGCAACGGAACGCTGGTCGATTTTGCAATAAAGTTCCCCGGAACCGATAATGTGCCTGTGTATCTGCCGATCGATTCCAAGTTCCCCGGCGACAGCTATGAGGCGCTTGTCGATGCAATAAACAATGGCAATCGCGACGAGATCGAGCGGTGCAGGAAAAACTTGCAGAACGTCATAAAAGCCGAAGCCAAGAGTATTCACGACAAGTACATAGCTCCGCCGATTACTATGGACTTTGCAATAATGTTTCTGTCATCCGAGGGGCTGTATTCCGAGATCGTCAGCACAACCGGACTTGTCGCGGAATTGCAGACGATGCACATAAATATAGCCGGACCATCCACCATGTCCGCAATGCTCAACAGCTTCCGCATAGGCTTTCAGGCACTTCGGATGCAGCAAAAGAGCGCCGAGATACAACGTGTTCTCGAAGCCGCAAAGAAAGAGTTTGGCAGATTTGAATCCGAGCTTGAGGGTATGCGCAGAAACCTGAAGCAGACCGAGAACAGGCTTGATTCGCTTATCGGCACACGGACAAATGCTATAAACCGCGCCCTCCGGGGAATAACCGAACTAACCGATGACGACCTTGCCGGAAAGTTAATTGACAGCGTAGCGAAGAATACAGATGAACAATGATAAGGATATAAAAATGAAAACATTCAAGCTCATTGCTGCCGGACTCATGCTGCTTTTAATAGGCGGCTGCGCATCAGCACCACAATATCAAGGAAACACGGAAACGGCTTCAAGCTCTGTCACGCCACCTGCCACAATTGATGAAAGTGGTGCTGACGGTTACCGGCAAATATCGCAGATAACCGCAAAGGAAATGATGAACGCCGATGACGGGCATATCATCATTGATGTGCGCAGGCAGGATGAGTTTGATTCCGGGCATATCGAAGGCGCGATATGTATTCCAAACGAATCTATAGATACCGATCAGCCGCCGGAGCTTCCCGATCTCGATCAGATAATCCTTGTGTATTGCAGGAGCGGCAGACGCAGTAAAGAAGCCGCTCAAAAGCTCTACAACATCGGCTATACCAATGTTTATGAGTTCGGCGGCATAATCGACTGGATTTACGGCACTGTTGCAGATTGAAAGCATAACAGGTTGCAAAACCAATGACATCAATTACACTCCCCACATGTTATTTTCAGCCATGTGGAGAGTGTTTTTCTTATATCCTGTCGGCTACATTTTTTGAGAGTGCCGCTATAAACTGCTCCGGCGTAAGTGATTCTATGAATATTATATAATGTTTCAACATCCCCTCGTAGTAATGTTATACAACGTCGAGCTAATATTTTTGTTATTTCTTACAAATTCAAAAACATTTTTTACTGGGACACCCGTCTGTCCACCCTGTTTGCTATAATAAAAGTACAATAAATGCAGTAACTACTGCTAAACAATAAGTTGTTACGAAAGGGGTAATAATATGGACAGCAAGGAATTAAAAATTTTCGGAGAAAAACTTGAAATATCTGATTTTCGCATAACGTACTGTGTATTTTACAACGTTATTGTGGAGCGTTCCGCGTCAGAAATGAGAAGTTTTTATTACAGCGATTGCAGCAACATCGAAGATGTGTTGAACAAAACAAGCGAGAAGATGAACATGATCAGAGCTCGTGAGATCGACAGAATAAATAAACGTTTTGTTGCCCGCGAGATATATGATTATGATGCTGATACCATATCTCAGCAAGTATTTTCAAATTCAAAGTTTGATATATGGCTTTCTAATCTCAAAAATATTTATAACAAGATAAAGAACGGTAATGGTAACACGGATACTGCGGATTTTGCCATAGATACTATTGCAAGCGCCGCTACCGATGTTCAAATCAACTCGGCGCTTTCAGAATTTGGAGAAAGCGGAGGTTTATCAGTTGGTACTATTGCCAGCGGAGCCATGCTTGGACTCTCTTTGATTTCCGATGCTATGGATGCCGCCGAAGCAAAGAAGAAAATAAAGGAGATGTACTTTGATAAAAAGTATGTAAATGCGCTGTATGATGCAGTTAGCGCGGATATGGTGAAACTGCTTATTTTCTTCAATGATGTTCTTTCTAAACATATTGGTGCAAATATATTATCACCTGTACCGAGCGAAGATATAGACAGAAGCGCATCTATTTTCAATAATATTAAGAAAGGTGCTATACCGTCTGAGAAGTTACGTTCTGCTTGGTTAGAAGCTTTTACGTTAAACCCATTAAATGATGAATTATACAGATATGCTCTTCTGAATTTTGAAGAAAACATACCTGAGTTACAGGTCATATCAGAAGCTTTGAATCACGACCTCAACGAGAATAAAGAGCAGATCATTTCTTCAGCATTTGATGTTTTGGCTGTCAAGAATTATGATGACGCATGTATGATGCGTGATAAGGTACAGTCATATATGCAAAAACTGGGGCTTGATAAATCCGAGACTTATAATAGCGTAAAGAAACTTGCTGATGATTATGAAGCTATTGCCAAAACATATTTTAGCTTTCCAATATTATTCCGAAGCAATTTTCAAAGAGTTATAAATCTCCTCGGTGAATATCCCAAGCACCTCTCGCTTTATTTCCTCGTCATTGAGTAGCAGTGAGAAGAAATCTTTGTTCTGTTCCAGGCCCTCGATCAGAGCGTCGTCAATATCGTCAAAATACGAGAATTCAAAATCCTTCACAGTGTTGTTCTTCGCACTGGCTTTGAGCTTATCTGACTTCATGAGAATATCCCTGATCTGGAGCATAGCTTTAACAGCGACATCATTATCGTAGGATTTTCCCGTTCTCGAATTGATCTCGTCTATTATCTGCGAGAGGCGTTCTTCTTTTGCGGGAGTGAGCCCGAATGTTTCAGCCGAGGGCAGCTTAACAACCGGCTTTGCGGTAATATCGGATTTGGTATGCTCGTCCTGCTTTTTCTGTACAAACTGTGTAGCGCGTATCTTTCCATCGAGGTTGAAACCGGGACCGGGGTGCTTAATGTTGATATGTGCAAGCAACAGTATGATATAGTTATACTTCTTGTGCAGCTCAACATCCTCAAAGCAGGACGCCTGTATCATAAACTCGTAGAAACGGACAAAGTGCCTGAGTTCAACAGCAATCTCTCGCTGCTTATCGATACTATAATGTTCTATCAGCTTCTGCGACTTATCGAGACAGAAGTTTATTTTCTTTTTGTCAGCAGACTGCACCTTTTCTTTGTACAGTATCTCATTTACCCTATCGACATCATCGGGATCAATGACAGCATACGCATCTATCTGCGCTTCAAGGTCATATATCCCGATATTCCTGCACCACCGAATCAACCCGCCTCGGCGCGAGGGCAGTTGGGTGATGTCTC
>JAEEGL011389753.1_pt1 | contig 12587 bp, 10 predicted proteins | sample 9134231 | NCBI WGS metagenome assembly JAEEGL01 (sample SAMN16246548, study PRJNA631951) | gut metagenome | biome: gut microbiome; feature: rumen; material: fiber-attached | host: Bos | place: Iran: Karaj | collected 2018-10
AAGGGGTGCGTCCGCCCGTGGGATGGGCCTGTCCATCTACGATGCTACCTTTGTTCATCCCAATGAAAACGCCGTTGTCGCTGTATCCGGTAAGGTTCAAAGTCCAAGTATTTGAAGACTCATTAAAGTTCGCACTTTCAACGTCGAGTCGGATGCCACTGTATCTGCCGTTGTTTTGGATTTGAGGCTGTTCGAGACGCAAAGTCCCGTCCTTTTTCAGCACGATGTGACCCATGTTGCCTCCCGAATTCGAGGATTGCATTTCAAGGAACGGCGCCAGCAATTCATCCCTCAGATAGTTCCATACCGTGTTTAATTCGTCGCCGATGTCTACAGCCCTCAAATATCCGTTCTGGTTGACCGACTGCGCAATGGCGGTCTCCAATGCTTGTACGCAGTCGAGGTCATAAAGGACATCCTTAATGGATTGGAATGTTTCATCCTTGGCTTGGTTCAATCCAAACGGAATCATGGTGAGGGCATAATACAGCGCGGTCTCCTTTGCGTTCAAGACATAGCTCTGCAACTGGTTTTCCCCTTTGGCAATGTCATAGTCAACCGAAAGGACGGACATGTAGATGATTTCATTGTTTGTCGCGTTTTTTGCGGTCAGCATCTTACTGTAACCGATGAAGAAATCGCCGTTCTCGTCGGGCATGGCATCCTCACCAAGATTCGTCACAATGATGTCCGCACCAGTCATGCCTGTAGGTATCTCCACGTTGCCGTCAAACTCCACGTCAATCAGGATTTCGTTGAAAACTTTTACATTATTGCGTTCCACAAAAGCAACATCAGAATCGGTCTCCTTAGTGGCCAGCACCTCGTCTCCGTCAAGCACTTCCATTGTGAAACCATTGGCCAAAGTGCCAGGAGGCAGCATAACGAAGAAGGTCTTGGCCGCCGTGGTCAAGGTCACGTTACAGTGAAGGGTAATGATGTTCGTTCCTTGGTTATTCGAGGCTTCGGTCAGCGTGGGTTCGTTGGAGGCGCAGTTGCTCACTTCGTAGGTGCCCCACAACTTTTCAGCCGTGTTCTTCGAGGTGATGCGCACCGCGCTCACACGCGCTCCAACACCTTTCAGCCGGATGCCCAAGCCGCCGCACAAATTCTTGAATTGCAAGTTCTTGTCATCGGAGCAGGCCACCATCGGATTGGCACCATTTGCAAAAGTACCAGATTCGCCAATGGTTTGGATGGCAGGAAGGTTGTAGGTTACCTTGTCGTTCTCAATGATTGCATCCGAGGGATAGGCTGCAATAAAGGGGCCAACTGTGTTGAACTCATCCGTAGTGCCAAAGCCTCCTTCAGTTGTGCCTTCGCCCGACTGCAATGTGAAGACCGCAGTTTCGTTGTTGTCGTTGGCAATGACAATCCGGTCGCCAGCCATCCAGTTGATTTGTCCATTGTTAGGGTCAAGGCTTGTCCTGCCACCATGATGCTCAATAGTGGCCGTGAACTGAGCCACACCCTGACTTTCCTTTTGCTTGTTGCACGCAGCAAGCACAGTCAAGCCTGCTAATGCGATAAGAAGAAAATGTTTTCTCATAAGTCAAAAGTTTTACGGCCAATTGACATTGGTCATGTTCATATTTTCAGTACCACCTTGTGTGCCGTCCTCTGCCGAAGCGCACAGAATGCTTTGTGTTTCTAACAATATGACCTCCGCTTTGGGAACCTCATAGCCTTGTCTTTTCAGGTTTTTCTCAAAATGCTCTTTCATTTGATTATTGTTTTAATTAGTTATTATATAATAAATTACAATTACTCCATCAAACAAAAGAAGCGTGCGCTGTGTTATATCACATCGTACTTGAAGGTCGTCGGATTACCTATAATTAAGAATGTAATAACAGCCACACGCTATACAACGTGAAGCCGTTATCCAACCTCCTTAATTATTAGACTTGAAAATTTCCGACGTTCTCAAGTACAAGGAAGCATAACGCTTCTAATATTCAATATGTTATGAATGGTTGCTGAGTACATCGATGCACTGGCGAACCAATTCATGGGCAAAAATAAGAAAAAATAAGTTTGGTGAAAGCATTTGGAGAGAAATTTGTATAAATTTCAATACCTTTGCAAAATAAAACACTGCTGAAATGAAACGACAATCCTTTTTTGCCTTGCTGTTTTGCTTCTTCCTGATACAAACACAAGCCCAAATCTTCAAGATGGAAGACGATTTTACTTTGACCTTCATCGACAAGACGCATTACGTCTCTGCCGCCATGCAACTTGAAGACTACCTCCCGCTTATCGAAGGCAAGCGAGTAGGCATAGTCGGCAACCAAACGAGCATCATAGGCGAGACGCATTTGGTGGACACCTTGCTTTCATTAGGCATCGACATTCGGAAAATCTATACGCCCGAACATGGTTTCCGTGGTACCGCCGACGCTGGTGCAAAGGTGAACAGTAGCAAAGACGAGAAGACAGGCCTACCCATCGTTTCACTTTACGGCAAAAACAAGAAACCCACGTCCGAAATGCTCCAAGGCATCGAAGTCATCCTTTTTGATTTGCAAGACGTTGGCGTGCGTTTCTATACCTATATCTCCACCATGACCTACGTGATGGAAGCCGCTGCCGAAAACAACATACCCGTCATAGTCCTCGACCGTCCCAACCCGAATGGTTTTTATGTGGACGGCCCTGTATTGAAACCAGAGAACAAGTCTTTCGTAGGAATGCACCAAGTACCTGTAGTCTATGGCATGACTATAGGCGAATATGCCAAGATGGTGAACGGTGAAGGATGGCTGAAAAACGGCATTCACTGTGATCTCACTGTGATACCTATTAATAAATACAACCGTAACGCCATCTACGAACTGCCCGTGAAGCCTTCGCCCAACTTGCCCAACTGGGAATCGGTGTACCTCTACCCCACTTTGTGCTTCTTCGAGGGCAGCATAGTCAGCGTGGGTCGTGGTACGGAAAAGCCTTTCCAGATTTATGGTCATCCCGACATGCGAGGCAGCTATACCTTCACGCCCAAAAGTACCGGTGGTGCATCCAAGCCTTTATTGGAAGGCCAACGTTGCCGTGGGGAGAACCTCGTGGAATTCGCCCAAGATTACCTTCATAATGAGAATGAGCTCCATATTGAGTGGATCATCGAGTCGTATCAGCAGCTGAAAGACAAAGGATTCTTCAAAGATTACTTCCGTCTGCTCTCAGGCAACAATCAACTGCGACGCGACATTGAAAACGGAAAAACCGCTGATGAAATCCGCGCTTCATGGAAAAACGAACTTGAAAGATTCAAGGCAGTTCGGGCGAAGTATTTAATATACTAATAGTTAGTCTCCTATGTCATTCCCGCGTAGACCTGTGCGAAAGCATGGAATCTATAGGAGACGACTTGTAGTTCTAAACTCTAATATGACGGTTCTTAAAGCCATAGATTCCAGCCCCCTGCAATTCTCCACACGGAATGACATGTCTTTAAGAACCTTGCCAAAACAGATCAAAAGCTAATACCAATTAGCCGAAAACTACTTCAAACAAATTAACAAACTCTTGATAAGCAAGTGTCTCTTTCAATTCTGACAAGGCTTCTGCCAAAGAGCGGTAGTACCATTCCACGTCAGTTTTGCCCTTTGGAGCATGGAATAGTTTCCATACCTCATCACCAACCTTACGATAATCCCAAGCAATACCACGCATGTTGGAGAGCTTGTCGCCAAGAGCCACCACCTTGCTGTCGTAAGGTGCGTTAGCTAGTTGATTAAGCTGTGCATTTTTTTTCTCACGCCAGGTTAAACTCTCGTCCGAAGGTGCAGTTTCATGCTGGACGAGTTCTGCTACCCTATTGCCAAACTGTTCTCGGATTTGTTCGATGGTCACTTCTGTATCTTCAACGGTGTCATGTAAAATGGCAGCGGCCAACATTTCCTGATCATTCGTAATGGTGGATACAATGCTAGCAGCTTCCATGGGATGAATGATGTAAGGGTAGCTTTTGCCACGGCGTTCGGTACCCTGATGTGCTTCGACGGCAAATTTCACTGCCTTGTCGAAGAATGTGGTTTCCAATGGGTTGTTCATAGTAATATGATAATGCCTTAAATAATGCTTTTTAGTTCACGCAGGACGCAGGCCCTTCGACAGACTCAGGGACCGCTATATGACGTAGTTTTGTTACTTAAACTAAATTGATTTTTTGGGCTTGCTCAAAGATGCGCTTGGCGCGTTGCTGATGGTAGTCGTTTTCGCCATAGAGCGCGTCAAAGAGGCGTACCAAACCGGCCTCGCCATAACCCTTCTTGAGGATGAAAACAATGCAAAGGTTGAGGACGGCCACTGAATAAGTCACGATGTCCAGCCCTGTGCCTGCCAACTGCAGCAGCGCCAACTGATAGGCACTTTCGCTATAATCGTTGCACATTCTGACGATGTCACCAATGGTTTTCATATTCATGTGCAGCAGTATTTTGTAATATGGCATGAGGTTGTCCTCATATACCTCTCCTTGGTTAATGGCTGCGATTTTGTCGGCAAGTTTCTTGAAAGGTTTCAGTTTGAGGAAGCTGCGGAAGGTGTCGCCATTGAGTGGCACTTCATCGAAGTTGCCGTTGGTCACCATCGACTGAACCGTTCGACGGTAGCCGTTGATTTCCTTTCGGATATGGCAGAACTGCTCGTCGGCCAGTTCCAACATTCCAGCAAGACGGGTCATATTGCGTTGGTATTCAACGGGGATTTCCACATCGCTTTTGTAACCAATGTCGTGGTACATGTTGGCCCAAACATGCTGCAAAGTGCTCCGCATCTGCAACTCAAAACGTATCTGGTTGAGTAGGGGAGTTTCAGGGTCATTATACAAAGTCTTCGGAATGCGACATACATAATGGAGCGACAAATAACCGAAACGGTCGATTTCTAGCATTTTGCGTTTGTCGACTGAGTTGTCCCAGTCGATTTCAAACAGTTTTTCGGCCAATGCGGAGATGATGTCGACTTCATCGCTATAGAAAGTGATGATACGGGCACCGACAACATCGGTGATGTCATCCAAAGAGTGGTATTTATAGCCTTTCAGTTCCAATTTACCTTCAAGGCTTTGCTCTGTCTTGACCCGTGCTTCAAGTCCTGAAACGAGGATGTGATTCTCTTCAAGGCAGGTGTGCAACAAACGAAGAATGACGGTTTTCAACTTCTCATAAACGGGTAGTTTCTCGCGGTATTCGTCGAGAATCATCTCACTGAGCATGTCAAGCTTCATGGTAGGCTGTTTTATACGATGGTGATGATATTTGAGAATCCAGTGATGTCAAAAACCTCCTTCACACGGGGGTTCATTTTGCGCAGCACCATCTTGCCATTACGCGACATAAGGCTTTTCTGAAGTAGTAAAAACACACGCAGCCCTTGCGACGAAGTATAAGTCATGTTGGTGCAATCGATGTCGATGTCGAGGTTGTCTCCTTCCATTAACGGGGCAACATCTTTCTGGAATTGGTCGGCATTCGTGCTGTCAACGCGCCCGTCAAGGGTCACGAATGTTTTCTTGCTTTGTTTATTTATTGTGACTATCATAATTCTCCGAACTCAATATATTATTGATTTATTGTTTTACCAACGGGCAAACATAGGTCTTTCCCTACCCTTTTCTTCATAACCAACACATTATTTCCATTCTCATACCGATAGCTGATACTATCCATCATCTGTTTGCAAAGATAGATGCCCAAGCCTCCAACTGGACGTTCGTTGGCATCCAATGTGACATCAGGGTCTTCCATCTCCAAGGGGTTGAAAGGCACACCTGCATCACGCAATTCGATGGTAAGGATCAAAGACTTATCATCCAAACTAGTACCTGCCTCAAGCCAGCCAATGCCGCCTTCGTAAGCATATTGCACCACATTCTCGACAGCTTCCTCGATAGATAGCTCTATCTTGAAACGCATGTCTTCATCCTTAGGCATGTCGGGCGAGGCCATAAGAAAAGCTATGATCTCGCTACTCCTATCTGTTATGGGGTTGAATCGTTTCTTTATCATAATTTTAAACTGACAATGGTTATGTCGTCATTTTGTGAATTGCCATCAGTAAATGCTTTCACTGAATCGTATAAACTTTCCACTACTGCTATTTCGGTGTTTGAATCCGATGTATCTTGTACTACAGTTCGATCCTTCGAGCCTTCAACAAGTTCAGAATTCAGGGGTGTTAGCTCCTTCGCCCATGCCATCAGTCGATTCTCACCAAATTGGCTTTGGTCTGCCTTCTCTGCCTCAGTCACACCATCGGTATAGGCGACCAGACGCGTGCCGTGCTTCAGGTCGATTTGTTCAGCCTCATAGGCAAAATCCCCAATCAAGCCAATCGCAATATTGGCTTTGCAACGGAGGAAGAAAGGCTCGCCATCAGGAGGTATGATCAAGATGGGGTTATGCCCTGCGTTACAATAGTCCATATGTCCTGTTTTCAGGTCAAGGCGCGCAACGAATAGTGTCACAAACATTCCCATCTCATTGGATTCGCTAAAACTATTATTGAGACGGTACAAGGTCTCATCCAAAGGCAGTCCCATTCCCACCACGAAGCGGAGCATTACCCTCGTGATTGCCATCACCAAAGAGGCCGCGACGCCTTTACCCGACACATCACCGATAGCGAAATAAACTTGGTCACCCTTCATGGTAAAGTCGTACAAGTCCCCACCTACCATTCTGGCAGGATTGAGCATAGCATATATAAAGGGCGGAAACTTATTGAGCAACATACCCTTTTGGATTTTACGGGCCAGGTCTAAGTCCGACTGAATACGCTCATTGATGGCAGTAGTGGTCTTCAGCTCTTTAATATAATCGATAAGCGAGTTTTGCATGGTTTGGAAGCTGTCGTGCAGACGCTGCATCTCATCCTCGCTCTTGATTTCGGGCAACTTCGCCTTCAGATTTCCCTTGGCCATCTCAAGCACGGCATTGGAGAGCCTCGAAATGGGACGTGTCATATAATTGATGACAGCCCGACAAGCGAAGAAAATGGCTGCAAGACTGGCTAAGCCAATGGCTGTCATGACCACGTGCATAAAGGGAGAATCTTGCAGTGACTTGTATGCATAATACACTGCAAATTGCGCCAAAATGGTAATGACCGACACAATGCCGATGATTCTCCAACTTAATCTACCTGAAAAGGATTTGCCTCTCATTACATCACACTTTATTGCAGCAAAATTACAAAAACTTGAATAACAAAACGATTTCTGATTCTTTTTTCTACTTTTGTCGCAGAAATCCAAAAAAAATGGAAGCGACAAAAATCTCCTTGGACGACTATATTTTATCTGGCGGAGGCGCCAACGGTGAGAGCTACAACCACAAGACCGATCCTTCGGTCATGCTCAAGCTTTATCACCCAGGCAAAATCCGACAGCCTTTGGATGAGATGTTGCTCGCCCAAAAGGTGTATGACATAGGCATCCCCACTCCCGAGCCCGGAGAATATGTGACAACTGAAGATGGCCGCTATGGTATCTTATTCCTTCGCATCCCAAACAAGGTTTCCTATTCGCGCGCCGTAGGAGACCATCCTGAAAAAGTGCAACAATATGCAGAGGAATTTGCACAAATGTGCCAGCAACTGCACGCCATCAAAATCGACACGACGCAATTCGAGAACGTGAAGGACCGTTACTATAGGCTATTGGTCGAAAACCCATTCTTTACTTCAGATGAGAAAAGCAAACTAAGGCACTTCATCGACGGTGTCCCCGACACTAACACAGCCCTACACGGCGACCTTCAGTTTTCCAACGCCATCTTTGCCGACGGTAAACGTTATTTTATCGATTTGGGCGACTTCTGCTATGGTTACCCACTCTTTGACATAGGGATGGTTTACCTGACCTGCAACCTCAGCGATGAGTCGTTCATCAAAGAGACTTTCCACATGGAGAAAGCTATTGCCATCAGGTTTTGGAAAGCCTTCGCATCTGCTTATTTTGGCAGAGAACGCCCACTCAAAGAAATAGAAGAAGAAATCAGACCCTTTGCAGGATTGAAGACACTCATCATTGAGCGCGACACCCAATGCCCCATGCCACAATTTCGGGTGGCATTGGAAAGAATTCTCAAATGACTGTTATCGACGTTTCACCATTGAGGTAACGTGAGGTCTTTTAAGCAAAAGAAAAAGGTGCTGCAGAGGAACAACACCCCTGCAAGCACCCTAATTGTCGTTTTTTTCTTCATAGGACTTTTATCTCGTCCTACCTGGATACATCTTCAAAGCTTCGTCCAAGCATTTCATGGCGGCCTTCAGGTCTTCGATGCAGAGACAGTAGGTGATACGGGCCTGATGACGACCTTTCTCGGGATCGGCATAGAAACCTGTGGCAGGAGCCAGCATCACGGTGGCACCATTGTAGCTGAAGTCGGTCAGCAGCCACTGACAGAACTTGTCGCTGTCGTCGATGGGAAGGTCAATCACGGTGTAGAAAGCACCCTTAGGCATCGGGCAGAAGCAGCCCGGAATCTTGTTGACGCCCTCAACGATGACGTTGCGGCGAGCCACATATTCGGCTTGCACCTTGTCGAAATACTCCTGCGGAGTGTCGACAGCGGCCTCGGCAAAGATCTGACCGAAGCTCGGTGGTGACAGACGGGCCTGAGCCAGACGCATGGCGGTAGCATAGACCTCACTATTACGGGTCACCATGCAACCTACACGAGCACCGCAAGCGCTGTAGCGCTTCGAAACGGAGTCGAACAAAATAGTGTTGCGCTCCAAACCCTCAAGCTGCATCACGCTGAAGTGTTTGTGGCCATCATAGCAGAACTCACGGTACACCTCATCTGCAAAGAGATACAAGTCATACTTCTTGACCAAACCAGCCACCTTGAGCAATTCCTCATGGGTGTAAAGATAACCCGTGGGGTTGTTGGGGTTACAAATCATGATGGCCTTGGTACGAGGCGTGATGGCTTTCTCGAAATCCTCGATAGGCGGCAGGGCAAAGCCCGTCTTGATGTCGCTGGGGATGGTGACAATCTTGGCATCGCACAGTTTGGCGAAGGTGTTATAGTTGGTGTAATAAGGTTCCGGAATAATGATTTCATCGCCAGGATTCAGGCAGACTGTAAAAGCCATCTGCAAGGCTTCACTACCTCCTGTAGTAACGAGAATCTGGTTGGGCGTAACGTCGATACCATGACGGTGGTAATAGTTGCAAAGAGCACGACGGTAGGAAGGAATACCGGCCGAATGGCTGTACTCCAACACACCTTTAGTCGCCGGAAGTTCACGAGCGGTATCAGCCAAAACTGCAAGTGCACCTTTGGGCGTCTCAATATCGGGCTGACCAATGTTGAGGTGATACACGTGGACACCGCGCTCTTTGGCGGCATCGGCAAAGGGAACAAGTTTACGGATTGCCGACTGTGGCAATTCCATACCTTTTTTGGATATCTGTGGCATAAATATTTGATTTTGAACAAAAAGCCATCTAACGGAACATTAGACGGCTTTTATGATTGTTATTACTTATTACTATTCTTGATTTCAGATTATTTGTTGACAGGTGAACCATTACCGAAGTCGTTCTTCTTTTCAGGCATGGCCTCTGTAGGTTGGTCGAGCACACGACCCTTGATGCGCAACACCACGGTCGAATTCTTCACTGCATTAGAGGTGACTGTTACAGTCTTGTTGATGTTGCCCGCACGGTTGGTACGGTAGGTCACTTTAATGACATCAGACTCGCCTGGGAGGATAGGCTCTTTAGGCCATGAGGGAATCGTGCAGCCGCAACTTGACTTGGGTTTCTGCACCAGCAGGGGTTCAGTACCCGTATTGGTGAAACGGAACTCGCATTCGCCATTGCCATTGTAAGGCACATCACCGTAATCATGGACGATTTTTTCAAATTCAATCTCAGGTCCCATTGGGACAGCCTTGTTGTCTTGAGCCTTGACAGCTCCTGCCATAAGGAGCATGATGCCAAGCAGATAAATCACTTTCTTCATTGTTTATTGATTTAAAATTGTTGCAAAATTAGTAATAATTGTTGTTCGTTGTTCAAAACTTCCAATTTTTCAAACAATTTTTCGATTTATTCAAAAATCGTACCAAAAAAAAGATGTAGTGTTTAATACGCAATAAATCCCTAGTTCGGGCGGATTTGTAATCCGACCGTCCATAATATTAGGATTTGCAATCCGTCAAAACACCCTATCGCTTCAATTCACTTCGCAACGATTACCTTAAGCAGACCTTCCATCCCGGCATAGTTTCGGGCGGAACTATACAAATAATCCTCTGCCCGCGCTACAATCTCTTGCCTCACAGGATTCTGATGAATATAGTCAAGTTTCTGTCTATAAAAATCATAGGAATAAATGTTTTCCACATGATTGTCTTCCTGCCAGAACTTGAAATTCGTTATCTTCTTATCGTTGGCTGCACGGAACTGAAGATATGTTTGTAAAGTGGACGGGCAAACACATCCAACCAATCAATTACGGTTGAAGTGGTGAAGTACAATTCTTGTGTCAATAATGTTGATGACATAGTTCTTTGTTATTTTTTCGCATTGCAAATGCTTATATTAGATTCGTGCGAATTGTAAATCCGCACAAACGGAGTTTTGTTGAGATATGGATAAAAACAGGAAATATCCTAGCCGACAAAATCCAAATTCCGAACAAAACCTTGGCGGGGCGAAAATTTCAACTACTGACATAAAAGAAAAAGGAGCAGCCAATCCATAGCCGCCCCCCAAAAGGAATTAGACTTCCCTTAAATTAACATCCCGATAATCTTTATTATCAAGGTTGCCGTGCTTATAATGGCAGAATAAATTGAAATTTTTTCCTACCTCGTAAGTTTGGCCTTTTTGGGTTGAGTCTTCTCTTTTGAAAACTCAACCTAAAAATTCAATGAAAAGCAATTCTTCATCTCTATTTAAGTTTTGTTTTAGGCAGTATCTTTATAGTCCTTGCCATTTGAAGACTTTATGGATTATAATCCTGCACCAAGCGAACACTAGTTCCAAATTGACGCCATTCGGGGTAAGCATTGTGGACCTCACCAGAGGTAAAAATCATACACCTTGCTGCGGAGTTATTATTCCAATCTGAACAATACGTAGATAACCAATAATAGCCAAACAATCCTGAATAATTCACCGAAGTACCCAACTCTTCTCTTACGCCGGAAGCAGGCAAGAAGATTGCACCTGATTGTTCTAAAGACTCCCATTGTGAGATAGACAAAATGTTGTTATTATAACTCGCACTATTGTCGTTAATTCCAAGTAAACTAAATGTGTTGGCATCCCAATAGTCAGGCAATAGAATCAAACCATTTATCCCATTTACATTCGCCTTGGCATACCTAACGCCTGATGAAGTGGAACGGTTAAACATAATGAAAGACATTTCTGATTGAGTCAAAGTACGCCATTGATTGACCGTGTTTCCTCCGTTACTTATATAATTATAGCCCCAATCGGCTTGGCCAGTTTGGTCATAAAGATTGTATTGATTGTTGCCATAGGCATAGTAGTCATGGGAATTTGTACTAGTACTCCATGGTTGATAACTTGCCGCTCCATGGTTGTAGCCACTTGTACCCCATCCAAATAGGTCTATCCAGCCATTGTAAGTTGGTGAAATCAATGAGTTATTACTCTTCACATTGTTATCATAAACTGTTCCCTGGGTTTCATCTCCTACATAATCCCATTGGTTCTCAGCGAAACGCCATGTGTTTGTGCTGGCTTGGTATTGCAGGTTGCCTTGCGAGAAATAGACTTGGTCGCCATTGTCGTTAATGGTGAACTTGCCGTTGATGGCTCCTATGGGAGTGGTGTTCTGAGAAATAGAGCGCACGGGCCGCACCGAAAAGCCGTTGCTGCGGCCGCCGTAGCCCACGTCGGAATCGCCCGAGTAGAGGCGCGCAAAGTTCGGTTCGTCCGTGCCGAGCGAACTCGACCAGTAGTGGCAGTACAAACCAGCGTTGTAGAGCTCACCTTCCCAACGGGTGCCCGCAGCGGGCAGGAAGAGACTGTTGCCGTTCGAGGCGGTGAAAAGACATCCATTCACTCCGTTCTGTGTCGTCCAAGTAACGGTCGTGTTATCGAGAAGTTCTTGCCATTCCGCCTCAGTAGGTATGCGCCAGCCGCTTCCCCAGTTGGCCGTGGCGGCGTCGTCCTCGGGCAACAGAGTGGTCAGGTTGTCAGTGAAGCCATTGTAGCCATAACTAGATTTGTTGCAATACTTGGTCAACGTGTTGTAGTTGCCGTTGCAGTACTGGTAGGTGCTCCAGTCGTAGATGTCCTTGGGCTGGGTCTCGCCCCAAGCGAAGTAGTCACCGTAATCTTCAGGTGTTTCTGCACCCACGTTGCAGGTGCCCCACAACAGGCCGCTCGGCAGGTCGAGGTCGACATAGGCGTGGTTCTGACTTGGACGACGCACCGCACGAATATTTCGACCATAAAGGCGGTTGCAGAAACTGATGTAGTAATTGCTCGAATTGAAGAAGAAGCTCAACGCACCGCTCGGGTAGTCCGTGTCTAACGAACTCGTCCAGTAGTCTCCAATGATGCCAGTAGCTTCGGGAGTGCT
>JAEEGL012069897.1_pt1 | contig 12587 bp, 12 predicted proteins | sample 9134231 | NCBI WGS metagenome assembly JAEEGL01 (sample SAMN16246548, study PRJNA631951) | gut metagenome | biome: gut microbiome; feature: rumen; material: fiber-attached | host: Bos | place: Iran: Karaj | collected 2018-10
CGCCTTGCGGCGTTTTCAGGATTTTTTTTTGGAGACGTCAATTACCGTCAATTTGTTCGTCAATTATCGTCAATTTTCTAAGAATGGAAATTGACGGAAATTGACGTTTGAATTGACGGTAATTTTTGTTTAAAAACCAACGCCGTAAGGCGTTGCCTTGCAAAAATCTCGTTTAGAATACTTTGGCTTTCAGTTCGTCGAGTTTCTGCTTCTGGGCGGCGAGGTCGGCGTTTGCCTTGTTGATGTCGTCCTTGGCGGATTCGAGTTGTTTTTCGAGTTTTGCTTTGGTGTCCTCGGCGGATTTCAGGGTCTTCTCAGCCTTCTCTACGACCTTGGTCTGGTCTTCGATTTGATGTGAGAGTTCGGTCTTGTAGATGTCCTTTACGATGCTGGTGAGGAAATTCTTGGCGAGTTCGGCGTTTGCGGCGTCGGTGGATGACGTCACGTAGTTGCCAAGACCACGGTCCACAACGAGGTAGAGTGTTGACATTCCGCCTTTCTCGTCCACTTTGGTGATGATGTTGCACTTGTTGCCGTTGACGGTGTTGGTGTAGATGTCGAGGTATGAGACATTGTTGTATTCGGTGGTGCCGCCCTTGCCGCCCTTGCCGGAGAGTTTCTGAGACTTGAATTTGGCTTCGATGGTCTCCTGGACGTTCTTCTTGGAAACGTTGATTTGGAGTGTGAAGGCGGGCGCGGAGGTCTTCTTGTCGATTTGCAACGTGCCTTCGCCTACTGTCTGGGCGTTGGCAAACAAGCCAAGGCCCAATGCGCATACAAGCGCGAGTGCGATTTTTTTCATTTTTCCTTTATTTGTTTGTTTAACCATTAATTTTTCGTTGATGCCGCCTACGGCTTTATTTTTCAACAAAAATTTAAACGAATTATAACGAATTTAAGCGAATTATACAAATAGAAATTCGTTTTAATTCATTTCGATCCGTTTAAATTTTTGTTTTAAAATATTCAAACGCCGTGGGCGTTTGGAATGTTGTCAGTCCTTGAACTCGGGCGTGGGGAGGTTGATTTCGAGTTCCTCCTTGTCGTCGTTGAGCATGCGCTGCGGCTGTCCTGTGGATTCGATGACGCTCCACCAGAGTTCGCCTTTGAGCCTTACGTGCTTGCGCTCCTTTATCGCCGCCATGATGGGCAGGATGGTGAACATGCCGTTCCAGTGTCCCACCACGAAAGCCGTCTTGCCTGCCATTGCAGCGTGTACTGCATTCTGTGCCAACTGGTTGCAGAATTTGGAGTCGTTGCTGTTGGCGGGTGCGCTGCGGATGATGTAGCTCGGGTCGATGTACTTGATGGTGTGGTTGAAGCCTTCCTCCTTCAGTTTGTCATGTATGGCGTCTTTGAGGAGCAGACCGATGTCAGAATACTTGACGTTGCCGCTTGCGTCGAAATCCTTTTCGCCGTTGAAGAAATACTGACCCGCGCCTTCCGCCACGAGCACGAGGGCGTGCTGGCGTTTTTCGAGGCGTTGCTTGATTTGGTTGATGAGGCCCTTTTCGCCGTAGAGGTCAAATTTCAATTCGGGAATCAACGCAAAGTTGACGTCGCCTGTGGCAAGTGTCGTATTGGCGACGATGAATCCTGCGTCCCTGCCCATCAGACGGACGAGCGCGATGCCGTTGTATGCGCCCTTGGCCTCGTTGTGGGCGTTGGTGCAGATGTCGCTCGCCTGCGAAAACGCCGTCTCAAATCCGAAAGATTTGTCGATGAAGTTGATGTCGTTGTCGATGGTCTTTGGGATGCAGCCGACTGCGATTTTAAGACCGCGACGCTCAATCTCGTTGCTGATGCTCTGTGCCGCACGGAGTGTGCCGTCGCCGCCGATGCAGAAGAGGATGTTGATGTTTTCGCGCTGGAGGGTGTCCACGATTACTTCCTTGCCCGGGTCGCCGCGTGACGAACTCAGGAAACTGCCGCCCTGCAAGTGGATGCGGTCAACGATGTCGGGGTTGAGCGGCTCAAATCCGAGTCCGTTCTTGGGGTCGAAGCCCATCAGGCCGTACTTGACGCCCACTACGTTGGTGACGTTGTAGCGGCGGTAGAGCTGCATCACGAGGCCGCGGATCACGTTGTTGAGACCGGGGCATAGGCCGCCCGCCGTCACGATTGCCACTTTGGTCTTGCTGTGGTCGAAGTAGAGCATCTGTTTGGGACCTGCCTTCTCGAATGAAATCGGCTCTTGCTGCATCTCCATGTAGTCGAGCAGGACGTTGTTGGAGCCGTCGAGGAGCACTCGGTCGGTGTCGCTCACGAAGTTGAATGATTCGCTGTCGTCCTTCTTGTCGGAGAGTTTGAGCATCGAAGGTATCTTGCAGTCGCCCAAGCTCTTGACGTTGAAGTCCAATGCGTAAAGTTCTTCTTTTGTCATACTATATTATATTAGGTGTTAAGATATACTTCTGTTACTTGAAGAAGATGATTTTCTGCTTGCCGCAGGTAGCCGACCCAAAACGCGCGAAGTGGTAGTTGATGTCCACCATTATCTGTGCGCTGAACGGCTTCATCTCCATTGCGGCGTATTTTGCAAATCCGGTGTTGTCGAGTCCCGATGTTTGTTTCACGATGTTTTTGGAGCAATATGCCGCCCTTGCGCCGAGCGTTACCTGCACCCTCTCGGCGTTGACCACTGCGTATCCAAATCCGAATACGATGCTTGTGAAACTGCCGTTGAAACAGTTTTTGAGGTCGTAGGTGGGACCCGACTCCACCTCGTACTGTATTGTTTTTGCGGAGGTGATTTTGGGACCGAGTTCTGCGTAGAATCCGTATTCGCCGGTGTAGCGGGCGAGTACGAGGAGGTCTCCCGACTTGAATCTGAGGTTGGTGTTGCTTTTCTGGTTGAGAGGCATTTTGATTTCGTACTTGTTTTGGAAGTTGGACGCGAGGTATTCCACCGAAACGCCAATCTTGTCCACGAACACCACGCCGAGCCTTCCGCCGATGCTGAACGCTGGTGAGAGGTAGTTGGGTGTTACGTTTTCGTCGTCGCTAATCTGCTCGCTGAACATTATCGACGAGCCGTAGCCCACCTTGCCCGCGATGGAAATCCAGTTGGGCTCGCCGCCGCGCTGCGCCATTGTCTGCATCGACATTATAATAAGTGTTGCAATGATAAGTATTCTTTTCATTTTGTAATGTTTGTTTGTTGTCATTAATTTCAATATGCAATATTAATCAAAATTGGGATTTCCTGTTGCATATTTAACAAAAAAAAATCACCTTTGCAAAAATTTTTTTCAAAATGAGAAAGTATTTCCTTGAAATGGGTTTCTGGGGCAGGCTGTTTGTATTCGTCTCGTTGGCTACATTCCTGCTGGTTTTTGCGGCGATTGTTGGCGACATCGTTGCGTTTTATGTATTTGGCAAGGACGCGATGGTCAGGATGGACGCGCCAGTGTTGCAGTTGTTGCAGACATTTATGGCGGTGGGGCTGTTTCTTCTGCCGCCCGTGCTGATGGTCAGGCTGTGCTGCGATGGCAGTTGGGGCGGCAATCTTATGGTTTCGCGCCGACCAAAATTGTTGCAACTATTGGTTTGCATCGCGGCTGTCATCGCGGCAAGTCCGCTGGTGTCGTGGCTCGAAGACGTCAACCTCCAGATGAGCCTTCCCGAAAGCATGTCGTCGGTGGAAGACTGGATGCGCGAGCGCGAGGCGTCGGCTGCCAAGACGGTAGAGAAACTTACTTCGTCGCCCGACCCGTGGTGTTTCGTGGCAAATATCCTTGTGCTTGCGCTGCTGCCGGGATTGTGCGAGGAGATGTTTTTCAGGGTGGGGGTGCAGACGAGGCTTTTTGACGACAAGACCCGCATCCGTGGATATTGGTCGGTGGTGCTGACGGCGGTGCTGTTCAGCGCGTTCCATCTGCAGTTTTTCGGATTTTTGCCGAGGTTTGCGCTGGGCGTGGTGCTTGGGATTTTTTTGTTGCTGACGGGCAACGCCTGGTATTCAGTCTTGGCGCATTTTGTCAACAATATGGTTGTGGTGACGGCGGCTTATATGACGGCGCGGGGCGTGGAGATGTCGCAGCCGCAATGGCTGGCGACGTGGTGGGCGGCATTATTGAGCGCGTTGGCGTTGTCGGGATTGATAGTGCTATTGAACAAAATAGAAAAAAAATCAAAAAATGCTTTGTAATTCCGCAAGAAGGCTTAACTTTGCAGTCGAATATCATAATTGTTGCCATTGGCGCAATATTTGCAGCCGTGGTAGCGATTAAAAAAAATGGCTAACCTCAACAACGAAAGGACATATGGCGGCAAACAAGAATACAAAAGGCAAATTTGCGGAGCAGGACAAGGAGCGGAGCAAGCGTGAGCATCGTCTTACGTTCAGGCTCAACGACTTGGAGATGAAGGCTCTGACGAAGTATTATAAAAAATACAAGGTGAAAAACAAGGCTCGATTCTTGCGCGAGACCATTATGCATGCCATCTTGAAGAAGTTTGACGAAGACTATCCGACGCTCTTCGAGGTGCCCGAGCCAGTCAAGGAAAGCGGCCCGACGCTGTTTTAATGTGGATTATTACTAATTATTATAAATAGAACAATAAAATGAAAACAAGTTTGATAACACGAATCTCGATTGTGGCGGTGCTTATGTTTGCATTTTGCACCGATACTTTCGCGCAACAGGACAACAGGGAATGGTGGAACTCACTCTCGCCCGCTTGGAAAAAAGTGTTCCGCGACCAGGAACTCAAAGGCAAGGACGTGGAGCCCACCGACGAGGAGCTGGGTTCCATTGTATTGATTGAGAATATGGAATGTGGTGGCAACAAGCAGATTGAGGACTTGATACCGCTCAAGCGCCTCACCAACCTTACCTATCTTGACTGCTCCAATACCAACATCAAGTCGCTCGACGGCATCCAGTACCTCACCGGTCTTAGGACGCTCGACTGCTCCAACAACGACAACATCAACACTTTGAAGTACATCACGGGTCTTGTCAACCTCGAAAGCGTCAACTGCGGCAATACGATGGTGAAGTCGCTCGCGCCGCTCCTTTACCTCAAAAAACTCCGCAAACTCGACGCCCACTACTGCACCGTCAACAATTTGGGCCAGATTGGCGACCTCAAAAGCCTCACTTACCTCGACCTTTCGGAAAACCAGAGCCTCTTCTCACTCGAAGGCATGCAGAAACTCACGCAGCTCGTGGAGTTCAACTGCTCCAATACCAACGTCAGCGACCTCAAGCCGCTCGAGGCCATTAAAAACCTCGAGGTGCTCAATGTGTCAAATACGAGGGTGACGACGCTGAGGCCGTTGCAGTTTCACCGCAACATCATAGAGCTCGACTGCTCCGACACCAAGATTTCGGCTGCAAGTTTCGACTACCTGATGTCGCACACCCGCATGAAGTTTCTGCGCGGACGCAACCTCAGCATCGATCAGAAGGACCTCGACGCATTTATGTCAAGCTTCAAGGCAAGGCGTGGCGATGAGGCCGACATAATCCTCACTAAAAAATAATGCGTCGCGAAGACTGTCGCCCCGGGGCTTGCCTTACGACTACAAAAACGCCGCCGTACAATTGAATGTCCGGCGGCGTTTTTCGTGATGGGGTGGGGGCGGGGGACCTACTTCGCTATGGCGACGTTGGTTGCCTGCGGGCCGCGTTTGCCCTCGGTAATCTGGAATGTCACCCTCTGGTCTGCCAGCAGGTTCACTTTCTTGTTGTTGACGTTAGGTACGCCTGTATAGTGTACGAATACGTCGTGGCCGTCCTCAGCCTCGATGAAGCCGAAGCCCTTGGTGGTGTCGTACCACTTCACTTTGCCATTGAATTGTGCGTTATTTGCCATTTCCTTAATGTTTTTATAGGTTAGTATCTATGTAATTCTGTTACAAAGGTTATAATTTTTTTGCAATTTATCAAAAAAAAATTCACATAAAGGGAAAAAATAATGTTAAAAAATCGGATATTGCTTTTTTGGGTGTTTTTTTTCGCCGCCGGTTTGCCTTCTGCGCATGGCCAGAGGTTTACAGTCAGGCGTTTCGACACGTCGGCGATACACCGTGAGTGCCGCCGCATGGTGTCGCGGCTTGCCGGCAGGGGGTATCCGTTTGCAAGTGTCGTGGCTGATTCTGCTGTGGTGTCGGGCAGAAGGCGCGTGGATGTGTATTGCAGTACTATATTGTCGCAAAAATACCATGTCGAAAATATCTATATGCTTGGCGGCGCGGGTCTGTCGCCTTATTATGTACATTCCGCTGCCGGCATTTCGCCTGGGGCGGTCTACGACGAAAGGCGGATTTCAATGGCGGCGCGGCGGATAGAGTCGGGCGGTGCGGCAGACGTTTTGCGTGACGCCGAAGTGGAGTTTCATCCGGACGGTGTGGCGGATGACTATCTCTACCTGCAAAAACGCCGTTCCAACGCCGTCGGCGCGGGCGTCGCCCTCAATCGCGACAATCTTGACGGCAGTTATTTCCTCACTGGCAACGCCCTCGCGGATTTGCGCAACAATTTTGGACATGGCGAGAGTTTTTGTTTCGCTTGGAACGGCTATGACCGTCGGTCGCAGATGCTGGACTTGAAGTCGCGCTGGCCGTATGCCTTTGATACGCCCGTGTCGCCTGATTTCTGCGTCAACGTCACCAAGACCGATTCCACGTGCCTGACTTTCAGATTGTCGGCGGGGCTTGGTTGGACGTTGACGCCGGATGTGGAGGTCAGGGCGGTGGCTGACGTGCGCCGGCTTGTTTCCACTGCGGACGGTGGCAGCGACGCCCGCACGTCGCTCTATGGCATTGCCTTCGGCTGCCGCAAGTCCACCCAAAACCACACTATTGTTAATATAACCGCTTCTGCATCGGGCGGTGCGCGGCGCTGCGGAGGACAAAGCGGCAGCACCGCCGAAATCTCCTCCGCCCTCGCCGTCGAAATACCCGTCTGTGTATGGGTTAGGTACGAAGGCTCTCTGACGGCAAAAAAAACTTACTTCGGACAGCCGCCCGACATCCACGAGTGCAGTCCCATTGGCGGCGCGGGCAGTCTGAGGGGTTTCATAGCCAACGAATTTCGCGCCACTGGCGTGGTGTCGGCTTGCAATACAGTGCGGCTGCTGCTTTCTGACGGATTTTCGGTGCAGGTGTTTTATGACCAGGCATATTATCGATGCAATGCGGCGCAGGTGGACATTGACGACGCCCCGTGCGGTTTTGGGGCGGGAATTGGCGTAAAAACAGGCTCTATAATCCTCGACATTGGCTGGGCGATAGGCTGCGAGCGCGGCAAAATGCGTCCGTTGAAAGATGCTAAGACGCTAATTGTCACACGGTTGGCTTTTTAGTGAAAAAAAATGTGTAAATTTTTGTCGCAAAGTCAAACAAAAATTAATACATTTGCGTTTAATAAGTAGCAATTATGCAATAACAAAATTAAAACGAATATAAAATGAAAAAAATCCTTATCCTCATCGCAGCCGTTGCTGTAATATCGTTGGTGTCATCGTGCCGCTCGTCGCGTCCCGCGTGTCCGGCATACATATCGGTAGCCGCGAGTGTCGTAAATTTCTAAAATCCAAGATGACAAGGCGTATCGTTATATTGCTCCTGACGGTGTTGTCCTGTGGTGCTGTAATGGCGCAGGGCGACATCGACACGGAGAAGAAGATTCTGTATCGCAACGAGTGGTCGATAGGCGCGGTGGTGAAGACCAACGGCTTTGAGATGGACTTCCGCAGCGGCAAGTTTGTAAGCATTTTCAAGAAAAACCTCTTGGACTTCGGCTTGGGGTTCATCAAACACCCGCAGCAGTACCGCGCAGTCAATCCATATTATTCGGGGTACAGCGGATATTGCTTCGGCAAGAAGAATTTTTGTTTTGAACTGTTCTACACGATGGGACGGCAGAGGACGCTGTTCCATAAAGCCGACCTTGGCAGCGTGGAGGTCAGGCTTTTTTATATGGGCGGTGTTTCGCTTGCCTTCTTGAAGCCTATTTATTATGAGATATGGCATTACAGCGGCAAGGAGGAAATTACGTCTGAAAAATTTGACCCTGTCAACCACGACCCAGTCTCGACCCTTGGTCCGTCTGAATTTTCCAAAGGTTTCAGTGAAATCAAGGTGGTGCCGGGCGTGGAGGGCAAGATGGGGCTCAGCGTCGAGTTTGGCAAGAAAGACACGCGCCTTGTTGCGGTTGAGGCGGGCGTTAAATTGTCGGCGTATGCCAAAAAACTCGAAATAATGGCTCAGAAACGCAATCCTCAGTTCATTTGCGCGTTGTTTATGACATTTCGCATGGGCAGGGTAAAGCATGGCGCGCAATTCGATTATCTCAACGACAGCGAATATGCCGAGTAATTTTTCCTATGGTTGGCACGTTTTTTGTTTTGTAATTGTTACCCATTGATGTTAACTTTCCGTTAACTGAATATGACCGCAGTTTTAAGCGAATGACGGTTGCAAAACAAAAAATTGTAACAAAATTTTAAAGTTTTTTTAGAAGTTGCAATCGCTTGTAAGTCAGTTGGTTGACAATTATTTTGGTGCAAAGTGATGTTTAAATGAGAAAATTTAACGGTGATTTTGAAACAAAATTTTTGCATATACCAATTCAAATGCTTAACTTTGCAGCCGTTAATATTTCGGAAAGGTTAATCAAACGGGGCGGATTCCCCCGGTGGCAAGTAGTAGACCATTTAACCTTGTAAAGAAAAACTTTTTGGTTATGTTTAACAAAATTAAGTACAAATTCAATCCTGAGACACTCAGTTTTGAAGCAAGTAAAGAAGCAATATCGCAGTTCATCCTCAAGAAGTTCATGCCGAGGTTCGCATCCTCGGTAGTCTTGGGTATAGCGTTAGGTATAATAGGAACGTATTACGTGCAGTCGCCCGCCGAGCGCGAGGCGTTGGATGCCAATACAGTCCAACGTGAACGCCTAACCAACCTCAATTCAAAGATTACTGCGCTATCTCATTCGCTCGAAGAAATCGCTAAACATGACGACGCCCTTTACAGGCCCGTTTTCCAAGAAAAAGCACTGTCTAAAGAAGAACGCGCAGGCGGTTTCGGTGGTACCGACAGGTACGAATCGTACAGAGGGTACGAACATTCATCTGAAATGATTGAAGTGGCCAACAAACTCGACATCCTTTCCAGCAAAACAATTGTACAGGCCAAATCCTTCAAACACCTTACAAATCTCGTAATCAACAAAGAAATGATGCTTTCGTGCATACCGTCTGTCCAGCCGGTTGCAGTAAAAGATGTTCTCAGAATAGCATCGCCATTCGGATACCGTTTCCATCCAATTCTCAATATTTACAGAATGCACGCCGGAGTGGACCTTTCGGCGCACGAGGGCACGCCCATATACGCCACCGGCGCGGGCACTGTATGTACTTCGGGCGTGGAGAGCGGCTACGGCAACGTTGTGAAAATCAACCACGGATACGGCTACATGACGGTTTATGGGCATTGCAGCAAACTTCTCGTAAAAGTAGGCGACAAGGTGAAGCGCGGCGACCTAATCGCCCTTGTGGGGAGCACGGGTCTTTCGTCGGGTCCCCACTGCCACTACGAGGTGAGGGTCAACGGTGTGCCGCAAAACCCCATCAACTTCTACAAGGACGGCGTTTCGGAAGAAGAGTACCAGCAGTTGTTGGATGCGTCCTTCGAGTATGACGAGGGCGACATCAACGTGCAATAGTTCCTTGTGCGCTATCGCATCCGTACTCCGGACAAAGATACTGAAAAACCCGGCAACATTATTTTGCCGGGTTTTTTAGCGTATATGGGCATTTTTTATACGGATAGTTAACTTTTTGGCACAGATTTTATTAAAAATAATATAGTAACTAACACATAAAACACCTAACTTTATGGAAAACAATTTCAGCAACCAGCTCATCCGCATCTTCGTCTTTGGCACGCTGCTCAAAGGACAGAGGTTTGAGTTTTACATGGACGGCAGCAAGTACTGCGGCAAGGCTTACAGCCGTGGACAACTGATGATGGCGGAAAACGGCAGCGTCTATATCGACGTCGACGACCACGAGGCTTATACGCTCGGCGAAGTCTATCTCGTGGACTACTCCTGCCTCAAACGCATCAACCACCTCGAATCGCGCTCCGGCGAGTTCCCCAAGGGCTACGATCTCACGATGATTCCCACGTGGAGCCTCGACAAGAACCCCGACCACAAGTTTGACCTTTCCAACTGCGACTACTGCTTCTACTACCGCAGGCGCAACGTCCCTGTCAAGATTATGGGCGGCGACTACACCAAGTTCCACGACCCTGTCGATACCATCGGCGACTACCTCGCCTGTGCCGATCATGAAATCGTTGATGCCGACGAAATTGTCAATTTCATGAAAGAACAGAATATCCGTATTGACTTTTGATTTTTTTTATGTAACTTTGCAAACTGCAAAATGCTATTGTAGATGAAATTCAAAGCCCTAAATAAGGTATGGAGCAGGATACTCAACATCCTGTTTTGGTCGATAATCTCGGCGGCGTTCATCGGCCCCGGGACGGTAACGACCGCCACTAAGGCTGGATCTGACTTTCAGTTCCAACTTTTGTGGGCTTTGTCTTTTTCTACAATGGCATGCCTTGTATTGCAGGAGGCAAGTGCGCGCTCCACTATATATTCGGGCATGAACCTCGGACAGGCGATCAAGTACCACTACATGGGCAAACGCGCCCAAGTGCCAATACTTGTGCTTATAGTGGGTGCGATAATCCTCGGATGCGCCGCCTACGAGACTGGCAACATCCTCGGCTCCGTGGAGGGCATATCCCTCGTATTCCCCAAACTTGACAAGCGTCTTATCGTAGGGCTTATTGCGCTCATTGCGGGCCTCGCCCTGAGCCTCAAATCACTGCGTTCGATAGCCAATTTCATGGGCAGTTTTGTGTTCGTGATGGGCTTCACGTTCATAACGACGGCCGTGGTGTCGCATCCGCCCGTGGAGGAGATTATGAAGGGGCTTGTGATGCCGAGTTTTCCCGAAACTACTGGCGCGGGTCTTTTGGTCTTGGGACTTGTGGGCACTACCGTAGTGCCTTACGACCTTTTCCTCGGCAGCAACGTCGTCCAGAAAGACACCACCGTCACCGACATGAGGATTGGTATTTCGGTGGCTGTGATACTCGGCGGCATCATCTCGATGGCGATACTTTGTGTGGGCACCGAAATGACACGCGGATTCACGCCCGAAGCCGCCAAAAACCTCGAATTTTCGTACAAACTCCTCTCCAACACACTCGTCCTCAACATCGGACAATGGGCGGTGTATGTGTTTGGTTTCGGAATGTTTGCGGCGGGATTCACGAGTGCAATCACTTCGCCACTCGCCTCCGCGCTCACGGCAAGGAGCATCTTCGAGAAGAAGGACGATGCGGGCAATTCCAAAAACGGACACCTCTTCAAGTGGGTTTCCTACGCGGTGCTCCTCATCGGCGTCACGCTCGGATTTCTGCAAATTAAGCCCGTGCCAGCCATTGTGGCGGCGCAGGCGTTCAACGGTCTGATACTGCCCTTTGTAGCCGTGTTCCTCTTCATGGTGGTCAATAATCCGCAGATTATGGGCGTCAAGCATGTCAACGGCGTATTCTCCAACGTCTGCATGATTATCGTGACGTGGGTGACTCTCGTGCTTGGCATGGTCAATGTCACCAAGTCGGTGATTTCCATGATGGAGGACGTGCAGGTGTCGCCCGACATGCTATTTGGCTCGGCGGCGATTCTCGCACTGGTAATCACGGTGATTATTACGATACACATTCTCGCCAAACGAAGGCGGGGGATTAAGCAAATGCTTCAAAGCAAATAGACATGAACTCTTTTTTGGAAGACTGCGCCGCCGACATCCTGCGCAAGTACGACAACGACGATTCTGTATGCGTGGTGTTCCCCAACAAGCGCACCATGCTGCATTTTCGCAAGAGTTATGCGCGTATCAAAAATGAGGTGTCGTTTTCGGGGCATCTCTATCCCATAGACAAGGTTTTCAATCAGTTCCTGCCGTCGGTGAGGGCAGACGAACTTACTTTGCTTTTCCAACTCTATGACGCTTTCCATCAGGTATTTGCGCACGAGAGAATGTTGAACGCCAGCATCGCTTCCGATTTTGATTCTTTTTATGATTCGGGACGTAAAATCCTATCCGACTTCAACGAAATCGACAATTACCTCGTTGACATCAACCAATTGTGCCGTAATTTTGCGGATTTGAGCGAGATTGACGCTTTTTACGCACCGTCGATGGCTCAGGATGTTATAGAAATCATCAGGTCGTTTTGGGCTAATTTTTCGCAGCAAAAACTTTCCAAGGAGAAGGAGCGTTACCTCGAGCTCTGGACGGGATTGCCCAAGGTGTATAAGATTTTCAACGACAGCCTTGATGCGGCGCACGTTTGTTACACTGGCAAGAAAAACCGCGCCATCTGTCAGTTAATCAAGGACAATGGTCTCAACACAAAGTTTTCGACATATATTTTTGTTGGGTTCAACATCTTGAATAAGTGCGAACGCGAGATTTTCAGGTATCTTCACAACGCCAAAAAAGCCAAATTCTATTGGGATGCCGACGATTATTACATCTCC
>JAEEGL015940070.1_pt1 | contig 12587 bp, 13 predicted proteins | sample 9134231 | NCBI WGS metagenome assembly JAEEGL01 (sample SAMN16246548, study PRJNA631951) | gut metagenome | biome: gut microbiome; feature: rumen; material: fiber-attached | host: Bos | place: Iran: Karaj | collected 2018-10
AATTATATGAATGGATTTCGAAATAACAATTGAGACAAGCTTAGAAGGATTCTGATAAAAGAAGAATGATTCGAAGTTACGCTCGCTTTCGTGATTGTAAACAATCACTTTCGCTTATAACTCTCTTTGAGAGTTATATATTTGAGTGAGTTTTCATAAAGAAAACTCACGAATTTGTGCGAACGAGAATCATGCTTATTTTGAAGATAATCCTTCAAGCATTGTCGAACTGTTTTGAGAAAACATTCATATAATGCGAAACGGTTATTTTGAAAGCCGCGTAAGTACGTTTCAAAAGGTATACATTTTGAAAATGGAAGGATCATTATATAAATGAAAATAGGAAACATAGAAGTGAAGCATGGTTTGGCCCTGGGTCCAATGGCGGGGGTTACGGATTTACCTTTTAGACTCATATGTAAGGAAATGGGATGTGAACTACTCTACTCGGAGATGGTGAGTGCAAAAGCCATATTGTATAAGAATAAGAATACAAAAGAATTGCTGAGAATAGATGAAGGAGAACATCCGATAGGAATTCAGTTGTTTGGTTCAGATCCGGATATTATGGCAGAGCAGGCAAAAGTTGTTGCCGAGGGATCATGTGACTTTATTGATATTAATATGGGGTGCCCTGTTCCAAAAGTTGTAAACAATAAGGAAGGTTCTGCACTTATGAACGATCCAAAACTTGTGCATGATATTGTTTACAAAATGTCCAAAGCTATAGATAAGCCTGTCACTGTAAAAATAAGAAAAGGATTCAATGATGAGTCTGTCAATGCAGTGGAAATAGCAAAGATTGCTGAAGATGCCGGTGCAGCAGCAATTGCAGTGCACGGAAGAACCAGAGAACAGTATTACAGTGGCAAAGCTGACTGGGATATAATAAGGCAGGTAAAAGAAGCAGTGAATATTCCGGTTATTGGAAACGGTGATGTGGATACTGCCGAGAAAGCGGTACAGCTAAAGGAGTATACCGGATGTGATGGCATTATGATTGCAAGAGCGGCACGAGGCAATCCATGGATATTTAAGCAGGTAAGTGAATATCTGAACACAGGTGTGATTCCCCTCAGACCAAGTCCGGACGAATTAAAAGATGTAATGCTTCGCCATGCAAAGACAATAGTTGAGTACAAAGGTGAATACACGGGAGTTCGCGAAATGAGAAAGCATGTTGCGTGGTATACGGCGGGACTTCCTCATTCAGCAGATTTAAGGCGAAGAGTAAATATGGTTGAAAATTATAGTGAACTGGTTGAATTGATAGAGGCAAGCATCTGATAAATTGAGATTCCATAACAATTGACTCATGAACTCTTAAGGATTTCCGGTGTCATTCTTTACGTTTTTATGTTAAACTTACAAAGTAAACAACTTGGAGGTCCAAAAGTGAGAAACACAAAAATATTTATAAATTCGATGGTTCGAGTGGATACGCATGTTGGAAACTTGGTCTTGAGAGCAAAGATATCTGGGATATCATAGACAATTATAGGTAAATAGAATCTGAAATTCTTTCGGTTGCCCATTTCAATCGGGTGATATGTAACCGGGAAAATTCAGATGGAATAATTAGGAATTATGACGGACAAGAACACATTATCTCATGCCGAACTAAATGCCATTAAGAAGGCCAGTAAGAAACTTGATGATTGGAGATTAGATGACTGCGAGATGTATGTGACAACAGAACCATGTCAGATGTGTGCAGGAGCAATCGTTCAGGCGCGTATCAAAAAAGTGTATATTGGGTGTATGAATCCAAAGGCGGGATGTGCCGGTTCCATTATGAATCTGCTGGAAGTAGACGCTTTTAACCATCAGGCTGAGAGTGAAAAGGGGATTCTTGAGGAAGAGTGCAGCAATCTGTTAAAGGATTTTTTTAAGAAACTGAGATGTTAGACTATAAGAAAATTGTGTAAATGAAGGGAAAAAAGAAAATGAGTAAAAACGTCAAAGTATTGGCAATTGCTATGTCTGTATCACTAATGGCGACAATGATGCCGGGAACAGATATTCAGGCAGCAGCAAAAAAAGTGAAATTGAACAAAACAAAAGCAACTATTACTGTGGGAAAATCTATCAAATTAAAAGTGAAAAATACTAAGAGCAAAGTAAAGTGGAAATCCTCAAAAAAATCTGTTGCAATAGTCAGCAAAAAGGGAAAGGTAAAAGGAATCAAACCGGGAAAGGCTGTCATAACAGCAAAGATTGGTAAGAAGAAATATAAGTGTAAGATTACAGTTAAAGCGGTAGTATCAACTTCTGCTAAGGAAACAACTGTAGCGGCTACAACAGTTCAGCCAACAACAGTTCAGTCAGCTGCTGTACAGGATACAACAGTTCAGACAACAACCGTGCAGCCAACAACAGCTCAGTCAACAACAGTACAGGAAACAACATTCAGTGAAACAACAGTCAGTGAAACTACAAAACCGGAAACTCCCGGCACTGAAGACCAAACAACATCTGAAGTAGTTGAGGTACCTACAGAAGAGGTGGCTAAAAAGAATCAGGACGATGTTGCGGCTTTGCAGGAGATTATAAGAATTCAGAAGGAGAGAGGAGGAACTCTCAGCGAAGATTTGGATTCGGATGAATATTTGTGGGACGAAGACGGATTGTTGATTGGTATTGATTGGACAAATTCAAGCGATGCGCCGAAAGTTACAGGAGATGTAGCTTTTAGCGGATTATTTAATTTGAAGTCAATTAAGTGTAGAGGAAATGCCCTGACGGATATGGATTGTACTGACAATCCGGAACTGGAATATCTGGATATTTCTGATAATTCTTTTACATATTTGGATTTTTGCGCAAATAAAAAACTCTCTGAGATGTATTGTACTGATAATTCCTGTGATGTAATAATTAATGTGCCGACATATAGGTTAAAAGGTTCAGGTTCTGTAAATGTTTTCGCAAAAATAGAATCAAAAGTAGCTGAAGATTATATATTGCTAGATAAGCTGGAAGAAAATCTTCAACAGAATGGTAATGATGTTAATTTTGATTTTGACTCAGATCAGTTTGTATGGGATGAAGACGGATATTTAAAATCAATTGACTTTTCAGAAGTTGATTTACAGGGTGAAATATCAATATCAGGTATATGGCACGATGAAGCTTCTGGATGTATAGGTTTTAAAAAATTAGAAAATGTAAAATTGGGTAATAATTTGAACTCTACCGAGTTGTGTTTTTCAGATTTGCCAATGTTAAAAAATATATCCATTAGCGAATTCACAGAATTGCGCAGTCTGAAAATCTATGAAACCGGTATAGAAAAAATAGATGTATCAAATAATAAGAAACTTGTAAATCTGGATATTTCAAGCAATAAATTAAGCAGTATAGATGTTTCGGGTAACGAGGAACTGGTAAATCTGGATATTTCAAGCAATAAATTATGCAGTATAGATATTTCAAATAACAAGAAACTTGTAGATTTTAATATCGCAGATAATAAATTAAGCAGCATAGATGTTTCAAATAACAAGAAACTTGTAAATCTGGATATTTCAAGAAATGAATTAAGCAGTATAGATGTTTCAAATAATAAGGAACTTGAATTCTTAGATTGTAGTTCAAACTACATAGAAGAACTTAATCTGGCAAGTAATATAAACCTTTCCAAATTGAACTGCGAAGAAAACAAATTGACAAAATTAGATTTGACCAATAATAAATTACTTACAATAGTAAACTGCAATACTAATAGAAAAATGAATGAACTTAATATTTCAGGACTGAAAAAACTGGTTTTGCTTGATTGCAGCTATAGCAATTTAAGTTCCATTGATTTGGCGTCAGTGACAGATCTTAGGTCACTTTATTGCCAAAATAGTAATTTGGAAGAATTAAAACTTGATAATAATGTGAAGTTACATGATTTGAATTGTTTGAATAACAATATTCAAAGTTTAGACCTGTCAAACTGTCCTGGCATATGTGAGGTGAACTGTTCAGATAATAACATGAAGCTGTTGAATTTGACGGGCTGCACAAATTTAGAATACTTATATTGTGAGAATAATGAGTTAACTCAGTTGGATATTAAAAAGTGCACTAAATTAAGCGAAATGGATTGTACTTATAATAATATTACAGAACTTGATCTGTCAGAGAATTATTGGTTGAATTGCTTGGGAATAAGAGCACTTTCTTATTATAAATATGATGATACGGTAAATGTTATTTTGCCTCAATGGAATAAATAAGAAGTAGATGTCTACTCCCCTAAACGAAAAACGGCGTCTTCCTTGACAATGTCAGGTTGTTGGGATAAGATAGAGTGTAAAATGTTGCGTAAACGAAAATTGATTGGAGGATAATTAACATGGCAGAAGCTAATACAAAGAAGAACATTCTTACTTATGCAGGTCTTCAGAAACTTGAAGCAGAATTGAATGATTTAAAGGTAAATAAGCGTAGAGAAATTGCCGAGAAGATTAAAGAGGCAAGAGAGCAGGGCGATTTATCTGAGAATGCTGAATATGATGCAGCAAAAGATGAGCAGAGAGATATCGAAGCACGAATCGAGCAGATTGAGAAAATTCTTAAGAATGTTGAAGTTGTAGACGAAGGCGATGTTGATACTAATAAGATAAATGTTGGATGTAAGATAAAGATCTATGATGTAGAGTTTGATGAAGAACTCGAGTTCTTTATTGTTGGTTCAACAGAGGCTAACAGTCTTGGATTTAAGATTTCAAATGAGTCACCTGTAGGAAGAGCATTGATTGGTCACGAAGTTGGTGACGTAGTTGATGTTGAATTAGAGAACGGTGTAGTTCAGTACAAGGTACTTGATATTCAGAAGGTTATGTAATTGCAAAACAAAAAAAGTATTGCATTTTTGTTTTGGCGAAAGTGATTTGTAATCCGAATGATACAAATCACGAAAGCAGGCAACATATAAAAATATGTATGAAATAGTTAATACAGAATAAGAAGATATACAGTAAAAGGAGCATTTGACCATGGCACAGCAGAACAATGGTGGAGAACAGGATCTTAACCAGTTATTAAAGGTAAGAAGAGAAAAGCTTGCTGCATTGCAGGAGGCAGGAAAGGATCCTTTCCAGATTACAAAATTTGATGTTACACATCACAGTATGGATATTAAAGATAACTTCGATGAAATGGAAGGCAAGGAAGTAGTAGTTGCCGGACGTATCATGCTAAAGAGAGTTATGGGTAAAGCATCTTTCTGTAACGTTCAGGACTTAAAGGGAAATATCCAGTCTTACGTTGCAAGAGATAATATCGGAACAGACTCTTACGCAGATTTCAAGAAGTATGATATCGGTGATATTGTAGGTATCAAAGGTGAAGTATTTAAGACAAAGACAGGAGAAATCTCTATTCATGCATCAGAGGTTACTCTTCTTTCAAAGAGTCTTCAGATTCTTCCTGAAAAACACCATGGACTCACAAATACAGATTTAAGATACCGTCAGAGATATACTGACCTTATCATGAATCCGGAAGTTAGAGAAACATTTGTTAAGAGATCACAGATTATCAAAGAGATTCGTAACTTCCTTGATGACAGAGGATTTATGGAAGTTGAGACACCAATGCTCGTTTCAAACGCAGGAGGTGCCGCAGCAAGACCATTCGAGACACACTACAACGCACTTGACGAAGATGTTAAACTTCGTATTTCTCTTGAGCTTTATTTAAAGAGACTTATCGTTGGTGGATTAGAAAAAGTTTATGAAATTGGTAGAGTATTCCGTAACGAAGGTGTAGATACAAGACACAACCCTGAGTTTACACTTATGGAGTTATACCAGGCATACACAGATTACGAAGGAATGATGGAACTTACAGAGAGCATGTTCCGTTACCTTGCAGAGAAGACACTTGGTACTACTAAGTTTACATACAATGGAATTGAGATTGATTTCGGTAAGCCATTCGAGCGTATTACTATGATTGACTGTATCAAGAAATATGCAAACATTGATTTCGATGAAGTTAAGACGGATGAAGAGGCAAAGGCACTCGCTGATGAGCATCACATCGAGTACGAAGACAGACACGGAAAGGGCGAAATCATCAACTTATTCTTCGAAGAGTACTGTGAGAAGAATTTGATCCAGCCTACATTTGTTATGGATCATCCAATCGCAATTAGTCCTCTTACAAAAAAGAAACCTGAGGATCCTGAAAAGGTAGAGCGTTTCGAGTTGTTTATCAATACATGGGAAATGTGTAATGCGTACTCAGAGCTTAATGATCCAATCGATCAGAGAGAGCGTTTCAAACTTCAGGATGCAGCAGCTGACGCAGGTGATGAGGAAGCTAACCACACAGATGAAGACTTCCTTAACGCGCTTGAAATCGGTATGCCTCCAACAGGTGGTATTGGTTACGGAATCGACAGACTGGTAATGTTACTTACAGATTCACAGGCAATTAGGGATGTGTTGTTGTTCCCAACACTTAAGAGTGATTCTAAAAATATCAAGTCAAAATTCACTAAATAAGCCTAAAAATAAGGGTTTGTAGGAATGAACGAACTGAAAAAATCATAAAAGTACAACAAAAGTACAACAAATTTGCGTTGTATTATGAAGTAATATGAAGTGATTTGAATAATTGTACAAAGTTTTTAGCTTACTAAAAACACCTTTTTAAAAGATTAATTTCTTTTGAAAAGGTGTTTTTTTGTTTTATCCGATCTTCTAAAAGAAAGGAGCCAAAATGGAAAATTATAACAAAGTGGAAAATCTTAGGACAGTTAGAATCCCATCAAGAGATTTGCGAAAAAAGTATCTTAGATATCAAGAAGCAGAGTATGTATACAGCATACAACACAAAAAACTACATGAAATGGCAACTGATGCTAAAGCACTCTATCGCATAGATGGAACAGTGCTAATAGATCGAGATATTTTTGATGAATATTTGGAACAGTTTAGGGAGGAGTAATTATGAGTGGCAATGTTTGGATGTTTTCTCATTTGATTGATGAAAAAGATTTAATGATGCTTCATAGAGACTTTATAACGCTTAGGGAAGGACAACTATATTACAATTTCAGTCCCAGAAGATTTTCAAGAATATGTAAAGAAGCAAAAGCTTTTTACAAAATTGGCAAAATGGTAAGGATTAATAGAAGAACTTTAGATGAATATTTAAGAAAAACAAGGAGGATAACAATGAATAAATGTAAAGTTATTGCAATAGCAAATCAAAAAGGTGGAGTAGCCAAGACTACCACGACATTAAATCTTGGTATTGGTTTGGCAAGAGAAGGTAAAAGAGTTCTTATTGTGGATGCAGATCCTCAGGGAAGTCTTACTGTATGTCTTGGAATACAGGAGCCAGATCAGTTGGATAACACATTGGCTAATATTCTAACTAAAACAGTAAATGAAGAAGAAATCCGCAAGGAAGACTTTATAAGAAATCACGAAGAGGGAGTAGACTTCATTCCAGCAAACATTGAATTGTCCGGTGTGGAGGTATCTCTTGTAAACGTAATGAGCAGAGAACTTATTCTTAGAGAATTTTTGGAATGTGTAAAAGATGATTATGATGTAATTCTTATAGATTGCATGCCTAGTTTAGGTATGATTACGATTAATGCACTAGCTTGTGCTGATTCTGTATTGATACCTGTGCAAGCTTCATATCTTCCAGTTAAGGGTTTGCAGCAATTGATTAAGACGATTACAAGGGTAAAAAGACAAATTAATCCTAAATTAGAGTTTGAGGGAATACTTTTAACAATGGTCGATTATAGAACTAATTATGCAAAAGACATTACAGAAGCAGTTAAGGATACATATGGAAGTCAAATAAAGCTTTTTAATAGTTATATTCCTATGTCTGTTAGAGCAGCTGAAACATCAATAGAGGGTTTAAGTATCTATAAACATGATCCTAAAGGAAAAGTTTCTAAGGCATATGAAGATTTAACAAAAGAAATTATCAAGATGAATTAAAGAAGAGAGGTAAAGATTATGGCAAGAACAAAGATTAAATTAACAAGTTATGATGAATTACTTGGGGTACAGAAGGATGGAACAATTGAGGTTGCTTTAGAAGAATTATTTGAATTTAAAAATCATCCTTTTAGAGTGGTAGACGATGAAAAAATGCAAGAATTAGCAGAATCTATAAAACAAAACGGCATTTTATCTCCGGCACTTGTTAGAAAACGTGCTGAAGGGGGATATGAATTAATATCAGGACATCGTAGAAAAAGAGCATGCGAAATAGCAGGTATCTCAAAGTTGCCGGTAATAGTAAAAGATTTAACGGACGATGAAGCTACGATAATTATGGTAGATAGTAATATTCAAAGAGAAGAAATTCTTCCGAGTGAGAAGGCTTTTGCATTTAAGATGAAGATGGAGGCAATGGCTCATAGAGGAAGTAAAAGGGACAAGATGTCAGCCGATGTTATTGGTGCTGATAATGGTGTATCAGGGAGACAGGTTAAGCGTTATATAAGATTAACAATGCTTATACCAGAATTATTGCAATTGGTTGATGAAAAACAAGTACCATTTGTTGTAGGAGTCGAAATATCGTATTTAGATGAAGAGTTTCAGAAGATAATATACAAAAATCTGATGGAAGGTAAAAAAGTCGGGAAAAATGAAATAAACAGCCTTAGAAAGAAAGATGAATTAAGTATAGATGATATAGAAGGACTTTTGTTTCCTGAAAAGGCGAAAAAGAAATTAAGTAATGTGACTCTTAACCAAAAGGTTTTATCAAAGTATTTCTCACCAGAATATGGTACAGAACAAATTGAAGAAATAATTTTTTCACTGTTAGATCAGTGGAATGAAGAACAACGAAAGAAGGAGGCAAGTGATTAATGGAATTTAATTATTATTACGGTACACAAGCAGATCAATATACATTTCTTAGAATACCTAAGAATATTATAACTGATAAAGTCTTTGCAGGTTTATCTTTGCCTGCAAAGTTACTTTATGGATTATTATTAGATAGAATGTCATTGTCTATGAAAAATAAATGGTTTGATGAAGATAACAGAGTTTATATCATTTATCAGATTAAAGAGATAATGTCAGATTTATCGTTGAGTGAAAAAATGGCTATCAAACATTTAAAGGAATTGGAAGAGTTTGGTCTTGTTGAAAAGAGACGAAGAGGTTTCGGACTTCCAAGTATTCTTTATGTGAAAAGTTTTATTTTACCGGATGAGTCAGATAAAGAGTATACAAAATCGGACGAAAATGATATTGTCAAAGAGGAAAGTGCGCCCGAAAACGCTTCACAATCCCAGGAAATAAACAGAACTGTCGATTTGGGCAGTTCAAGAACAGTCGAAATGGGAAGTTCAAGAGCTGTCGATTTGGGAAGGTCTAGAACTGTCGAAACGGGAAGTTCAAGAACAGTCGATTTGGGAAGGTCTAGAACTACCCAAAAGGAAGTTCAAGAACTGCCCGATAGGGGTGCTCTAAAGAATAAGACAAATATGAGTAATAATTATATTAATAATACTAAAATAAATAAAACTAAATCTAATAATAATCAATCGAATCATATCTTATCAGATCATGGGGAGAAGTGCGCCCAAACGAAGGAATCAAGTGCGGACAATAAAACGATGGATGGGATAAGATTTGAATACGATAAAAAAACTCAAGTAAGAGGTTATGAGAAAGTAATCAAAATGAAAGTTGATTATGATTATCTGATTGACAGACATCCTCACGAAAAGGAAAGAATCGATGGTATGATTGAGATTATGGTTGAGACTTTAGTCAGTGATAGCGACTATATCAATATTGGTGGTACAGATTATCCTAAGGAATTGGTTAAGTCCAAACTGCTTAAATTAGATTCATCACATATCGAGTATGTTATGATGTGCATGGATAATAATACAACCAAAATACATAACATCAGAAAGTATTTACTAGCTGCATTGTTTAATGCACCGTCAACGATTGATAGTTATTATATGTCTCTGGTTAATCATGATATGTATGGTTATCACGATGAAGAAGAGAGCAGTGAGTCTAAAGAAACAACAGTAAGAATAGTAAGCGAATAAGGTAGGAGGTATAGCGATGACAAATGGGGAATATATTCGAAGAGAACTAGTTAATTTGATTAACAATGCTGATTATAAATTGCTTGATAAAATTATGGGGAATTCTGACGAAATTGAAGAGATTAATTGTTTTGCGATTAAGATGTATCGGAAGTTGGATACTTATGTGAGAGAGCACAATGGTCCGAAAGATGTCGATGATTATGAGTTGTTTGATAAATTGGTGGATGATTGGTACAGAGAGGAGTATAATAAAACGCAGGGGATAAATTAGCGATAATAGAGGTAGACATATGAAAAAACTAATAACGCTAACAATAGCGATTTGTATATCTATGGCACTGATTTTAAATGTAAATGCTAAACAGACAGTGGCAGTTAGTAGAATCACGACTAAGAGTACAAAAGTAACGGTTCAGCTACCTAAAAAGGCCAAATGGACTGTTACAGTATATCGCTTTAAGAAGTATGTAGCCAAGAAAAGAGGCAAGAAAAAAGCAGTTTGGAAGAAATTAAAAAAACTTACTGTTAAATCTAAGGTTACAACTGTGACAATCCCTATTTCTAAGCAGAAAAAGGATAAGAAGATTAAACTTGTAGCTAAGTCTGGTAAAAAGAAATTTACAGTAAAAACAACAGTTAAGAAATATGTAGCCAAGAAAGGCGATAAAAAAGAAAATCCAACTGTTATTGTTCCAGATAATAACAATAATACATCATCAGATGGTGTGAAGTTTGATTTTGATGCATATTGGGAAGATTATTACCTAAGAGATCTGAATAATGATTATTATAAAGATTTTGGATTTAAACCTTTTTCTCAGGTAAATAACTATTTACTTGTAGATAAAGATTCAGATGGAAATATAATTGAATATGGATTTATTGTAGGTTCCACAGTTCATAGTGTTGTTTGGTATGAGCCTGAAAAGTATAAGGTAATAATGAATCAGGTTAAGGAAATCATTAAAAGTCTTAATATTAATAATTCTATGACTGAACAAGAAAAGGCTTTCAGAATATGCAGATATATTGTAGAAAATACTCCGGTAAGTGATAGTAGTGCTTACATTTATGAATGTTTAATTGAGCATAAAGCTAGATGTATGGGGCTATCTCAATCATACTCGTTATTGTGTAGATATGTAGGCATAGAGAGCGACTGTATATATTCTGATATTTTAATGCATGAGTGGAATATAATTAAAATAGGTTCTTGGTGGTATTATATAGATGTTTTTGGAGAAAGAAGTTTTAAACTAAAAAGCGGAATGTTTTTTTTACAATCATTTTATGAACAAGGTTCAGATATGGAAAAGTCGAATAGTTGTTTTAAGACAAATAATTTTACAAAAAAGCATCCATATAACGATATTTCATATATCCAACAGTGCCAAAAAGATGGAACACCATATATGACATGGCAAGAGTTAATGGCATTGCCATATTAAGAAGCACCCACAAAACCCCACATTATTCCACTATATTTTAGTTTTGTAGGGTGGTAAGATATAATATGAAATAATTAAAATGGAAAGGAAAATATTTATGAAAAAAACATTAATTAAGACAATTTTATCTCTACTGGTTGTTTCATTTATATTAATAGGAAATTATGATTCAGCCTATGCAGCAAAGACAGATACATATATGGAATCACCACATAGTTTATTAAAGTTTAAGAAAAAAGGAAACAAGTTAATCGTCAAAACAAGTAGTGGGTTTTCTAAAAATAATAAGTCTTTTAAAAAGAAAACTATAAAATTTAAGATTGCAAAGAAGTGCAAATGGAGATATAAGAATAATGGTAATAGATTCCCAGATGCGAAGTGTGTGAAAAAATTTAAATACAAGGATATGAGAAAAACAATCTATGAAGATATGCAAATAAATGATAATGGATATCATCTATTAGTAATCAAAGTAAAGAAGAAGAAAATAATAAGTGTCACATATGAGTGTATATAAGGTAATAGTGCGACTTAGCGGTCGCACTATTTTTTAACTTGCAATACCACATAATATGTGGTAATTTAGACTTAAGAAGAAACCACATGACATGTGGAAAGGAGGAAGGCTATGGACTATATTATTACAGGAAAAAATGGGGAAGAGATTGTTGTGGAAAAGGTAGAAGATCAAAAAGAAATAGGTAGCCAAAGATTGAAGGCTGCAAGAAAGAAAACTGGAATGACACAGAAGGAATTTGCCAAGTACTTTGATTTTTCAGTTAGAGCGCTTGAGGAATGGGAAAGAGGTGCGACAAGAATTCCAGCATATTTACTTAAATTAATTGAGTATAAGATTGATAAAGAAGGATTTAATAGGAGTACGGATGCTGAATCAGAGTAAAAAACAAAAAAGTTCGGGACACGATGTCCCGAACTTTGGGATAATAATTCATTTTTACCATGTTATGGTAAAAATGCGATTATTTTTACCACGAGAGTGAGCGACAAGGCTGAAAATGTGTGATACAGTAATAGTGTCACAAGGGTTCAGCACCACAGACCTGAGTGAAAGGAAA
>JAEEGL016031908.1_pt1 | contig 12587 bp, 9 predicted proteins | sample 9134231 | NCBI WGS metagenome assembly JAEEGL01 (sample SAMN16246548, study PRJNA631951) | gut metagenome | biome: gut microbiome; feature: rumen; material: fiber-attached | host: Bos | place: Iran: Karaj | collected 2018-10
CAATGTGCCACCATCCTTAAACTCATACTCTTCTCTTTCACTAATCATAATTCCAAATGTTTAAGTTTGATACTGCAAAGATAAACAAATATATGTCACTCACCTGTCCTTCTGACACTGCCAATAATTTTCTTGGCTTCCTTAGCCTTTTCCGTGCACCAGACTAATGACGAGTCTAATTGGCCCATGTAATATAGGACACGAACGCCATTATTCCCACTCGGATGAGCTATCGCCACCACAGGAGCTGTAATCACTCCACGCTCTTTCAACTTCATCAGTTCATCATACACGCCCTGGCCACAAGCCACGAATAGCCTTGCTCTTTTATATTGCTGGCAATCCTTCACAAAACCTTCTTCGAATTCTTTTCGTAGGTCTTCTGATTTTGTGATCATATCTGCGTCTTTAAACATTTCTTTTCTACTACCACTTATTTTATAAGTAGCGTTCTTTAGTAAAGATGTCATTTCTACGCGGTCAAAGTCTTCTTTCCAAAGAGATTTGCACGAGTCGATGCCTAAAAAGGTGTTCACACCGATATAGTCTAACATCTTAGCCATATTATTTGTAAGTCCCTTAAATGCATATTTCTGCTTAATTTCCTTCGGTGTTAATCCTTCACGACTCCCTTTAGTCTGCGAGTTTCCAGGTGTGATACCAACTATAACCACCTCTGCCTCCGGATTCACATAATCGAACTTTGTGTTCTCATCTATTTTGTATTTTGCCATAACTTTTTCATTGTGATTTTAATCAAGAGGCACATTGGGACTTGAAGAGTCGAATTTTTCCTTGTTTTCAATGAATACTTTCCTGTCCAACTTATCGTTCCAGTTACAACAACTGATTTCTGGTATGTCAAGACAAGCATAACAATGCCCACCTTCATCACTACAGATTGGATCATTAGGACAATCTTTTACGCGTTCCGCGGCAAAGTTAATAATCCTCACAATGCGACTGTCTTTACCATCAGAAGTTACATCAGAGGGGAATAGGGATACCAAACCGCCATAACTACCTTCAGCACCTCCTATAGTATAAATAAGTATACCCCATTCTTCTCCATTATTTTTGTTATAGAGTTTTTCTTTCATAGAGGACAAGGGGTAACCGCACTGGAACTCAAGCTCTTTCATAATCATGTGACTATAGGTATGTACAAAGACAAACCTTTCTTCTTCTTTGATATCCTTTACGTCCATCTCAAAGAATATACCTTCTCCGTATGATTCTACACCAGGAATGAAATCGACACCATTATTGTTTGAATATGTCTTCATTCTCTCAGGTGTCTTATCAGGAACATCATGCCTTTTATCCACATCCCACCACTGTATCTGTGAACCAATGGTAGAAATACGAGAAAAATATGGAACCACAGATGTCATCTTTAGTCTCATGATAGCATACATGCATCGAACAAAGGGCACTTTAATGTTCGGGGACATCTTAGCCACGAAATCAGGATCTTTATAATTCAGGAATGTACTCTTTCCATAATTACTTGGATTAATGATGTAGGCAAATTCCTGGGCATCATAATCAAGCTTTCCATTTATGACATTTTGAATGTCATTTTCGGACAGGTCTTTTAATTCTTTAGGTGCCCATGGATTTGCTTGAATCTCAGTATATATATCAGATACCCCTTTTCCATTTTTAAATGAGGATATGATTATACTTTTGTGACTATCTTCAATATCATTATATGGAATATATAAACTATTGATTACTTCAGGATAATAAATATTATTCTGATTTCTTAGGTACAATCTATAAGCACCTTTGTTCTCACCGTCCAAATACACTATATATTTCGATGCTATCAGAGACAAAGAAATTCTTTCGCCATTAACTCCATTCTGAACGTAAATTGATTGTAAGCCATCAGACCCAGAAGATGAACGATAAAATAATTCTTTGTTTGTGGTTATTTTACCATCCATAATCCATGCTTTTCCTTTCAAGTCTTTGTTCCATAGTTCATAGAAGGGGACATCAATAACCATTCCTGAATCTGCAGATGCCAAGAGAAAGCGAATTTGTTCCAAAGACTGACGCGAAAAACCTTTATTAGTTTTCTTACTGCAATATGGGCATGCAGGATAATTATCCCCATATTTCCCATCATTGGGGTATGCTTCATTCCATTTATCTTCCCACTCTTTATAGGTGTGCAGTCGTCTGCAATGTGGGCAATAGAACCATCCTGGGAAATAACGACTTTTAATAGTTTGTTTAGTGTCGTTTTTGTCTGGATAGTATTTCTTTTGCTCTAAGTCTGGCGTGGGGACTTTTAAGATATGTGTAACGCTTTCATAACCATCCATTCCCGTTAAATGATTTAGTAAACGAGGATCATTTATTTCTATTTTATCTCTAAAGCATTTCCAATTATCATAGTAATCTACCAGCAAAGAGCCATTCTCAGCTGTTTCTATGATTGATTGAACGCCGCCATAGGCACTCATTACCTTGCGGCTTTGTATTTCTTCTAACTTTTTCATTTTCTATTAATATTTCAATTCTTCTATGCGTGTATAACAATTGGGATCAACATCACGAAGGGATGTGACAAAATCGTTGTTGTCATTAGAATTCCAGCGAGCACGAAGTTCTTCTTTGGCATACTCTGCCAATTCTTTATCTAAATCAAATCTTTTTTGCATCTCATCTATTAGAGAACGAAGAACACTATCTTTATCACTCATAGAACAAATATAGGTTTGATAACACTTTCTGATATTATTTAGAATATTGTTCTTCAATATCTGTATGGTTACTGGAGTCAGACTAAGTGGTTCGACATATTTATAGTATGCTTCATGATAGGAAGTGAAATTTTCGAACATTGAACATTCGCGTATACGCTGGGGACTATATATGTTTACTACAAGTCCCATGTGATTACGTGCTACACGGCTTGAGGATTGAATGTATTCCGAATTAGAGCGAGGTTGGCCAGACATCAACATCACATTCCAACGGGCTACATCAATACCCACAGAAATCATGTTTGAAGCAAGGACCAAATCCAAATTGGACTCATTTTCATGCAGTAAGTGAGTTTCTTTGTTTTCTATCAATTTCGCCTGACTTTCTGCTCTTGTCAACATATCCTTGATTTGAGAACTGTCCATTCTGCTTGTAAACTCTTGAACACGCTTGTCAATACCACTCCAGACAAAATCAAAAGCTGAAGGGAATTGCATATAGCGCTTTTGAGTGCGAAGGTTCTCAAAGATCTCTTGTGAGACACGACTTCGTGTACGGCCTAAGTCTTTTAAACTATTATAGTATAGCACTAAAGTCCAATATGGGTCTATCTCTTTTATCATTTGACCATTTTGCTGTAGTGCCTTAGAAACTTCTGACGTATCAGTAATGTCAACGCCTATTTCTTTAAGATACGTCTTTAACAAAGCATTTTTCGCCAGTATCAATTGGGCTATAATGCGTATTTCTGCTTTTACAGGGAATGCCTGTGGACAAATGCCAATATGTCTGCGCATAGATTTGTCCTCAACATGAGAGAAGAAGTTGTCATTATATGTTATTCCTTGGGCGGGGAAAACAATTACATCTCTATTATAGAGTTTGTAGATTTGATCACCTGTGTTTCTGGTTGTAGCAGTGGAAGCAATTACCTTAGGACGATGTCCACCCTTACTGGCCATTAATTCAACTATCATCTCAAAGAAACCAACCATTGAGCCTAAAGGCCCACTAATCAAGTGCAACTCATCTTGAATAATTAGGTCAGGGGATTTTACATCTGTTCCTATACCAAGCATTTTAGCAGCATCCTGCTTAGTTAGATTTGCAAATTTGTCAACAGTAGCCAATAACAATGTGGGAGAATTCTTGTATAGTTCTTTATCAACATACTGGATAGGGAGGTATGCGTTATGGAAGAGACAATTTTTATTCTGACATTGCGTCTTACCATCATTAATATATCCGTGATTATATACACCATTCAGTTTGATGTCTCTTACCAACTTACCTCCGCACCATGGGCAATATGTTACAGGGTAAGGATTTGTTTTGTCCTTCTCTCCTTTTTGTAATCCTTTAATGTATTTTTCACGCTTTTTGCCCTTTTCCTGTCCTATCCATCGGCCAATTGTTATTCTTCCGCCATATCCCAAATCGATAGTTTTTTGATTACGCATGAACTCAAGAGCACAAATTAAGTAAGAGGCTCTTTCAAACTGCTGAGTCGTAAGGAGGCGTAAAGTGTAACGCATGATGACGGAAACTCCATTGGCTTCAGCATCCGACTGGGCTATTTTCCTTCGTGCAATAATTGTAAGGGCAGTCAAGGCCAAATATGCTTCGGTTTTACCACCGCCTGTAGGGAACCAGATAAGGTCAACAAAATCCTTTCGATATTCATCATCTTCTTCGAATGTTGAACAGACATTCATCAGCAAGAATGCCAATTGGAATGGGCGATATGAAACCGGTTTCCTTACGTTCTCTTCATTCTCACGGAACCAATCTAAATTATTGAGTATATCAACACCTTCATTAATGTTGTCAATATCCCTATTCTTTGCGAAATGAGAATTGCGAGCTATAGTCATTTGAATGAGCATTGCTGTATTCGCTAATTGAAAACAATCCAAAGCAATTGGATTTGTTTTCAAGTACTCAATATTGTCTCGCAAACGTTGCAATAAAACTTCTTGCCATTTCAAAATGTCCTTGTAAATTGACTCGAATTGGGGCTCTTTTGCTGCATCTACGTTTTGTTTGTTAACCCATATGGTATATCCCGTTACAAACTTCTCCAATCTTGAAATATAATTTGGATCGTCTTTCTGCCAATGTGACAAGTTAATAAGTTTACAGGCTTCATTTATTTCTTTTTCATCCAAGCCAAGTGAATCACAATAATCTTCATCTAAGCTATTTGAGAATTTCTTCACTTCACTATGAGGAATATACGCAGTCTCTATCCATTCTCCGCTTGTATTCCAGTTTACTGCACATCCTACACCTTTTCCAAAATTAACAATATTCCGATATAAATATTCTGTTTCATTGTTTTCTGTGTCGAAAGCATAGTTTACAGGATCGGTATATGTAACAAGAGGATGATTAACAGGGGTAATGCGCATACATAATTGGAATAAGCAAGATTCTGTTGGGGCTTTCTGAATATATTGTCCTTTGTATTTCTTTTTATTCCTAACCAATATTTTTAGATATTTTTTAGTATTACCATTCTTGTTGTTACGGCAATAGGATTTACAAACGATTGCAAAATCCTCCTGTTCTATAACATTGTCCTTTATTTCAAGCGTACATGTATATGTTTTCTCTTCGCGTTGATAGAATGATGGGTTGAATATTTTTTTGAATAAATAATTTACCTCAACTAAATCTCCCTCAATCTTCGGATAATCAGGTTTGTAATCACCTCTTTTAAGTGAAATAGTTCGATTGTCATCATCAATGCTTATATATGATTCTGCTTTATCATTTCCGTCTACAGCATCATATTTAGCAAGCAACTCCTTTATCTTGTCATAATGGTACCCTAATTTGACTTTAACTTGCGGAATCTTATCTTTTGACAAACGACGATACTTGGCATAGTTAATACGAATTGTGACCTTTTCACATTTAGGTTCTATGCACGTAATCAAACCGATATGGTCTGAGCAAGCAGTACGGTCTCTATCGTCAGGAATTTGTGATTCTTTTGCCGAGTCGGTATCGCTTTCGTCCTCTTTACCACTATCTGAATCTTCATCGTCATCATCTAATACTACGGGCTGGTCACCAGTTGCTTCATCATCTTCCAATTCATCGTCAATGCTTCCATCGTCGTTGTTGTCTGAGGGTGTTAGTGTCGGATAGAGGACACCTGTGGTATACAATTCTTTTGGATCTCCATCAAGGATCTCGTCTGAGGCGTCTTCCTTGCAGCAGATGATTTCCTTGGCTAATCCTGGCCCTAAAATATGCTCTCGGATTTGAGTCTCGAATACTTGTCTTAATTCTTGTTCATTCATTGTTGTTAACTATTTTGATTGATTTAATTATCTTGTTTGTAACAATCGTGGATTCAAAAATAGCATTTTTGCTCAATCCGCTATTCTTGCTTATCTCGTCCAATAATGATGAATTACTAGAATCATTCATAAAGGAATCGTACAGCTCTTTCTTTAATATAGTGCCAAATTTAAGAGAAATACTGGAATGATATTTTGCTAACATTACCTTCTTTTTATCATCTTCAGAAATAAGATGTAGTGACTCCAAGTAATTAAGAGCCTTGCGCATCTCCTTTTTACTCCTTAAAAATCTGCTGTCATATTCCTTAGTGTAAGATTTAACTATTTCCTTTTTTAAGCTACTTGCATCGCAAATCGCTTTGACAGCTTCTTCACGGCAAATACCTTGTGATATTTTAGAATTATATGCTTCTTTAAACTTGTCTTTCCAAAGATTAGAATATTTACTGACCATATTCCATCTTTCTTTGTATTCTTCACATGCAGCTATTAGTTCATCAAGATTCTTGGGTGTGTGGTAATAGGATATTTCCATGCCCTTTCCTGCTTCACGGATATTTATCGTATCATATCCATCTTCTCCCAAGTCAGCTATAACTTCACCGTCAACAATGTCATTTGTGCCATCTTCAAAAGTTACGTAGCATTTGTCAGATTGTGTGCTGATGGAAACATTAATATTATACTCCTCATCAAAGAATTTATCCAACCAACCTGGCAATTCTTCCACAGGCTGGCTAATGTCGATGCTGATATCCGTTCCTAAAGCCTTTCTATAGTCAACTGCATAATACTCTATTTCCTTATCAATATATTTTTGAAGTTTCCTAAGCGCATAGTTCTCATTCTTGTAATATAGCGCTATGATATTAGCAAAAAGATGATATCTTAATATGTAAGGGTAGCGTTTGTCTTTATTGCTATCTGTAAGGTTGTCCGCAACAATCTTGTTGCTGTAGCCACATAATCTTTTTACATTATTTCTATAAGAACTGTTCTTTCCTAAAATCAAGGTCGCTTTTTGACTGTTTATCCAGTTAGCTTTCGGATTGACATCGTCAAACTCCAAAGACTGTATCCATGATGAAATCTTTGCGATAGTATTATCTGACACGTCAATGCTTAAATTAAATTCTTCGTCAATATTATCTTCTGAATACTTCTCCTTTATTCTCTTAAGTTGATTAGCATCAAAGTCATATCTTGATAAGCTACATATCAAATAACGTAAAACGCAGTTTCTATCTTCTTCTGAAAAATCCTCATCATTCTTCATGCAATCATCCAAAACTACTTCGAGTTCTCGCTGCCTTTCTTCTAACCACGGAAAAGTTAATGTATTCATGGTTGGCTCAGTAAAGGACATCCTGAGAGATGAATATCTGTAGATCTCCCTGAACGTAAAAGGATATGTCTTGATTCTTTCAAATGGCGCTTCTGAACCTATATAGATTATCTTCTTTGCGTCGGAATTGCGATATGCTTGAGCAACTTTTAAGTATCGAGGATCTCCACACACAATAATAATTTCAGGGTTATAACTAATAGCACTTAGATAATCGGAAAAGAATTTAAAAGGTAGGTTAAAAAGAGAATTATCTGTTATAACTCTTTCGTTTAGAGGTGAATATGCACCAGTCGAGACGAAAGCGGCAGACCGGAATCGTTTTGAAATATTTGGTGTTTTGTTTACTGTATCTATTGCGTTGCAAATCTGATTAATACCATTTCTCAATTGCGCAGGGATTTTTGAGATTCTCACAAAAAAGCCTGAAACACAATCATCAAATGCTTCACGTGGGTTACCTTGAAGCTTCCCATTTTGGCTATTATAAAAACGTAGGCGCGAATGGTGATCATCATTCCCTATGGTATCAACATAGTAATATCCTCCATCGTGTTTCTTGGCAAGAAAATAATCTCCAACATGATACCTATTGATAGTATTATTGTAATCGGTTTCTTTAGAGACAAACAAGTTGTTTCTTAGTTGTTCAATAGTCGCCATCTGTAAACATGCAGCAATTGTTCCATTAAGCCAGCGGAACCTTTTTACCTGATTAGCATCCTCACCTTTGGAGTCTCTATTAGCAAGTTCCTCTGTAGGAAGCTGTATAAAAAGTTCCCTCGTTTCATCCTCTTCTAAGAATGAATTTACGACATACATGACGTGCTCATAGAATGCTTTCATTCTATCTTGGTTGTCTAATCCCTTAGGAAGAAGTATGTCCCATCCTTTCTCTGAAAGAATTTTATCAATCCGGGCATCTATCAGATCTTCTGACTTTTTCCATTGTTCTAGTTCTTGATTATTCATGCTATGATTGGTATTTATAATTCAATCTTTACAAAATCCGGATACTTTTCAGCAACTTTGAAGAGGTGTTTAGCAACATCAGATGATGTGTCTTTAATTGTAATTACAAGGGTATCAATAGCTCGTGTAAGTGGCATGAGGGACCAAAGGTATGCATATTTCCGTTGTCTTTCTTCAGGTGACTCAAGTACTAACATGTCATCAAGAAGTATATCTTTTGCTTCTTTTTGCTTGAATTCAACAAGTTGGTCAAAATGAAGACAAATAGTAATCCAACCTTCCAACCCCCTGCAAGACTCGTATTGATACAACCGGCAATCATTTAAATCTACTGAATACTGTTCACGTAAGGCATCATTAGTACCATCAAAAACATGTATTCCATTTTCTTTCCATGTATTTAGATTCCTAAAGAAAGACTTATTCCCTTCGCGGCTTACCATCTGAGGTGGAACTAAAAACAAGATATCATAGTTCTCGCAATTAGAGTATTCTGAATGGCAATAATTGGATAATCGCTGATGTGTTCGAGTATCATAATTCTTGCGTATAATCACTTCACCTCCTCGCAAATCTTTGTTCGGTTTGACATTCCAAGTTAATCCCATTTCCTCTGCGAACGCATTTACAAATTTTGCTACGTTTTCCTTTTGGCGGAGTCCTGTCTTTTGTTCTTCCACTCTTACACTTTGAATATTGCGACCCCATGACTGTTTGTGGTTGTTTCTGATAAACTGATCCACTCCATCGGCAACTATGATACGTTGAGCACCATAGATTTTGAATAATATATTTTTTTCGTCATCTGTCCAGTCCTGGGCTTCATCTATAAATATGTAATCCCAGTCAATAGCAGATTCATAGTCCTCTTTTAACGTTTTAATGTCTTTGTCGTTCATGAGTAATGAAATGTATTCATATAGCTCACGAACCTTCTTTCTATAATTATCATCAAAATTACCATTAAAAAGGGATTGCTTGTCAGTTCCCATGATGCTATACATAAGACTCATGAAGAAACTATGTAATGTCTGGATTTGGACAGAATATGAGTCAATATCATCTGGTATATTCATGAAATGAAGAAGACGTCTTATATCGCTTACAAGCGCGTGATTGTATGTGAGCAACAGACATCTTTTCCCTGTGTCATTGTTGGCAAGTTGTAAAGCTGCTTCAATGAGGCGGATAGTTTTACCAGTTCCAGCCCTTCCTTTGAAAATCGTTAATTCTTGACCAATATTGCTTTGTTCAAGACTTCTTTGGGCTTTGCTTTGAGCAAGTAGGTCAAGTTTGTTACGTGTTAATCCTGCTGGTGGCGTGCTCGAAGAAAAAACGATGGTCTTTATATCATTCAACAAATTCTCTCCATTATAACTATATGATAAATGATAGCATTTGTCATCTTGATTATAATATGGTGATATTCCTTGATATATCATCTTATCGACCAATTCTCGAAATGAGAATTCGGCAGGCAATGCGCCAACAGGATTAAAACGAGTCATATCACGGAGCTGTTTTTTGTCTAAGGATTTTAGCCATAAAACATTTGTCACAATTGGCTTATATCCACATGTATTTGAGATGTAATTCAATAAGGAATATCGTTGCTTCTCGTTTTGAGCTGTGGCATCTTTCAATTGTCCTTGATATTCAACCAAGACATGAGTTCCTTGAAAATTTATTCTATGGGCTGGATGCTCCTTCAGTTCTACAGCAATGCAGAAACTATCAACCTTCAAAGGCTTCTTGGCATATTGTGGATTATTAGTATAACAATCGGGAATGATATAGTTATCTAATTGGCCAACAATCAAAATATCAATATCTCTAATTTCTTGGCCTGTCAAAGTCAATCCGTAAGCGATAGATATGTTTCCATTAACTGACTCAGGAATACTCTCCTTTAAATTCTCTTTTAGACATACTGCAGCAACAAATTCAGGATTGTTAGAGTCTGCAATAGAATTGATTATTTTAATTGATACCATATTTCTAAATATGTGATAGTTTGTTAAATGGTTGTCCTTAAAATGTTTCTTTTGAGCAATTCTTATTACCTCTTATTTCGCATTAGGCATCTTTCAATGGGATGCGATTCTCATATCTGGCTTGAGGCTGCTTGCATTTTGACACAAAGGCATCGAAGTCAGCCTTAGAATGAGAGTGCAGAACTGCATCATCTTCCCTAACTGCCCCATAATCCGTCACCTTCTTCGTCTGCGGATTCACCTCCGTATCAATAAATGCAATCATCTCAGTCTATACTTTTTTATTGTCCTACGAAAACATGACTCTTATGATACGCTAGAAACTCTCGGTTGGGACTATATTCTATCGGCAGTGTTAGTTTTCTTCCTGCTATGATACCAAAATGTTTGTCATAATATTCACGCGACTGATACTCACGTAAAGCAGAAGACAGAATAACTGTATAATCATCTGGCGAAAAAGTAATGAGGCCTTTGTCGAATGCCTTATCGTAGAGGGCCGAGAGGCAAATACCATTTTCGGGGTTGAGGCGGTCTTTCTTGTGAGATTTGTCTTCCCAGGGTATGATATGGCTGGCAATAAGAAGCTGTGGGATATCAATTCCCGTTAGGGAGCAGCGACTGTCGTAATTGGCCAGTATCATGCGGCGAAAATAGTCCTGCCCTTTTCTGCGCTTAGTTTTGGAAACTACATCCTCACCTTCCTTAGTGATGTCAAAATGCATGATAAGTTTCTTTGATATAATTTGCGGATTCCTTTCCTCAGCAACAATACTATCTGCAACCTTTATTTCGTGCTCATATTCGGCATATCTTTTCAAGCTATTCAAAGCAGCTGAGCAAAAGTTGTTCAGAGGGTAGCTCCGCTGATTAGATTTACCAAAATCGAAAATATTAGGAATCTGTTGTCTCATCTTTCTTACCTCGTCATTGATTAAGAGCAGTACATCTTCGATGACGGCAGTATCTGATATATCGTATAGGGATAGACCATGTAGGTTTATTCTGTTTTGGTGCACTAACACTTTGTCAAGAATCTCTATGGCACGAGCATAACTGTCCGCTCTTCCTGAGTTCTCGGCTGAAAGTCGTGTATTGAAATCTATAAAACCTTTCCTGTCCATGTCGTGATTGTTTCGTTATAATCTCTTTTAATGATAAAACTTAACCCATCGCTTTTCTCATGTCAAAGAATCTGGACAATTATTACTTGACAACTCCCTCATGTTATCATTTCACAATTTCTATAACATGTTAACCGACCACCAACTGTGTCAGCTCATCCTTAGGATTGTCAGCCATCAATAGCTGGTCGTCAAGATCCTCTTTGAACTGCTCGACCTCAGTTAATTCTTTTTCAAACACCCTACCAATGGCTTCGTTTACGTAAGCCGCTGTTTCTGGTACTTTGAAATCATCAAATTGATCTTCGTTTGGATTCATACGTTTCAAGCTATTACTTAATTCTTATCTACTTCTTCAAACCTGACGAGTTCTTTAATGTCTACGTCAAGCAACTTAGTTATCTTTATGAGTGTCTCTAATGAAGGTTGAGACGAATTGGTACACCACTTTGAAACTGTCGTAGGGGCACATCCTAGTTGCTTAGACAGCCAAAGATTGGTTTTCTTCTTCTCGGCTAATATCACCTTTAGGCGATTGAGGTCTTTATTGTTTGTCATTGTCGTTAGAATAATATTTGTCACAAAGATACATATTTTATATTATATAAAAGAAAAAATAATAGAAAAAGTGCCGAAAATTAAGTGATCTTAGTGAATTCCATTCATTATATATGCCTAAAATTGGAAAAAGTTGTGTCAAAAAGTGACTCAACCCAATAAGAAGAGTAAAGGAGAACCGAAGGAATGATACGTCTATCGAACGGCTATGCTACGACCTACGAACGACACGGGTCATGGGGACAGGACCTTTGACCCTATTCTGGGTCAAGTGCCTCTCCCACGACCCTTTTGTTTCTGAATGACACGGATGTACTGGTCCAGTCCGAAGATGGAACCTGCCAGGAGGAACGACTGGGCGACATAGTAGAGCAGTCCGCCTGCCACGTCGTCAATCGTGACCACCTGATAAGCCACCAATGCGATGCTGCTCACGATGAGCAGCACCGCACAGGCATACTGAGAGATTTTAAAGCGCATGTTTTCCATAGCATCTTCTTTTAGCACCACATCTGACGTCAACCATCAGACATCAAACATCAGCCTTCAGCCTTCCGAC
>JAEEGL010324089.1_pt1 | contig 12586 bp, 9 predicted proteins | sample 9134231 | NCBI WGS metagenome assembly JAEEGL01 (sample SAMN16246548, study PRJNA631951) | gut metagenome | biome: gut microbiome; feature: rumen; material: fiber-attached | host: Bos | place: Iran: Karaj | collected 2018-10
ACTGTTTGCATCCGCGCCGCTTTTTTTGGACGCAGAATTTTGTATGATGCAGCAAACAGCGATTTTATGCCTTTATAAACACGCCGCTTCAAACGCTTCACGCACCGTGCCTGCTCCAACGATCTCGATTGAATCCGTCAGATCCGGCAAAAGCTTTTTGAGATTATGTTTCGGGATCACGCATTTGGCAAATCCCAGGCGCGCCGCCTCACGAATACGCTGCTCGCACGCATTGACCGAGCGGATCTCCCCGGCAAGACCGATCTCTCCGAATGCAAGCACGTCATCCCGGATCGCAACGTCCTTCAAGCTCGAGATCAGAGCCAAAGCGACCGACAGATCGGACGCCGGCTCATCGAGCTTCAATCCGCCGACGACGTTAACGTAAGCGTCCATGTTGCCGAAATAATAGCCGGCTCTTTTTTCCAAAACAGCCAGAAGCATGGACAGCCGGTTATAATCGAATCCGGTCGTCATCCGTCTCGGATTGCCGAAGCCGGTCTGCGTGACCAATCCCTGCACCTCCGCCAGCAGCGGACGCGACCCTTCCATCAAGCAAGCGACGCACGTACCGGACGTGTTCTTCGGCCTGCCTGCTATCAGCATCAGAGACGGATTTTCCACCTCGATCAAGCCCTTGTCCGACATTTCAAAAACGCCAAGCTCATTGGTTGATCCGTAGCGGTTCTTGACGGCACGCAGCGTCCGATACGAATAATTGCGCTCCCCTTCAAAATATAACACGGCGTCCACGATATGCTCAAGCACCTTCGGTCCCGCAATATTGCCGTCCTTGTTCACGTGTCCGACCAGAAACAGCGGAATGTTCATTGCCTTCGCCACACGCATCAGCAAATTGGTCGATTCGCGCACCTGCGTGATACTCCCCGGTGACGACGACAACTCCTCTATATTCATTGTCTGGATCGAGTCGATGATGACCAGCTCCGGCGACGACGAACGCATATACTCGACGATCGTCTGCACGTCCGTCTCGCACAGGATGGACAAACGTTCGGTATTTACGCCCAGGCGATCAGCGCGCAGCTTGATCTGATGCGCCGACTCCTCACCGGAGACGTACAGTATTTCCAGCGAATCTCCCAGTTTTTGGCAGATTTGCAGCAGGATCGTCGATTTCCCGATGCCCGGATCTCCGCTGACCAAAACGAGCGAACCCTTTACAAGTCCGCCGCCGAGCACGCGGTCGAGCTCGGCAAGTCCCGTCTGATAGCGATGCTCGCCGACCGCTGTGATCTCATGAAGGCGCTGCGCATGTGAGGTTTTCGCCTGCGTTTTTGCCGCAGAAGTCGTCTTGGACGCGGGCTGAACCTGACGCACTTCCTCTGTCATCGTGTTCCAGTTTCCGCATCCGGGACAGCGGCCGTACCATTTCTGCGCCTCGTAGCCACATTCGGCGCAGACGTAAACAGCCTTCATTTTTCCTGCCATGCTTACACTTCCTCTGTCGTGTCTAAAAAGTTCATTATACCCTGCGCTACAGCCAGCGCCATTTTCGTTTGATAATCCTCCGATTTCAGCAGCTGCGTCTCCTCCGGATTTGACAGAAATCCACATTCAACCATCACCGCAGGACGAACGGCATGGTATAAAAGATAGATTTCCGTTCCGCTTTTTTTGATCTCTCTTGTGTTATCCGGCTGGATCACCGAAACAACAGCGGACTGAATGGAGCGTGCCAGCATTTCGCTGCGCGTATCGTTGCCCGAGTAAAAAACCTGCGTTCCGCGATATTGCGACTGCGTGAAATGATTCTGATGGATGCTGACAAAGGCGGAATTCTCCGTTTGCTCCATGATACACATTCGATTTCGGACGTCCGAGATCTTCTGCGCGCGTACGCTCGTGCACGTCGGATCGTGAATGGAATCATCGCTCGTACGCGTCATAACCGTGCGGACCCCGAAACAGCCGAGCAGCGAAGCAAGCCGTTTCGCGATAGCGAGATTGATCTCCTTTTCGACCGTGCCGTCCACGGCAACCGTACCGCCGTCTATCCCCCCGTGTCCCGCATCGACGATCACCGTACGGATCTGCATCGCCTGCGAAGCCGTCTGCACGGCGCGCGCATTCGCATAAGCGGCCGCCGGGATCAGTGCCCCGAACAGCAGCGCACATGCGGCGCCAATATACCAGAATGCCTGCCTTTTCATGCGCATCCCTCCAACGGAACAGTATGCGCCAAAAGGCCGGATTATGATCTGATCTGCGTGAAAATCGTCGTCTCCTCCCCTGCCGTGATCCGTTCCCGTATTTTGTCGATAAGGAACGAAAGGAAATAGCCGAAGTAAAAGCCGGAGGCGTTCATGATAATGTCATCCACGTCGAAGTCGCCCATGCCCAAAAGGATCTGCGACACTTCGATCAGCAGCGACAGCAGAACCGGAACGAGAATCAGCCTTGCAAGATCAGATTGACGCTTGTAGATACGATAATAAAAGCCGAAGGGGAAAAAGCAAAGCAAATTACCGATCAGATAAAAAATGCTCTCATACGCAAAGGACATGCTGCCGAGGTAAGAAAAGATCATGGCGAAAGGGATCAGATTCATCCCGCTCTCCCCTCCCGGCGCGCGCTGCAGAAGAAAGCAGTAAACCAGTACGCAAACGTAAAACAGTAAGAAAACGCCGGAAGCGTCTTTAAAAAAACGCGCGTAATCTGTGCGAAAAGACTCAAACACACTGCGATGCGGCAAAAACAGACGCAGCGCCATAGGCATTACGAAGCCGACCGCCCATACGACGGCAACGGTCAGCGGCTTGTCATAGAAGAACGTATGCATCCAGCCGGAAAAGCTGCCGGCTCTGAGCTGCTGCTGAACCTGATTGACAATTGCAGCAACCAGCATTGCAGCCAGAAACAGCGATAAACCTTTGCCTATAATCCGCAGACTGCGCGGCAGGATAAAAAAGAAAAGCGCTGTGCAGCACGCCGAAAGAAATACGGAAAGAACCATCTGCAAAAGGAATTTCCCGATCAGATGGAACGACGGCAGACAGCATAAAAAATAGGCTGCCGCGCAAACCGCAGCAGCCGTCCACTGCAGCAAAGGATGCAGAGAAAGTTGATCCCTATACAGTTTAGACATTGGCAAGTCTCCGATGGTCAATATAAGATTGCAGGATCATCACCGCAGCAACGCTGTCGACGATGGCCTTGCGTTTTTTTCCGTACGTCCCGGTGTTGTCCAGTGCAGCGTGCGCGCTCACCGTCGTCAGACGCTCATCCCAGAGAACCGTTTCGATCCCGGTGATCTCCGAGAGATCTTTCGCGAAAGCGGCACACTTCTGCGCCCGCTCCCCGATCGACGCATCCATATTTTTCGGATAACCGACAACGATTCGTTCGGCGCCGCGTTCAGCTGCGATCTCGGCAGTCCGTCGCAGCACATCCGGAATATAACGCGCGTGAATCACCGTAACGGGCGACGCGAGCATCTCTAACTTATCGCAGACCGCGATACCGGTACGGCTGTCTCCGAGGTCAACAGAAAGTATTACCATATTATTCTCCGAACAAATTCTGCCAGATCGGCGCGCTCTGCCAATTATCGATTGCTTCGGAAATCTGGCTCGCGCCCTCGCGTATAGCATCCTCCGCAGACGACGACGCCGTGCAGCTCGTACACTGCTTGGGAAGGTCGCTCGTTTTATACCAGCCGTAACCGCCGACGCCGCAATACTTTCCGGCAAGCAGGCCTGTACGGGAACAGAATGCCTTCTTGATCGTTTTGCCGCTCTTCTGGAACGTCTTGTTCGGATCAAGGTTGCGGTGGATCTTGCTGAAAACGTCAAGGAAAATGCGTCCGCAGGGGTTGACGGTCGTATGCATATTCTTCGCCAGATCGTATCCGTACCAGATGGAGCATACGTAGTAAGGCGTACCGGCGCAGAACCAGCGGTTCATATCCTCGTCCGTCGTACCGGTCTTGCAGAATACGGGGAATTTCTGTACGGTGTAGCCGCTGCCGTAGCTCGAGATCGGCACGGTCTGCAGCAGCTCGCACATCACGTCCGCGGTGTCGTCGGAGATCGCCTGTTCTCCCTGCGGATCGCGATTCGACAGGATCACCTGACCGGAGGAATCGCGGACCTCAAAATAGGCGTAAGGCTTGTAATACAGGCCGCCGTTGCCGAACGCCGCGTATGCAGACGCCATCTCGAGCGTTGTCGCGCCGTAGGTCATGGCGCCCACGCATACCGGAGGAAGCGACGCGTCATTGGTCATATCGACGTGACTCAGATGATAGTGCGACGTCAGATATTCCAGGCAGGTCGAGATACCGCCCGGAAGGATTCCGTCATAGACGATGCGCGCCGGGACGGTATTGAGCGACACCTCCAACGCATACTGCACCGTACGCGAAGATCCGCTCGTGGAACCGTCGACGTTCTTCGGCCAGAGCTTGCCGTTGAAAGCGATCGCCTGATTCTTAATATACGTCGACCACGTGATCGCATTCTTTTCGATTGCAGGACTGTACACGGACAAGGGCTTGATGCTCGAACCAGGCTGGCGCGGAGAATCCGCCGCACGGTTAAGGCAGCGAACGCCGTCCTTTTCACCGGCTTGTCCGACGATTGCAACGACGCGTCCCTTATAGTCCATGATCGTCATGGACGACTGCACAGCCGGATGATCCTCGGTGTCCGTCTCGTGCGGGTTCGGGAACGCCGAACGCGTGGAATACACGTTTTCCAGGATGTTCTGGATCCGCGCATCCACGGCGCAGTCGATCTGCAGACCGCCGTAATAGATCATCTTGGTCGCCTCAGAGCGCGAATATCCGAGCTTGGAAACGAGGTCGGAAATCACCTGATCGATCACGAAATCGACGTAGAAGTTCTGGTACTGTTCCTCCTCTTCCTCTTCCTTCTTTTCCTCGGACGCCACGTACCGCGGGTCGTTGGTCAGGATCAGATCCTCCGTCAGCGCCGCATTGTACTGCGCGTGCGAGACAAAGCCCTGCTCAAGCATCATATCGAGGCAGTACTTCTGACGCGATTTATTCTTTTCGGGATTGTACAGCGGATTATAGGAATACGGCGCTTTTGTGATCGAGGCGAGCACCGTACATTCCGCAAGATCAAGCTCGGAAAGATCCTTGCCGAAATACGTCTCTGCGGCCGTCTTGACGCCGTAGCAGCCGGAGCCGAGATAGACGACGTTCAGATATGCCTCCATGATTTCTTTTTTGTCATAGTTCTTTTCAAGGTTCAGCGCGCTGAGTATCTCGTTGTATTTGCGGACGATGGTCACCTCGCGGTGATCGGTCACGTTTTTAATGAGCTGCTGCGTAATCGTGGAAGCGCCCTGTTCAAATGAAAACGACGAGATAACGCCGCCCAGGCGGTACCAGTCGACGCCCTTGTGCGAGTAGAAGCGCTTGTCCTCCGCAGCGATAAACGCGTTGACCAGATCTTTGGGGATCTCGTCGTAGTCGACCCAGATGCGGTTGATCTCGCCGTGCAGGCGCATGTACTCGTACGGCTTGTTGTTTTCGTCGAGCGCGTAAATAAAGGAGGTTTGATTCTGGTTCGTCTTTTCATCCTCGAGGTTGATGACCGGATCTCCGCCGATGACAATAAACGCGTTCGTCAGCACATAGCCCGCAACGACGCATCCTGTCAGAAAACAAATCAAAAAGAAGGCAAGCACCACGGAAAGAAACGTGTGCTTTTTCTTCTTGCGTTTTTTCTTTGCTTTTTTTGACGGCGGCTGCGGTCTCGCGATCTGCACGCCATCCTGATCGAAACGCGGATCATCCCTCATAGATAAATGCCCCCTTATATGCACTGCTTATTATAACACATATATTTAAAAAAGTTTAGTCTATTTTGAAAAAATTTTCAATTTCTTTACTTTCTGCGCAAAATAGCGCATCTATTTCTGTGCGGGAGCAAAAGAAACTGCGTCTATTTCGCCGCAACGCACTTGCTTTTACATCGCTTTCATGATAAACTATCTGCGAACAAGCAAAGGAGGTGGAACCAATGGATTGGAAAGTCACTGTCATCTGGCTCGTACTGATGCTCGTTCTCGCGTTCCTTGAAGCGGCAACGACGCAGCTTGTGACTATATGGTTTGCGCTGGGCGCTCTGGCGGCTATGCTCGCCTCGCTCTTCCACGCACCGCTGTGGCTGCAGGTTGTGCTGTTTGCGGTCGTTTCCGCCGCTGCGCTTATTCTGACGCGGCCGCTGGCAAAGAAATTCATGAAAACGGACAAGGTACCGACCAACGCGGATCGCGTGCTGCAAAAGATCGGAATCGTACAGGACGCCGTAGACAATACGGCAGCCACAGGTACGATACTGGTAGACGGCTCCGTCTGGTCCGCGCGCTCTGCGGACGGCAGCCGGATTCCCCCGGGCACACGGGTTGTCGTGGAGCGCATCGAAGGCGTTAAATGTATTGTCACAACATCAGAAAAGGAGTAAACATCATGCTGTACGTATTCATCGCACTAATCGTCATCCTGATTATCCTGATTATTGCCAACATCAAGGTCGTGCCGCAGTCCCGGGCATACGTGATCGAGCGTCTGGGCACCTACAAAGAAACGTGGCAGACCGGATTGCACGTCAAAATACCGTTCATCGAGCGCGTTTCCAAAAACGTCTCGCTCAAGGAACAGGTCGTCGACTTCCCCCCGCAGCCCGTGATCACGAAGGACAACGTCACGATGCAGATCGACCCGGTCGTATTCTTCCAGATCACCGACCCGAAGCTGTACACCTACGGCGTCGAAAATCCGATCTCCGCTATCGAAAATCTGACTGCGACCACGCTGCGTAACATCATCGGCGAGCTGGAGCTCGACCACACGCTTACCTCGCGCGACACGATCAACGCCAAGATCCGCGTCATTCTCGACGAAGCGACCGATCCCTGGGGCATCAAGGTCAACCGCGTGGAGCTCAAGAACATCATTCCGCCGCACGAGATCCAGGACGCAATGGAGAAGCAGATGAAGGCAGAGCGTCAGCGCCGTGAAGCGATCCTGCGCGCCGAGGGTGAAAAGGCCAGCAAGATCCTTGTCGCCGAAGGTCAGAAGGAAAGCCAGATCCTCGCCGCACAGGCGGAAAAAGAAGCCGCGATCCTGCGCGCCGAAGCTGTCAAGGAAGCCAAGATCCGCGAGGCGGAAGGCGAAGCGGAAGCGATCCTGCAGGTTCAGAAGGCAAATGCGCAGGCGATCTCCATGATCAACGAAGCTGCGCCCGCACAGGGATTCCTGACGCTCAAGAGCCTCGAGGCATTCGAGAAAGCAGCCGACGGACAGGCAACGAAGATTATTATCCCCAGCGAGCTGCAGTCCGTTGCCGGACTTGCGACCGGCGTATCGGAGCTGTTGAAAAAATAAAGAATCATTCCCGCACGGACGACGTCGGAAACGGTGTCGTCCGTTTTTATGTCTTAATAAAATAAAATATAACCGCCGGGTATTGCGGAATCCGTCACATACGCGGCAGGGCAGACCGAAAACCCACGAGATCCACATATCGCGATAATCCTGAAATTCTTTCTATTCTGTTGACATTTTGCCCAAAATTTTGCGTTCAGATTTTACGGGCTGACCTATTGACCTTTTGGGCATATTTCTATATAATTTATTAGGTTATGCACATTCTGTGCGCAGCCAACTTCACGATTGGAGAATACAGAAATATGCAACAGAAAAAGCTGCAGTTTCGTCAGGACGGTACGTTCAAGATCATGCAGATCACGGACGTCCACGGAATCTGTAAAAAAACACCGGATACAACGCGGTTGATCGAAGGTATCCTTGACCGCGAAAAGCCGGATCTCGTCGTGTTCACCGGAGACCAGATCAAGGGATACGGTCTTTCTTATCTGACCGGAGACAAGATCAAGAAGGTTGAACAGGCGATCGACAACTACACCGAGCCGGTTGCACGCCGCGGCATCCCCTTTATTGTCACGTTCGGAAACCACGACCCGCAGGTCGGCATTTCCCAGGAAAAGCAAATGGAGATGTACCGCGCGTTCGATACGTGTCTCGATCCGCAGGAGGGTTATGCATTCGGTCCCGGCACCGGAAGCTATGCGGTATACGGCAGCGACGGCGAGCGTCCCGCGCTCAATCTGTACACGTTCGATTCCGGCAGCAACGCACCCGAGGGCGGTTACGACGCGTTCAAGCCCGAAATGATCGAATGGTACCGCTCGATCCGTGAAAAGCTCCGTGATACGTGGGGCGACTACGTCCCCTCTTACGTTTTCCAGCACATTCCCGTCGACGAGATCTACAATCTCTACGACGAAGTGAATAAAAAGCACCCCGAAGCAGTCAAGGCTTTCCGCACCAGAAAAAACCGTTATTTCCGTCTTAAGGATGAATTTGCGCACGACAACGTCCGTCTCTACGAGCCGTCCGGCACTCCTGACGTTAATACCGGCGAGTTTGAAGCGATGCGTGAAAAAGGCGAAGTGTTCGGCATGATGTTCGGCCACGACCACAAGAACAACTTCATCGGCACCTATGAAGGCATCGATATGGGCTACGGTCCCTCCTGCGGCTTCAATGAATACGGCAACAGCGTCGAGCGAGGATGCCGCATCCTCGTGTTCAACGAAAACGACGTGCGCAACTACGACTCCTACGTCGTTACCTATCGCGACCTGTTCGGCACCAAGGTCAGCAATCCGATCCAGAAGGGTTTCTACGACAAGGTGCCGACCTCCATCGACGCGGGCGTCGTCGCCGGCTCGAAGCTGCTCGCGTGCATCGCCGTGATCGTCGGATCGTCATTCCTGCCGATCGACTGGTATTACAAGCTTTTGATCGACGCCGGTGCGCTGACCGCAGCTGGCATCGTCATCAAACGACTTTAATTTATTTGAAAGGAAGAATAAACCATGTCCAACAACACCGAAAAAGTCAAATTCACCGAAAAATACGCCGAGCTTTGGAAGTTCATCAAGTTCTCCATCGTCGGCTTTTCGTCCACGATCGTTGAGCTCGGCGTGTTCTATCTGCTGCAGTACGTCGTGTTCAAAAACTCTCTGACCGCGCCGATGCCTGACAACGCGTTCTTCAAGTTTGTCAGCTTCACCGGTCTTGCGGACGGCATGGGCTATTTCTATGCGTACGTTATCTCCACGACCATCGGCTACATTATCGCTTTCATTCTCAACAGAAAGACGACCTTCAAGGCGGATTCCAACGTTGTCGTCAGCACGATCCTTTACATCCTGATGGTCATCTTCACCATCGGCATGACCGCCTGGCTCGGCACGCAGTTCCAGATCTTCATGGCAAACAAAGGCATGCAGGCTATCGGCGACGTGATCGGCAAGCCGATCGTTGCGGCGCTTGCCACGGCGTGGACCTATCCGCTCAATCGCTTCGTCATCCATCGTCATAAGAAAGAAGCTCCCGCGGAAGACGAGAATGCATAAACACCTGCAAAGGAAACCGAGGTTCAGAAATGAAGCCTGTTGTCTTCAAATCCTTTTTTGACGAATACATACCGAATACGCAAACGCTCGCTGCCTTTCGGGGCGGCGAGCTTCTTGCCATTTCTGCCGACGCTGACGCGCGTAAAATGCAGGTCAGCGCACGGTTTCCGAGCCCATTCCCCTATTCTGCCGTAACCGATTTCATTGCGTCCTGCAGGAACGTGTTTCGTCTGAATTCGTTCGACTTCGACTACGCTTTCCCCGCCGAAACGTTCAACACCGTCACGCTGCAGTACGTCCTGCCGGAGCTGTCCCGACTCGTCCCTACGGTCAACGGCTTTCTCAACGACGCGTCGTTCGACGACGAGGAAGAAACCGTCACCGTTACGCTCAAGCACGGCGGCAAGGACGTGCTTGAACGATCCGGCGCGCACACAAAGCTCAGCGCCCTGATCCTCTCTCGCTTTGGTATACAGCGTGCCGTCGTATTCCAAGAGTCCGAAAAAGTTGACACAAATAATCGGGAATACGTGCGCATCCGCGAAAGCGTGCGCGATCTGCGTATTGCAGAGCCGGAGCCGGAACCGCTCCCGCCCGAGAAAGAACAGCTGGAATTCGCCGATCTGCCGATCTCTCTCAAGGGCGCCAAAGCCATCTACGGTCAAAGCCAGATCCGCTCAAAGCCGCAGACCATCCGCAGCGTAACGCCGCAATCCGATACGGTGGTCATCTGGGGCGACGTTTTCGGTCTCGAAACGAAGGAAACCAAAAAGGGCGACCGCATGATCGTCACGTTCAACGTCACCGACCGAACGAGCTCCTATTCCGTCAAGATTTTTGAGGAAAAGGAGAACTGTACGGAGCTGCTTAAGGATCTCAAAAACGGCGCTACGATCCTGCTGCGAGGTCTTGTGCGGGACGATGAGTTCATGCACATGTCCGTCATTAACGCCAAAGCGATCACGCTTGTGGAGCGGATCAAGCGCACAGACAACGCGCCCGTCAAGCGCGTCGAGCTGCACATGCACACCAGCATGTCCGCCATGGACGGCATGACGTCTGCGGAAAAGCTGATTCGTCGTGCCGCGGAATGGGGACACAAGGCTGTCGCCATCACGGATCACGGCGTCGTACAGGCATTCCCCGAAGCGATGAACACCGCCCGTGGTAAGGATATCAAGATCCTCTACGGCATGGAAGGCTATCTCGTGGACGACAGAGTTCCCGTCGTGCGCGGAAACGCGAACACGCCCTTCAACGGTGAATTCATCGTGTTCGACGTGGAAACGACCGGCCGTTTCTCAAGATCCGGCGACCGCCTGACGGAGATCGGCGCCGTGCGCATTGTGAACGGCGAGATCGCCGACACGTTCAACACGTTTGTCAATCCTCTGATCCCGATCTCCGAGGAGATCACCAAGCTGACCGGCATCTCGAACGAAATGGTCGCCGACGCTCCGATCGAGGATAAGGCCGTACGCGACTTTCTCGACTTTTGCGGTACGGCTCCGCTTGTCGCGCACAACGCGTCGTTTGACACCGGCTTCCTGCAGGAAGCGTGCAAGCGCTGCGACATTCCCTACGACTACACGTCCATCGACACGGTGCCTTTCTGCCGCAGTATGTACAAGGGGCTGAAGAATTATCAGCTCGATACTGTCGTCAAGCATCTGGAGCTGCCCGAATTCAACCATCACCGCGCCTGCGATGATGCGCGCGCGCTGGCAGGTGTGTTTCAGCGTCTGCTTGAAGACAGTGAAAAGCTGCTTGACATTCATGACATTTCCCAAATCAACCATTCCCTTGCCGGCGGAGAGTTCAGCAAGCTGCCGTCCTATCACATCATCATTCTCGCAAAGAACCTGGTTGGACTCAAGAATCTCTATCAGCTTATTACGATGTCCAATCTGGAGTTTTTCCGGCAAAGGAAAAGCTCCAAAATACCCTGTATTCCGAAGAGCCGTCTCATCGAACACCGCGAGGGTCTGATTCTCGGCTCGGCATGCGAAGCGGGACAGTTGTTCCGTGCGCTTCTCGACGAAAAGCCGCACGAGGAGCTTTTGGATATTGCGCGATTTTACGACTATCTCGAGATCCAGCCGATCGGAAATAACCGTTTCCTCATCGAGGATGAAAAACGTCCCAATATCCGCACACAGGCAGATCTCGAAAATCTCAACCGTCGCATCATCAGCATCGCAGACGAGCTGGGCAAGATGACGGTCGCCACATGCGACGTGCATTTCCTCGAACCGGAGGACAGCATTTTCCGTGCCGTCATCATGGCAGGCATGGGGTTCGCAGACGCCGATAAGCAGGCGCCGCTCTATTACCGCACGACCGAAGAAATGCTTGCGGAATTTGCCTATCTCGGTGAAGAAACGGCATATCAGGTCGTGGTTGAAAACCCGAACCGCATCGCCGACCTGGTCGAGCGGTTCGAGCCGATCCCCAAGGGTTCGTTCCCGCCGCATATCGACGGCTCAGACGAAGAGCTGACGCGTCTTTGTTGGGAAAGAGTACACCGGATCTACGGCGACGATCCACCGCAATACGTTGCGGAGCGGCTGGAAAAGGAGCTGCGTTCGATCATCAAAAACGGCTTCGCCGTACTGTATATCATTGCGCAGAAGCTTGTAAAGAATTCCGAAGACCACGGCTACTACGTCGGCTCGCGTGGTTCCGTCGGCTCGTCTTTTGTGGCTTTCGCCGCCGGTATCTCCGAGGTTAATCCTCTGTTCCCGCATTACGTCTGCAAAACGTGCAAACACAGCGAATTCATATTTGACGGCAGCTACCAATCCGGTTTCGACCTGCCCGTCAAAGATTGTCCGCACTGCGGAAGTCCGATGTTCCGCGACGGTCACAACATCCCCTTTGAAACGTTCCTCGGCTTCGACGGAGACAAGTCGCCCGATATCGACCTCAACTTCTCCGGCGAGTATCAATCGCGCGCGCACAAATACACGGAGGAGCTGTTCGGCAGCTCCAACGTATTCAAGGCCGGCACCATCGCCGGCGTGGCGGAGAAGAAGGGCTTTGAGTGCGTGTACCACTACGCCGAGGTCACGAACCAGGTGCTGCGCCGGGCGGAGATCGAGCGGCTCAGCCAGGGCTGCCTCAACGTGAAGGTGACCACGGGCCA
>JAEEGL012628918.1_pt1 | contig 12586 bp, 11 predicted proteins | sample 9134231 | NCBI WGS metagenome assembly JAEEGL01 (sample SAMN16246548, study PRJNA631951) | gut metagenome | biome: gut microbiome; feature: rumen; material: fiber-attached | host: Bos | place: Iran: Karaj | collected 2018-10
ATGTAAATGGTGGTGCCCGACCCCTCTTCCGAACTGATCTCGAAGGTGCCTCCCATCTGGCTCACCAGCTCCTTGGTGATGGCCAGGCCCAGTCCCTTGGTGTTGTGGGCGCCGTCCTGCATCTCTTGGATGCGGGTAAGCTCGGCCTCGGGGATACCTTCTCCTGTGTCGTCGACCGAGATAATCAGTCGTCGGCCGATGTAGTCGTAGCGGGCCCTGACGGTGCCCCGCTTCGTATGCTGCGCAGCGTTGCACGTCACCTGCTCGATGGCATGTCCGAGGTTTTCGGCATCGATGTCAACGGTCAGCTGCTCGTAAGGATTCTCCACGATATAGTGTGTGTCGGCATTCATATACTTCTTCCAACCCGTGGCACACTGCTTCTCAAACAGCTCGGCAAAGTTCTGCGGCTGGCGGTTGATTTCCACCATCCGTGCCTCCAGTCGCGACAGGTAGAGGATATTGTCTACGATGTGAAGCAAGTAGTCGGCATTCTGCTGGATCACCTTGCAGAGCTCCTGTTCGTTGGCCGAAGAACTGTCGTCGCTGATCTGCGCCACATGTCTGACCACGGCATTCATCGGCGTGCGAATCTCCTGCACCATGTTCTTCACGAATCCGCTCTTTGTATGTTCCACCTCCTGCACCTTCGCCGTCTGCAGCTCCATCTGGCGCTCAATCCAGTCCATTTCGCTGATGTCGCGCATGATGCCGCGGTATTCCGTCACCCTCCCGTCTTTGTCGTGGCTGGGCTCCAGGCGGAAATACAATATCAAGGGTCTTCCGCCTGTTGAGCGGAGGGTCGTCCTGATGTTATACTCTATCACCTTGTCCTCATAGTCGTCCATCAGGCTCAGCAGGCGCATGGCCCGTCGCTGCGACTGCTCGTCGATGAGTGTCATGCAGCGTGTCTGAGTCAGTGCATGCTGGATGGTGTCGGTGCCCCGGTAGATGGTCAGTGTGTGGGAGTCGGGCGAGTAGCCGACTAGTCGGATGTCGGTATCGCAGATGGTGGCGTTGATCATCTCAGTATACTGTCGCTGTTCGCTGCGCAGCGTGTCCATCCTCTTCCGGTTCTCCTGTTCCAGGTCTTTGTTGCTGACCGACATGGTGATGTCGCGGCAGAAGGCGAACACGCCCAGCAACTCGCCGGCATCGTCGTGGATGGTCATCAGCCGGAATTCGGTGATCGTGTCGTGGCCTACGGTCTGTGTGGCCTGGTATCCGTTCACGTCTTCCAGATCCTGCACGTCGATGTTGAACATCGTATGGATGTCAGTGCCCTTTTCGATCATTTCCTCCGCATTACATCCGAAGATGTCGCAGGCCTTGGGGTTGATGTCCGCCAGCCGCCCGTCCTTGTTGAAGAGGATAATGCCCAGGATCGGTGTATAGAAGATCGACCAGTAGCGCAGTGTGCGCTCTTCGTCGAGCCGTTTCTGCTGATGTTCCTCCGTCACGTCCTTCTTGGTGCCGATGATCACGGTGGGGTTGCCATTCTTGTCGCGGCTCAATACCGAGAGCACGATATGGTAGTCGCGGTCGTTGGCATTGCCGTCCGTCCCCAGGCCCTGCTCGCCTGCCGGCATTGTTTCCACGTCCTTGGCCTTCAGGTTCAGCGCTATCTCTTTCTCCTCCTCATCATCGTCGGTCTTTCTGGTCTCGGCGAGTTTTTCCAGTGCCGACTTCAGGCTGACAAAATCCTCGTGGCTGTATCGCTGCGAGAATTCCTCCATCGAGTACGTGTAGGCCACCTGTCCATTTTCGTTGTGCCAGGAGAACTGGTTTGTCTTGATGTCGTAGGTCCAGATATGCACCTGACTGGTCTGCAATATCAGCGCCAGCCGGTTGTTGCGCTTCACGTTGTCGAGCCTTATCTTCCGGTCCTGGATACGGTAGCTGATGATATACACCACCATAAACACCAGGAGAAGCAGTCCGCCGCCCAGCAGATACCACATCGCCATCGGCTCCTCCTTGTTCTGCCGCTCGGGGTAGAACCATTTGTCCTGCAGCGGTTGTATCTTGTCGTTGGTATAGAGTCGTGTGTAAGCCTCGTCGAGTTTGTCGAGCAGCTGCTGGTTGTTCGACATGAATTTATACTCGCCGTGGGGCATGTTCACCGGCGTCAGTTCCAGGTCGTCGATATTGTAGCGGTTCATCAGCCACTTCAGCGAGAGCGTGTTCCACACAATCTGTCCCTCGCCCTTGGCACTCACGCGCTGGATAGCCTCGCCGATGTCCTTGTTGGGCAGCGCATTGGCGTCCCATCCGTAGTCTATCATCAGGTGGTGGCACAGCGAACTGTCGCAGACGATCACCTTCAGACCGGGCTTGCCCAGGTCGCGAAATGCCTTGATCTCCACAGGTTTGTTCATGGGCGTCACCACACTCTGCGTAAATAGTGTCACGGCATTCTTGCTATACATGCCGAACTCGTCATGGAATCCCTGTACTAATCCCAGCATCAGGTCTGATTTCCCTTCCTTCAAGTCGTGGTAGGCTTCCGACGATGGTTTCAGTCTAATCTCGTAGGGAATGTTCAGCTCCTTCATGATGAGTCGGATCAGGTCGACGTTGAAGCCGTCGGGGTCGCCGTTGTCGTTCAGAAACGAGTAGGGCCACAGATCCCATACGTCTTCATAAATCAGCGGACTGTTCACCGAGAAGACCCGTGTAGTGTCTGATTGGGCAAATGCTGCTGCCAATGAGAGATATACGGAGAGCAGTAACATCATTGCCCTCTTATACCATAACATTTTATCGCATGTGGGTTTATGCATATCGTACATCTGTTAGAAAATCACCTAAATCGCTGCAAAGATACAAAAAAAAGGTAAACAATGGCACAAATATACGAAATAAATCCCAATTATTTCATACCTGTGCAGCGAAAATTAGGATAGTTTAGGAAATATCTACTATTGGTTCACAATTCAAATTCGCTGAGTAAAACGCCTGTTTCGCAGAATATTTTTGGCCCAAGTGAGCATTATTACTAACTTTGCAAACAATATTTAGTTTTTTAAAGATGAAAAAAGCAATGATTTTGATGCTGAGCCTGATGATGTTGTCTGGCTCGGCAATGGCACAAATGACGGAACAGCGAGAGCCATCAGTGAGACCTAAGAGGGTTAGGATGACGCAGGAGCAGATGACCGAGAAGATGGTCAGTGAGCTGAAACTCGACGAGAAACAGACCAAGAAAGTAACGAAGCTGAACAAGAAGTTCAAGACACTTATCGAAGGAGAACAACAGGATAACATGAGGGGCCAGCGTCCTCCTATGGGACAAGGCAGACCAGACGGTAATCGTGGTGGTGGCAGACCTGGTGGCGGCGGCTTTGGAGGCGGTATGCCCGGTGGTGGCATGGGAGGCCCCGGAGGAGCAGGTGGCTTTGGCGGTGGTATGCCCCCAACTGGCAATCAGCAGCAGTCGAGCTATGACTACGACAAACAGCAATCAAAATATGACAAGCAGATGCGCAAGTTGCTCTCTGACGAACAGTACGAGGGCTATCTGAAGCTGAAGCCTCAGTTCTATTCCCAGCGCAGGATCCGTGAGTTCCTGATGGGTGGTAACGGCGAGATGGGTATGCCTCCTGGCGGTTTTGGCGGTGGCCCCGGCTCGCGACAAAAGGATATCAAGTACACAGGAGCAACGACCCTGACTGCTGCTGCGACTGAAACAGGCAAAGCATACGAGAGCAGCAAGACCGACGAGTGTGCATTACTGGTATCGACCAAGGAGGCGGTGACCATTTCACAACCCACTATCAATAAGACCGGCGACTCTGACGGTGGCGACAACTGTAGTTTTTACGGCGTGAATGCGGCTCTGCTTGTAAAAGGTGGTAGCACAACGACTATCAAAGGCGGCACTATTTCCAGTAGCGCAACGGGTGCCAACGGCGTGTTCTCCTACGGCGGTAACGGCGGCAGAAACGGTGGCGAGGGCGACGGAACAACGGTTATCATCGAGGATACAAAGATTACCACCACGGGCGATGGATCAGGCGGTATCATGACTACTGGCGGTGGCGTGACGAAAGCCAAGAGCCTGACGGTTAACACCAGTGGTCGCTCATCGGCTCCGATACGTAGTGATCGCGGCGGTGGCATCGTAACTGTTGAGGGCGGTAGCTATACCAGCAGTGGCCAGGGATCGCCAGTCATTTATTCTACAGCAGATGTCACCGTGAGCGATGCTGTGCTCACGTCGAACATGTCGGAGGGCGCGGTTATCGAGGGCAAGAACAGTATTACGCTGAACAACTGCCAGATGACCGTCAGCAACACGCGACGTAACAGTCATGCCCAGTTCCTCGACGGCATCATGCTCTTTCAGTCGTTCTCGGGCGACGCCGCTACCGGCAACTCGCATTTCACCATGAACGGCGGTACGCTGACTAACCGTCAGGGGCATCTCATCCACGTCACCAATACCAACGCCATCATCACGCTCAACGGCGTTAAGTTAGTGAATAACGACCCCGCCAAGGTGCTTCTGTCCGTATGTGCTGATGGGTGGCAGGGGGCTGGCAACAAGGCTACGCTTAATGCTGTCAGCCAACAGTTGGAAGGCACCATCCTCGTGGGCAGCGACTCTGAACTGACACTGACGTTCACCGACGGTTCCACCTTCACTGGCTGCATCGATGGCAACATCACCAATGCCGCAGGCAACAGCGTATCGACCGAAACGGGTAAGGTAGATGTCACGCTGGGCGACGGTTGCACCTGGAATCTCACTGCCGACACCCATATCACCTCATTCACTGGCGATACCTCGCAAATCAAACCCAACGGTCACCGTCTGTGGGTGAATGGTAAAGAGATGGGTATACGATAAATCAATCTTATTCTCTCAGCCACAGCCAGCGCTGGCCCCAGTCTTCCATGATTTCGTCACGGACGACGAGCTGATTGCGGGCACCAGCGCAGTTATCATCCTGAAGATTTCTCTCGCGTTACCATCGCCAAACGACGGTGACGATACCAGCCCTTCGAGGTCGAACATTTCAGAGTATATCAGCAGGTGTGCCAGCGACTGGTTGTCGTCAGGATCAGTACCGCCGATGTCGGTGGAAATTAATACGCGGGGTTTTGTTGCAGACTTTTTCTGTGCGCCAATAGTCAGCGTTAGCATTACCAGTAGTAGTGTAGTAAGTAGTTTGTTCATTATTGCTTTGATTTGTTTTGCGGTGGCAAAGATATACAAAAAATCCCAAAGCATATTGATTCTACCTTGGGATTTATGATTTATTGGGATTTTCAACTGAATTACATGTCAGGACAGATTGGTTGACCAAATGACCACATAAAACTATAAAATTACGCCTGAAAATTTGGAAGTTAAAAAAATAATCCATATCTTTGCAGCGACTACGAAAAAAAGCGTAACGAAAAAATGCGTAATATGGAAAATCCTTTTAAATTCGGCACTATCGTAGAGGAAGACTACTTCACTGACAGAGTGGAGGAGGTCGCTTATATAGAGCAGTTTGTGAAAAGTGCTAACCACTTGGTAATGATCAGTCCGCGTCGTTTTGGCAAGAGCAGTGTGGTAGCTAAAGCCGTGAAACAAACTGGCCGTAAACATATCACAGTGAATTTACAACAGGCTACCTCAGTATCCGACCTGTCAGCTAAACTGCTGAAAGAGTTTTTTAAGGTGCATCCCATGGAGCGCGTGCGGCATCTGATAACCCACTTCCGTGTGATACCAATGATATCGACCAACCCCTTGACAGGTTCTATTGATGTATCGTTCCAGCCCGGCGTCGACGGTGTGATGCTCATTGAAGATGTGCTGACCCTGATAGAGAAAGCACACTCGGAACAGGACCGGATGATTGTGGTGCTTGATGAGTTCCAGGAAATCCGCGACCTGGCTCCCAATCTTGACAAGCAGTTGCGCTCTATCATGCAGAAACAGAAGAACATCAACTATATTTTGCTCGGAAGTCAGGAGAGCATGATGACGGATATTTTTGAGAATAAGAAATCGCCGTTTTACCATTTTGGTGAGCTGATGCGTCTGGCCAAACTGCCTCGTGACGATTTCCATCGATATCTGTCGGACCGCTTGGCAGGATGTTATGCGGAGAATCATGCGGAATTGGCAGACAGGATTCTTGACTATACGAGCTGCCATCCCTATTATACCCAGCAGTTGGCCGCTAATGTGTGGCAGATTGGAGTACTCCAGCCTGCTACAACAGACCCGATGCAAAAAGCCATTGACCATATTGTGACGACGCATGGCCTGGATTATGAACGTCTGTGGATGAACTTCAATCGCACAAACAAATGGATTCTTCAGCGTTTGGTATCAGAGAAGCCGTTGCAGTCTGGTGAGTATCGCACAAGTACCATCTACAGTGCTTTGAAGCGCCTGCAAAAGGATGGCTACGTCATCTACTCTGACCATTATGAGTTAGAAGACCCGTTCTTCAAAGAGTGGATTCTAGTCAATAATAATTAGAACTGTCACAACTGTACAATCTGACGGGGTGCGCCGTGGATATCAGGTGTTATGGCCCTGAGCAGATGATTAGGATGGCGGGGATCTTACTGGATATTGCCGATGAAAAATTACACAGTAAGAACCGTCCCTACTGTGTAAATTTCGACGAGCTGATTCAAGAGAAGCGCGGCACGACGTATTGGGTTCACTTCGCGGTGAGGCCGAAGGATAACCGCAGGAAGATCCTCTTCGACTGCCGATAAGACAATTCAATCTTTAATAATCATCGACGGTGGGCAATCATACATCACACGGGCATGATTGGTACGGATGAGTTGGCTGTCGAGGCGCTGGCCGGTTGTGCGGTCGATGATGTCGCGATAGACCTCGCCGTTGCGATAGACCACCTCACCCTCTCGCGAGAAATACTCGTTCTCGGCATGGATATGGAAGGTATGGGGCTGCTGCTCCATGGCCCGCAATTCGCCGCATAGGTATTCATCATCTGTCCACAGTCGGAGCTGATAGGTGTTCTGGGTTTCGTTGCGAAAGCGGTAGTCGATATAATTGTACGAGATGCTGGTGCCGGTGCCGAAAGGAATCTGGCGGCCGAAGTCGGGAAAGAGATCGAGTCCGTCGTGGTGATGGTGCTCCGTGATGGTCAGTTCGCTATGCAGCACGAGCCAATGGATGAGGTTCGACAACTGGCACATACCGCCGCCAATACCCTGCGAGGGCTTGCCCTTGGCAATGGTCAGCCCCTCCTTGTAGCCCTTCCGCTTAGTGGTGCGTCCGACGAGCTTCCATACGGAGAATGTCTCGCCAGGACGAATCACAAGTCCGTCGATGTGCTTCACTGCCAGTGCCAAGTTCGTTGCCTTGTTCTCCTGCAGCTGCATGTTGACATTTCCCAGCCGACGACGGATGAGCGAGTTGTGGCGATAGACCACTACGGGCAGCGACTCCTCTGTCCGCTCCTTAGCGAACTGAGTCTTCCGCACCATATCTAAAACGTGGCGCTTCAGAATTTCCTTCTCCATCGACAGCCGATAGGTGAAGGGCGAAATCTCGCAAAACAGTTTCCTCATATTCTTCGCTTGTTTAATGATGCTCTGGTTGCCCCGCCTTCTTAGACGGCGATGATATTCTTCGACTGATAGCCGTAATGCTTAAACCATTTCAGGCCGTAGATCAGTATCGGCAGGAAGACCACGACAAACACCACGCTGGCCATCTTGCCCGGTTCATAGTCGGGGGCTAACGCTTCGAGTATACAGGCCGCGGAGTTGTTCACCATGTGGATGATCATGCTTGGGATGAGGCTTCTTGTGCGCCAGTAGAGCCAGCCGGCGATGATGCCGAATACCGTCGTGCCCAACAACTGTATATGTGTGCCGTGGAAAAAGGCGAAGACGATGGCTGATATCACGATGGCAGGCCAGGCTCCACAGCGCATCCTGAGCAGACCGCCCATCAGCACACCCCGAAAACCTATCTCCTCAGAGATCGGCGCCAGGATACCTACGGCGATGGCTCCTAAGGGACCACTCAAGATCTTTGAGAACTTCTCCAGTTCCTCTATCTCGTCGGCAAAGAGCTTGTCAGCGTCGATCAGCTGCAGAATGCCCACTTCCACAAACATCCACCCCAAGGCAATCAACGCTGCTGCGCCTATCGTCTGCCAGAGCCTGTCGCGCTCTATGCGTCCTGTCTTAATCTTCACATAGCGCATGCCCAGGAATACGACTATTGTAACGATGTAGCCCAAAATCATCGACCAGAGGAGAATCTTCGAAGAGTAAAGATAATCCATCATGGCATCTTTTTCAAGGCCTTTCATGCCTCCACTGATAAAGGCTACCACCCCTCCTACTATCATGATGCCCTGACTCAGCAGGAGATAGAGCATAAATTGCTTGAACGTGATCCAAAACTGTTTCATTATTGCTTTCTTTGGTTGATGATTTCTATTTCGGTTCTGTTACGTCTTCAAGGATGATGTCGGGGCGTTCGTCTGGACGCATCAGTTCGAACTTTACGTTCTGCAGATGCAGACCATCGACATGACGGGCGAAGAGGCCGTAGGCAGGTGTGGGACCAGCCCAGCGGGGTTCGGGGTAGTTCGTACCCTGTTCGCGGTAGGGTGTCGTTACTTTTTTGCCACCGCCACGATATTGGATGCGGATGTTCGACAACGAGACGTTGCGGATGGGTTCACCCTCCATGCCGGTGATGATGATGCCTGACAGAGAGTCGCAGTCGTCGGCCACCACATTATTGATATAGATGTCGCGGGCCGACGACATACGTGTCACTTCCTTGGGGCCGCGGTTACGACAACCCGTCGTGATATAGATGGGATAATGGTGGACGTGGCTCAACGAGATGTTCGAGACCGTTATGTTCTCCATCCGTCCCTGGTCCACCTCCTCGAAGGCGAGGCCGCTGCTCCACATACACGTGCAGTTAGAGATGGTGATGTTGCGATAGCCGCCGTTCGATTCTGTGCCGAGCTTGATGCGCCCGCACACCCAGTTCACCTTCTCAGGGATATACTCGCCGCTCAGGAAGGTGCCGAGTTTATAGCCCGTCACGATGCAATTGGTGATGAGGATATGCTCGCAGAGTACGGGCTGTTTCAAGGCATACGAGCTCTTCAGTACGATGGCATCGTCGTTAGGCGTGTTCACCTTCGTATTGCTTACGGTGAAGTACTTGCAGCAGTCGATGTCGATGCCGTCGCGGTTGGTGTCGATGGTCACGTTGTCGATGGTGCCGATGTCGCAGCCCGTCGCGATGATGGCGAAGTGGCCGCCACGATAGATGGTGATGTCGCGGATGGTGACGTTGCGGCAGAGTTTCAGGGCAATAGCCTTGTCGCCCGTGCCGATGCTGCCGCCCTGCACATTGCCTGCCTTCTCGGTGTCGCGCTTCGTCAGGCCCTCACCGTCGATCATCCCGTGACCTGTGATACTGACGTTCTGCTGTCCCTCTGCCCAGATCAGACTATTATGAAAATAGGTGTGGCCGCCGTCTTGGTATTCAGGGAAGCCACCAAACGACTCGCTCTCGTCGTAAGCCTTTAACGAGGCAGGGGCTGCCAGTATCTTCGCCCCGGCCATCAGGTGCAGATCGACATTGCTTTTCAGTCGGATGCTGCCACAGAGATAAGTGCCTGCCGGTAGCACCACCTGTCCGCCACCATCAGCCGTCGCAGCTTCTATCGCCTTGTTGATAACTCCGTGGTCAAGCGTTGTTCCGTCACCCTTGGCTCCATAATCGCGCACATTATATACGCCTGGCGCTGCCGTCATTCTGCAGCAGAAAGACAGGGCAAACAGTATGCAAATAAAAGTTCTTTTCTCCATTCTTTTTCCTATCTTTTTTCTATTGAGCGGGTTTCGAGGAATTGGCGGAAGGACTGCAGGTAGCCATCGGGGATGTGGATGATTTCCTTGCCGATGTAGACGCAATCGTTGCGATCTACCTTCTGTATCTTGTCGACGGCAATGATGTAGGAGCGGTGGATGCGTAGGAAACGGTCCTTGGGCAGCATATCCTCTACGGCTTTCATTGTCAGATGAGTAATCAGTGCCTTGGATTCGTTGTCGAGATAGAATAGTACATAATCCTTCATACCGTTGACGTAGGTGATCTGATCGATGGGTACGTTACGCCATTCGCCATCGACGCGGATGAAAATGGTGTTGGGTGATGGGTGTTGGGTGTTGGTGGATTGCTGATGCTGCTTCTTGGCTTTTTCGACTGCTGCGAGGAACTTGTTGTATCGAATAGGTTTCAGCAGGAAGTCGAGGGCATTCACCTCATAGCTCTCAAAGGCATACTCTTTAAAAGCTGTGGTAAAGACGACGCGTGTTTCCTCGGGCAGAGAGTGGGCCAGTTCCATCCCGTCGAAATTCGGCATCTGGATGTCAAGGAACAGCAGGTTGGGCTTCTGTGCCTTGATGGCGTTGATGGCTGTGATGGAGTCTGTGAACGAGGCTATCAGCTGTAGGTCTGGCGTTTTCTCGACGTAAGATTCGAGAAGGCGGACGGCCAGCGGCTCGTCATCGACGATAATGCAAGACAAGTTCATTTACGATTTACTGATTTTCGATTTACGATTTAATACTGTAGCGGTAGCAAATTATTCACTTTTCACTATTCTCTATTCACTTTTAAAGTGATGCGGACGTGATAGTTATTCTCTGGCGTGATGGTCTGCTCCCATTGGTAGCGACCCTGATAGAGGAGATCCAGACGGCGACGGGTGTTCTCCAGTCCGATGCCTGAACCGCTGCGGTCCTTGGTGGGCTTGGGATTGTTGGTGTTGTCGCAATTGAAGACGAGCGTGCCGTCTTGCTGCGTCAGACTGATGTCGATGGTGGCAGGTGCATTGCTGTTCATGCCGTGCTTGAAAGCGTTCTCAATGAGCGAGATAAACAGTAACGGGGCTATTTCAAACTCTGAATTATGAACTCTGAACTCTGAACTAACCTCGGTCATCTCGTTGCAACGGAGTTTCATCAGTTCGATGTAGTTGCGCATAAACTCCACCTCGCCCTCCAATGGCACTTTCGGTTTGTTGGTCTCATACATCGCATAGCGCAGCAGGTCGCTCAACTGCATCACCGTATCTTGGGCTTTGTCGGCATCAATCTGCGTCAGGCTGGAGATGTTATTGAGGGTATTAAACAGGAAATGCGGATTGATCTGATTCTTCAGCCAAGCCAGTTCTGCCTCCACCTCCTTCTGTTTCTTCTCGCTCTGTCGCATCACGTAGCGGATGCTCAGGGCGATGCCGATGGCCATCAAATTGACGAGCAGGGCAAAAATCAGAAACGAGGAATAGCCTGCTAACAAATTTTCGGGCAATGATTTGAAATCTTTAAAAAACACATGGGCGTTGGAGGCCAAAATAAGAACCAGATTGGCTACAACGAACTGCCAACGACGATGACGGAACCACAATAGGGGAACACACAGGTAGAAATTAAGGAGATAGACCACAATAGCCGGAGCCAGCCAATAGGCTGATACTGTCAATGATTCCCACGCTAATTGCGGGTTGTGGCTTGTGACATAGCTGATGAGTCCTGGCGACAGGAGAGTCAGCGACAACAGTAGCACCTGTGCCACGAACAGCCACACATCTTTTACCTGTATCTTCTTCATCGTCGGCAAAGTTACGAATAATTCCTGAGATAACAAAATCCCTCCCGCATAATCTCTATGCAGGAGAGATAATTTAGTAAAGTATGTGGACAATCGACAAGTTGTCTTATCTGTTGGCAGTCAGTTGATCCATCATCCGGTCTGCGGTATTCTTGACTGTCAGGTCGAGGGTTGTCACGTACTTTTTGTACTGCTTCTCGCTGAGAATCTTTCTCATCTTATGCTTATGGCGAGCCTGGATTGTTTCCCAAGCCTCACCGGCCTTAGAGGCATCATCTGCTTGATAGATGGCTTCCATCGAGCTGTCGAACTGAGCCATTGCCTTCTTCACGGGTTCCATCTGATTGATAGTCAGTTCCAGATAGCTTGCCAGACGGTCGAAGGTCAGCTTGCTGTTGTTGTCAATACTCTGAGCGTTAGCACTCATTGTCATCATCACCATTGCCACGAGGGCGAAAAACATTTTTATCATACCTTTTATTATTTAAATTGTTAATACTATGTTTCTGTCTTTTGATTTTAGACAGTGCAAAGGTATGAACTATTTCTTCGGCTTCCAAATCACCTTCGACGTTGACCCCCACGTCTTTCGACGTTTGCCAATTTCAGATACTTATCTTCCCTTAACGCAGATAAACAAAGGGAGCAACACCGCGATGGATGCTGCTCCCTAAATGTTTAGACGTTTTGAAATCACTTATGATATCTCGATGGCCTTGGTGACCTTCTGCTTCGGCTCGGCCTTCGGCATGGTGACGGTCAGGATGCCGTCCTCGACCTTAGCAGAGATCTGATCCTTCACCACATCGTCAGGCAGCGTGTAGCTCTGCTCGTAGTTCGAGTAGCTGAACTCGCGGCGCAGATAGTGAAGGTGCTTGTCCTCGTGCTTGTGCTCCTGTTTGTTCTCGATGGCGATGGTGAGGTTGCCCTCGTCATTGATGG
>JAEEGL012767839.1_pt1 | contig 12586 bp, 3 predicted proteins | sample 9134231 | NCBI WGS metagenome assembly JAEEGL01 (sample SAMN16246548, study PRJNA631951) | gut metagenome | biome: gut microbiome; feature: rumen; material: fiber-attached | host: Bos | place: Iran: Karaj | collected 2018-10
AGGTGAAGATGCGCCCCTTGGAGTAGTCGACGCGGCGCCCGTCCACGAGGATGGAGTACTGCAGGAGGTGCCCGGGGCGGCGGGCGAAGTGTCCGGAGGGCGGCAGGACATAGTTCTTGCCGTCGACGGTAATGGTCCAGTCGCCCTCGGCGGCGCGGTTGACCCAGGTCTCGAGGCCGTTTTCATAGCGGGCGTAGATGCGGTTCTGGGAGGTCTTGCCGGCCATGAGCATCTCGGAGCCAGTCATCAACTTGCCGTCGACGAAGTACTTGATCTCGGCGACAGGCGAGGCGCAGAAGTGTTCCTGGACCTGGCGGATCATGAAGTAGCTCTTGAGGAAACGGTCGAGCAGCTTCAGGTTGATGCGGGTGGCGATGCCCTGGCGGTAGCGGTCGGCGGTGAAGAGATGTCCGATGTTGCCCTCGGCGATCTCGGTGGAAACGAGGAGGTCGGGGTCGGAACCGTGGAAGATGGGCCAGTCGGCGCCGTTGTAGGTCTCGAGGGGGAGGATCTTGCGGAGCTTGAAGTCGACGATCAGGGGGAGGCCGGCCTTGGTATCGTTGGAGACGGCGTAGTCGGTGTCGAGGAGCCCCGCCCAGAAGTAGGCGGCGCAGCCCTCGCTCCAGATTGGGCCGCCGAAGAGTTCGCGCGAGAGGAGGGCGACGGCGCCGTAGTCGCGCAGGACGCGGGAGTAGGTGCCGGCGCCGGGGACGTTGGCGTCATAGTCGACGTCGCCCCACGGGGGCGCGTTGGTGAGTTCGTCGAGGTATTCGGCGTTGTAGGGGAATTTGGCGAGGAGGGTGGGGACGAAGTCGCGGAAGATGGCAAGCATGGAGGTGCCCTTGGGGCGGAAGCAGCCGTCCCAGCCCTCGAGGAAGCGTCCGTTGTGGTCGATGGAGATGAGGGAGTAGTCGAAGCGGGGGTCGTTGGGGGCGATGATGCGGTTGTTCTGGTAGACGCCGATGCGGGGGTAGATCTGGCGCATCCCGGTAATGAGCGTCCTGAGGGTGGGATCGCCGCCGTTGGACATGGCGGCGTCGGCGGAGAGGTTGATGCGGTTGGTCTCGAGGGGAGTGCGGAGTTGTCCTTCGTGGAAGCGGATGAAGAGGTCCTCGACGCCATACTGCTTCATTTTGCGCCAGAACGCGACCTCCTGGTCGGCGTGGGCGGGGTCGCCCTGCAGCGCGTACATGCGGGTATGGCAGACGAGGCGGGTCATCTCGTCATAGTATTTGGCGCGGGGATTGGGGATGTTGGGGAGGATGTCGGCGAGGTCGGGGGAGACGGTGTAGATGAAGCGTTCGTGGAGGAGGTTGCGTTTGCCGTCGGTCTTGGGGAGGTAGAGGCTGCCGCCCATGAGGCGGGCCGAGCACCCGTCGAGGATGGCGGCGCCCTTGAGCGGTCCGCCGGCGGTGCCTTCGATGCAACTGGAGGCATTGGTGGTGTACCAGTCGCAGAAGACGGAGGCGAGGAAGTCGGAGGTGGCGAGGAGGCGGGGGTAGTTCCAGCGGTTGTGGAGGTAGGTCAGCGCGAACAACTTGGGGGCATTGACGCCGGAGAAGAAGCCGGCGTCGAAGGCGGTGATGTCCGGCTGGTTTGAGGTGGCCTCGACAATGAGGGACTTGCCCTTGATGGAGAAGCGATAGGTGAACTCAAGAGACTGGCCGCCTTTGGACCAGCGCCAGTGGGCGACGAGTTTTCCGTTTTCGATCTGGCAGGATTGGAGGGTGGCCTGGATGGCGGGATCGCCGGGGGCGAACTCGACCTGGCCGACCTTGGCGTGGATGCCGCCAAGGCTGGCGGGTTGGAAGGGCCTGCTGCCGTTAAGGGTGGCGGTGAGGTCGCCGAGGATGCCGTCCTTCGGGGCGTAGCGGTAGGTGATCCTGGCGTCCTTGCCGTCGTAGGCGAGGATCCAGGCCTTGGCGTCCTGTCGGATGGTATTTTGGGAGCCGGGGGCCTTGGAGGTGGGGAGGATGGTATCGGTGGTGGTGGGGAAGCCCAAATCCATCTTCGTCGTGTCGGGGAGGGTGACGCGGTGGAGGCGGAAGGCGCCGATCTGGTCGAAGCAGAAATAGTCGGGCGGAGTGGCGATGATGACCTTGTGGAGGGCGAAACTGTGGAGTTTCAGCGGGCGCTTGAGATCCTTGGGGAGGATGGCGGCGGCGGCGCCCCACCAGCGATATTTGGCCCAACGGCGGCTGCCGCAGCCGGTGGCGTGGATGCGGCGGGATTTGCCGGTGGCGTCGATGACGAGTATGGAGACGGTGGGCTTGGTCCCAGCGCCCTTGTTGAGGGGGCCGTGCAGCCAGATCTCGATGCCGTCGGCGCCGTCCGGGATGGCGAGGGGGGCTTTGGGGGTGACGGTCAGCAGGTTGCCTCCCTTGGTGAAGGAGACGCGGGCGACTTTCTCGCCCCAGAGTTTGGTGAGGTCGGTGGTGTCGATGGCGGCGCCGCATCCGGTGGCCGTCCAGCCCTCGATGCCATCCTGGTCCAGCCGCCAGATTTGGGTGCCGCGGGGCTTCAATCCCTGGATGATCTCCCATGGGCGGATCTTCCATTCTGGCTTCGCCGCGCCAAAAAGCACTGCGCAAACCAATATGCCGATGATGGTGATTCGATGGTTCATGACAAGGGACGACCGGGCAAAAAATGGCCCGGGGGATGGGGCGAGCGTTGCGGGACTGGGTTGTGTCGAAGGCTGGTGCCTTCTGCCACGCACGCAAACGACGGGGGGCTGCGCCCCCCGCACCCCCCAGGGGCGGCAAGCGGGAGCGGGGTTACCCCGGCCCCCCGTGCGGCGCCGCTTGCGGCGCCGGCGAGAAGCCGGCGGGGAGTGCGGGGCGCCAAAAGAGGCGCGGTATGGCTGGTGAAGAAAGCCCCCGAAGGGGGCGGCACAAGGCTAGCCGGGGGTGGAGTGAGCGCCGAAGGCGCGAATGGAACCCCCGGAAGGCGGCTTGGCAATCCAGTGTCCAGTGAGGGGCGGGTTCATCGGCGCCGGGGCGCAGTGAGCCGCGAAGCGGCGAGCGAAGCCCCGGCGCCGATTTGGCCGACCCTGCAATGGGCTGGCCGCAGCAACCCTCCTATTTCAGCAGGTAGTGGAATGCCTTGCCGTCGAGGGGGAGGGAACCTGAGAGAGCGATGGGGGCGGCGAGGGGCTTTTCATCGGGGCCGCAGGGGGTGGCGTTCGAGGCGGCGAGGCCCTTCACGGTTTCGGGCTTGAGGAAGGGGACGGGGGTGAAGAGCACGGCGTCGCCGCGCTGGCGCAGGAGGCAGGGGCCGGCGGCGGTCATTTCGGGGAAGGCGAAGGGGGTGCCGCCTGCGTTCATGTAGGTGTAGAGGGGGCCCTTGGAGTAGTCGACGCGGCGCCCGTCGAAGAGGGCGCTGTACTGGAGGAGTCTGCCTGGGAGGCAGGCGGCGTGGCCGTAGGGCGGGAGGAGGTATTCTCGGCCGTCGAGCTGGATTTTCCAGTCGCCCTCGGCGGCGCAGTTGGCGTAGACGACGAGGCCGCTTTGATAGCGGGTGCGGATGCGGTTCTGGGAGGTCTTGCCCGCGCGGAGCATCTCGGAGGCGGTCATCATTTTCCCGTCGACGAAGTAGTGGATTTCGGCGACGGGGGAGTTGTAGAAGTGCTCCTGGAGTTGCCGCATCATGTAGTAGCTCTTGAGGACGTACTCGAAATCCTGCGTTCGGAAGTGGGCGATGCGGCCGAATTCGGGCAGGGATTCGCCATGCTCGTTGCGCTTGTAGGCGATGTGGCCGATGTTGCCGCAGGCGATCTCGACGGCGATGAGGCGGTCGGGGTTCTGGCTGCCCATGACGGGCCAGTCGGCGCCAGTGTAGGTCTCCAGTGGATTGACCTTGCGCAGCTTGAAGTCGACGATGAGCGGGAGTTTTGCGTTGACGTCGTTGGAGACGCCGTAGTCGACGTCGTTGAGGCCAGTCCAGAAGTACGTGGCGCAGCCCTCGCTCCACATCGGCCCCTGGACCTGGCGGCTGACCTCCTGCGCGGCGGCGGCGAAGCCCTTGAGGACGGCGCTGAACTTGCCCGCGCCAGGCGCGTCGGCGTCGTAGTCGACGTCGGCCCAGGGGGGCGCGTTGGTCATTTCATCGAAGTAGATGGCGTTGTAGCCAGGGAACTTGCCCTTGAAGCGCGGGATGAAGTGGCGGTAGATTGCGACCATGGCGGTGGGCTTGGGGCGGAAGCAGCCGTCCCAGCCGCCGAGGAAGCCGCCGTTGGCGCTGCGGGAGAGCAGGTCGTAGTCGAAGTAGTCGCAGTTGGGGGCGATGACGCGGTTGTCGTCGTAGGGGCCGACGAATTTGATGAGGCGGGAGAGCTGCGGGACGAGTTTCTGGATGGTGGGGTCGCCGCCGTTGGACATGGAGGCGTCGACGGAGAGGTTGAAGTGGTTGTTCTGGAGGGGCGAGCGGAACTGCGCGGCGTGGAAGCGCACGAAGATGTCGGTGGCGCCGTATGCCTTCATGCGCTTCCAGTGGGCGACCTCGTGGTCCGGGTCGTCGGCATGGCCCTGGAGGGCGTATGCGCGGCGCTGGCAGACGGTGCGGGTCATTTCATCGTAGTATCTGGCGCGTGGGTTCGGGATACCGGGGAGGATGTCGGCGAGTTCGGGGGAGACGGTGATGTAGAGGCGTTCGAAGAGGGGGTTGCGCTTGCCGTCGGTCTTGGGGATGTAGACGGTGCCGCCGAGGAGACGTGCGGAGGTGTCGGAGGTGACGGCGGCGCCCTTGAGTCCGCCGCGTCCCTGGGCCTCGACGTAGTCGGAGGCGTTGGAGCAGTACCAGTCGCAGAAGACGGAGACGAGGCAGTCGGGGCTGGCGAGGAGGCGCGGATAGTCCCAGCGGTTGTTGAGATAGGTGAGGCCGAAGAGTTTCGGGCTGGGGAGGCCGCGTACTTCGCCTGCGTCGAAGGCGGTGGTGTGGAGGTGCGCGGCCCTGGCCTCGACGGCGAGGGTCTTGCCCCTGAGGCGGAAGGCGAGGGTGAAGTCGATGGACTTTTGCTGGCGGATCCAGCGCCAGGCGGTGAAGAGGGTGTCGCCCTTGGACTTGCACGACAGGAGTTTCGCGGTCATGCCAGGGGCGCCTGGGAAGAAGTCGACGCCGTCGCGGGTGGCGCGGAGGCCGCCCAGGGCGGCGGGCTGGAAGGGCTTGCCGCCGCCCAGGGAGACGGTGATGTCTCCCAAGGTGCCTGTCTTCGGGACGACGGTGTAGGCGAGGCGCGCGTCGTCGCCTTCGTAGGAGAATACGTAGGTGCGGTTGGGGAACTGCCTGAGTCGGTTCCTGCCGTTTCTGCCCATGCCGACGGGCATGATGGAATCGGGGGTCGCTGGGAGGGTGACGAGCTGGTCGGCGTCGGGGATTCTGGTGCGGCGGGGGAAGCGGAAGGCACCCAGTTGGTCGAAGCAGAAGAAGTCGTCCTTGGTGGCGGTCAGAAGTCTGGTGACGGTGAAGCTGCGGACTTCGACGGGGAACTGGAGCTCCTGCGGGAAGACGGCGGCGGCCATGCCCCACCAGCGCTGTTTCGCCCAGCGGCTGCCCATGCCTTCGGCCTGCACGCGGATGGTGCGGCCAGTCGCGTCGGCGACGAGGAAGCTCATGCGCGGCATGGTGCCGACGCCGTTGTTGACTGGGCCGTAGAGCCAGAGGTCGAGGCCGTCGACGGGCCTGGCGATGACGATCGGCTTGGGCGGGGTGATGGTGACGGAGCCGCCCTTGGGGAAGGTGACCTTCGCGACCTGCTCGCCCCACAGTTTGGTGACGTCGGTGGCCGAGAGTTGCGCGCCCGCGCCATTGGCCTTCCAGCCCGTGAGCGAGTCGCGGTCGAGCTGCCACAGGGTCTCCGAGTGCGGCTTCAGCCCCTTGATGATTTCAATCGGGCGCACCTTCCATTCGTCCAGGGAATACGGGGCGGCGAACAGTGCCGCGGAAAGCAGCGCGAGGAACAGGAAGAGGCGGGGGGGCATCATGCGAGGAGGGTTTGGGGTGGGGGCGGGTTACATTCGGGCGAGCGTTGCGGTGCGGGGTTGTGTTGAAGGCTGGTGCCTTCTGACACGCACGCAAACGACGGGGGGCTTCGCTTCGCTCCGCCCCCCGCACCCCCCAGGGGCGGGAAGCGGGGACGGGGCTCATGCGGTGTGCGCACACAACAGGCGGCCCGTTCGGTGCCGCCGGCGAAAAGCCGGCGGGAAGGGCGCGGTATTGCTGGTGAAGAAAGCCCCCGAAGGGGGCGACACAAGGCTAGCCGGGGGTGGAGTGAGCGCCGAAGGCGCGAACGGAACCCCCGGAAGGCGGCCCGACAATCCAGTGCCCGGTGAGGGGCGGGTTCATTGGCGCCGGGCGCAGTGAGCCGCGAAGCGGCGAACGAAGCACCGGCGCCGATTTGGCCGACCCTGTAATGGGCTGGCAGCGCGGAATCGGGTGTTATTTCAGCAGGTAGTGGAACGCCTTGCCGTCGATGAGGAGGTCGCCTGCGCCGCCGTCGGTGACATCGAGCTGGATGGTGGCGGCGGCGGGTTTTTCATCGGGTTTGCAGGGGGTGGACTGGCGCGCGGAGAGATTCTTCACCATCTCGGCTTTCTGGAAGGGCACGGGGGTGAGGAGGGTGGCGTCGCCGCGCTTGCGCAGGAGGTAGGGGCCGGCGGCGGTGATTTCGGGGAACTCGTAGGGGACGCCGCCGCCGTTGACGTAGGTGTATTCGGAGCCGGAGGAGTAGTCGACGCGGCGTCCGTCGGCGAGGATGGAGTACTGGATGAGGTGGTCGGGGCGTCGGGCGTAGTGTCCAGCGGGCGGGAGGACGAACTCTTCGCCGTCGACCTCGATGGTCCAGTTGCCCTTGTCGGCGCGGTTGACCCAGGTCTCGAGGCCGTTTTCGTAGCGGGCATAGATGCGGTTCTGGGAGGTCTTTCCAGCCATGAGCATCTCGGAGGCGGTCATCATCTTGCCGTCGACGAAGTACTTGATTTCGGCGACGGGGGAGGCGCAGAACTGCTCCTGGACCTGGCGCATCATGAAGTAGCTCTTGAGGAAGCGGTCGAGGAGCTCGGGCTTGGCGCGGGCGATGAGGCCCTGGCCGTAGCGGTCGGCGCGGAAGAGATGGCCGATGTTGGCCTCGGCGATCTGGGTGGCGATGAGCAGGTCGATGTCGGAGCCGTGGAAGACGGGCCAGTCGGCGCCAGTGAAGGTCTCGAGCGGCAGGATCTTGCGCAGCTTGAAGTCGACGATGATGGGGAGCCCTGCCTTGGTGTCGTTGGAGCAGGCGTAGTCGGTGTCGAGGAGGCCGGCCCAGAAGAAGGCGGCGCAGCCTTCGCTCCAGATGGGGCCCTGGTAGAGTTCGCGGTGGAGGAGGGCGACGGCGCCGTAGTCGCGGATGACGCGGGAGAAGGTGCCCGCGCCAGGGGCGGCGGCGTCGAAGTCGACGTCGGCCCACGGGGGCGCGTTGGTGAGTTCGTCAAGATACTCGCCGTTGAAATGGTACTTGGCGAGGAACTTCGGGAAGAAGTTTCGGGAGAGCGGGAGCATGACGGAGGGCTTGGGGCGGAAGCAGCCGTCCCATCCCTCGACGAACTGGCCGTTGGCGGAGCGGCTGACGAGGCTGTAGTCGAACTGGGGCTCGTTGGGGGCGATGATGCGGTTGTCCTGGTAGGGGCCGACGCGCGGGAAGAGCTTGCGCAGGCCGTCGACGAGCTTGACGACGACCTCGTCGTCGCCGTTGTTGCGGCAGGCGGCCATTTCGAGGGTGGTGCGGTTGTTTTCGAGGGGGGTGCGGAAGAGGCCCGAGTGGTAGCGGACGAAGAGGTCGGTGAGGCCGTACTGCTTCATCCTGGTCCAGAAGGCGAGTTCCTGGTCGGCGTGGCGGGGATCCCCTTGGAGGGCGTAGGCGCGGGTGTGGCAGACGAGGCGGCTCATCTCGTCGCGGTACTTGGCGACGGGGTTGGGGATGACGGGGAGGATGTCGGCGATGTCGCGGGAGACGGTGAAGACATAGCGCTCATGGAGCGGGTTGAGCGTGCCGTCGGTCTTGGGGAGATAGATGGTGCCGCCCATGAGACGGGCGCTGGCGGCGTCGACGACGGCGGCGCCCTGGAGGCTGCGGTTGGGGGTGCCCTCGACGCAGGATGCGGCGTTGGAGGTGTACCAGTCGCAGAAGACGGAGGCGAGGAAGTCGGGGGTGGCGAGGAGGCGCGGGTAGTTCCAGCGGTTGTGGAGGTAGGTCAGCGCGAAGAGGCTGGGTTTCCTGACGCCTGCGACGACGCCCGCGTCGAAGGCGGTGATGTCGGGCTGGGCGCTGTCGGCCTCGACGACGAGCGACTTGCCCTTGACGGCGATGGCATAGGTGAAGTCGATGGTCTTGCCGTCCTTGCTCCAGCGCCATTCGGCGACGAGGCGTCCGTCCACGACTTTGCAGGATTTGAGGGTGGCCTGGATGGCGGCGTCGCCAGGTGCGAAGACGACATTGCCGACCTTGGCGTGGGGGCCGCCGAGTTTGGCGGGCTGGAAGGGCTTGCCGCCGTTGAAGGTGGCGGTGAAGTCGCCGAGCGTTCCAGTCTTCGGGGCGTAGCGGTAGGTGATCTTGGCGTCCTTGGCGTCGTAGGTCAGGAGCCAGGCGCCGCCGTCAGGGGCGATGGCGTTCTTGGCGCCAGGGCCCTTGGAGGTGGGGATGATGGTGTCGGGGGTGGTGGGGAAGCCCAGGTCCATCTTGGCGGTGTCGGGGATCTCGACCTTGCCGAAGCGGAAGGCGTTGATCTGGTCGAAGCAGAAGAAGTCCTCCTTGCCCTTGAAGACGAGTTTGTGCATGGCGAAGCTGTGGAGCTTCAGCGGGGGCTTGAGATCCTTCGGGAATGCGGCGGCGGCGGCGCCCCACCAGCGCTTGGCGTCCCAGCGGCTGCCGCAGCCAGTGGCGAAGAGGCGGCGCTTCTTGCCATTTGCGTCGGAGACGAGCATGGAGACGGTTGGCTTGCTGCCGAAGCCCTTGTTGGCGGGGCCGAAGAGCCAGATCTCGAGGCCGTCGGCATCGGCGGGGATGGCGATGGGCCTGGCGGCGGTGACGGTGAGGAGGGAGCCTTCCTTGGTGAAGGTGACGCGGGCGACCTTTTCGCCCCAGAGTTTGGTGAGGTCGGTGGTGTCGATGGTGGAGTCGCAGCCTGAGACCTTCCAGCCTTCCAGCCCGTCCGCATCAAGGCGCCAGAGCTGGGTGCCGCGGGGCTTCAGCCCCTGGATGATCTCCCACGGGCGGATTTTCCATTCAGGCTTGGGGGCGGCAGGGGCGGCGAACAGCACGGCGGAGAGCAGCGCGCAGAGCAGGGCGATACGGGGTTTCATCATGTGGGGATGTGTTTGGGGTGGGGGACGACGGGGCCAAGAATGGCCCGGCACAGAACATTCTGGCAGGGGGATGCGGGAGTCTCCGTGCGGCGCCGTTGCGGCGCCGGCGAGTGTGCGCGGGGCACATGCGGGCGGGCGTTGCGGGGCTGGGTTGTGTTGAAGGCTGATGCCTTCTGCCACGCACGCAAACGACGGGGGGCCGCCCCCCGCCCCCCCCCCTGGGACGGCAAGCGGGGCTTCTATTTCAGCAGGTAGTGGAATGCCTTGCCGTCGATGGAGAGGGCGGTGATGGGCGCGGGGGCGGCGCAAGGCTTTTCGTCGGGGGCGCAGGGGGTGGCGGTGCGTGCGTCGAGGCGCGCGATGCGCTCCGGCTTATGGAAGGGGGCGGGGGTGAGGAGGGTGGCGTCGCCGCGCCTGCGCAGGAGGTAGGGGCCCGCGGCGGTGAGCTCGGGGAACTCGAAGGGGACGCCGCCGCCGTTGACGTAGGTGAAGAGGTGTCCCCTTGAGTAGTCGACACGGCGGCCGTCGACGAGGATGGAGTACTGGAGCAGGTGGTCGGGGCGGCGGGCGTAGTGGCCCGCGGGCGGGAGGACGACTTCCTTGCCGTCGACCTCGATGGTCCAGTCGCCCCCGGGTGCGCGGTTGACCCAGGTCTCGAGGCCGTTTTCGTAGCGGGCGTAGATGCGGTTCTGGGAGGTCTTGCCCGCGCGGAGCATCTCTGAGGCGGTCATCATCTTGCCGTCGACGAGGTACTTGATCTCGGCGACGGGTGAGGCGCAGAACTGCTCCTGGACCTGGCGCATCATGTAGTAGGTCTTCAGGAAGCGGTCGAGGAGTTCGGGCTTGGCGCGGGCGACGAGGCCCTGGCCGTAGTGGGGGAAGCGGGCGAGATGGCCGATGTTGGCCTCGGCGATCTCGGTGGCGATGAGGAGATCGACATCCGTTCCCCGAAAGACGGGCCAGTCGGCGCCAGTGTAGGTCTCGAGGGGGAGGATCTTGCGCAGCTTGAAGTCGACGATGAGGGGGAGACCCGCGCGGGTGTCGTTGGAGCAGGCATAGTCGACGTCAAGGAGCCCCGCCCAGAAGTAGGCGGCGCAGCCCTCGCTCCAGACGGGGCCGTTGAAGAGCTTTCGGGAGAGAATGGCGACGGCGCCGAAGTCGCGCAGCACCTGGGAGTAGGTGGCGGCGCCTGGGGCGGCGGCGTCATAGTCGACGTCGCCCCACGGGGGCGCGTTGGTGAGTTCGTCGAGGTATTCGGCGTTGTAGGGGTATTTGGCGAGGAATTTCGGCAGGAAGTCCTGGTAGATTTTGAGCATCGAGGCGGGTTTGGGGCGGTAGCAGCCGTCCCAGCCTTCGAGGAAGCGTTCGCCGCGGATGCTGACGAGGGAGTAGTCGAAGAGGGGGTCGTTGGGATGGATGATGCGGTTGTCCTGGTAGACGCCGATGCGGGGGTAGATGTCGCGCAGTCCCGTCACGAGTTTGACCATGACCTCGTCGCCGCCGTTGGATCTGGATCCGTCGAGGGAGAGGGTGGTGCGGTTGTTTTCGAGGGGGGTGCGGAACTGCCCTGCGTGATATCGGATGAAGAGGTCGGTCAGGCCGTATCGGCGCATCTTCTTCCAGAATGCGAGTTCCTGGTCGACATGCCTGGGGCTGCCTTGGAGAGAGTAGTGGCGCGTGTGGCAGACGAGGCGGGCCATCTCGCCGCGGTACTTGGAAACGGGATTGGGGATGCTTGGGAGGGTGTCGGCAAGTTCGGTGGAGACGGTGATGATGAAGCGCTCGTGCAGGGGGTTGAGTTTGCCGTCGGTCTTGGGGACGTAGGCGTTGCCGCCCATCAGGCGGGCACTGGTGGCGTCCAGGACGGCGGCGCCAGGGAGGCCGCAGCGGCCGACGCCCTCGACGCATTCGGCGGCGTGGGTGGTGTACCAGTCGCAGAAGACGGAGAGGATGAACTCGGGGGTGGCGAGGAAGCGCGGGTAGTCCCAGCGGTTGTGGAGGTAGGTGCAGCCGAAGAGGCGGGGGCTGGCGAGCCCCGTGGCGACGCCTGCGTCGAAGGCTGTGACGTCGAGCTGGGCGCTGTCTGCCTCGACGACGAGGGACTTGCCCTTGATGGAGAGGCGGTAGGTGAAGTCGAGGGACTGGCCGTCCCTGGTCCAGTTCCAGTCGGCGACGACCTTGCCGTCCACGAGTCTGCAGGAGTGGAGGATGGGTGCGATGGCGGCGTCGCCAGGGATGAACGCGACGCCCGCCACCTTGGCGCGGGGGCCGCCGTTCCTGGCGGGCTGGAAGGTGTTGCCGCCGTTGATGGAGGCGGTGATGTCGCCGAGGGTGCCGTCCTTCGGGGCGTAGCGGTAGGTGACCTTTGCGTCCTTGCCCTCGTAGGTGAAGATCCAGGCGTTTCCGTCCTGGCGGAGGTCGTTTCGGGATCCAGGGGCGGCGGAGGCGGGGAGGATGGTGTCGGGGGTGGTGGGGAAGCCGAGATCCATCTTTCGGGTGTCTGGAATCTCGACCTTCTTGAAACGGAAGGCGTTGATCTGGTCGAAGCAGAAGAAGTCTGGCTTGTCGCCGATGATGACCTTGTTCAGGGCGAAACTCTTGAGGGTCAGCGGGCGCTTGAGCTCTTTGGGGAAGATGGCGGCGGCAGTCCCCCACCAGCGCTTCTGGGCCCAGCGGCTGCCGCAGCCAGTGGCCGAGATGCGATGCGACTTGCCGTTGGCGTCAGTGACGAGGACGGAGATGCGGGGCTTGCTGCCGAAGCCTTTGTTGACGGGGCCGAAGAGCCAGATTTCCAGGCCGTCGGCGTCGTCGGGGATGGCGATGGGCCTGGCGGCGGTGACGGTGAGGAGGGCGCCCTCCTTGGTGAAGGTGACGCGCGCGACCTTCTCGCCCCAGAGTTTGGTGAGGTCGGTGGTGTCGAGCGTCGCGCCGCAGCCTGAGACCTTCCAGCCTTCCAGTCCATCCTTGTCCAGGCGCCAGAGCTGGACACCTTTGGGCTTGAGCCCCTGCAGGATTTCCCAGGGGCGGATTTGCCATTCGGGCTTGGGGGCGGCGAAGAGCGCCGCGGAAAGCAGCGCGCAGAACAGGGCAATACGTGGTTTCATCATGCGGGGATGGTTTGGGGTGGAGGAACGACCGGGCCATGGCCAGGCACGGAACCGGAGCCAAGGCAGGCGATTTGCGGATTTTATCCGCAGATTACACAGATTTTACAGATTATGGGTTTTCCTGTTTTTCCAGGTTTTCCAGG
>JAEEGL014229040.1_pt1 | contig 12586 bp, 9 predicted proteins | sample 9134231 | NCBI WGS metagenome assembly JAEEGL01 (sample SAMN16246548, study PRJNA631951) | gut metagenome | biome: gut microbiome; feature: rumen; material: fiber-attached | host: Bos | place: Iran: Karaj | collected 2018-10
ATCAAGAATTTCCATAAGAAACTTGCAAAGATGCCTTACCTCGTCATGCTTGAGGAGAAGGAAGAAGGTGTGAGTCATAGGGCAGCACGCTACTACAAGTTCAAGCGTAAATGATGCCTTTCTTGCAAGGTTGTCAGGTTATCAGGTTGTCAGGTTTGATACTTAATGCGGCTGAACTTTGGATTTACGTAATAAAAACGTGGTATCCAAAAACTCAAGAACTTACAAACTTAAGAACTTAAAAACTCAAAAACATAAGAACTTAAAAACTTAAAAACTTAAAAACTTAAGAACTTACAAACTTAAAACTTAATATATTTATGTATTTACTCGGTTACGACATAGGTACATCTTCAGTAAAGGCCGCCATTGTCAATTCAGAGACAGGCGAATGTGTAGTATCAGCCCAGTATCCAGATGCTGAGGCACCAATCAGCGCTCCACAGCCAGGATGGGCAGAGCAGGAGCCAGAGATGTGGTGGGACGAACTCGTCAATGCCACAAAGAGAGTTGCCGCAAAGGCTGACCTCAAGCAGGTAGGTGCAATAGGTATAAGTTACCAGATGCACGGACTCGTATGCGTTGACAAGGAAGGCAAGGCCATTCGTCCAAGTATCATCTGGTGCGACGGTCGTGCAGTACCTTACGGCAACAAGGCATTCGAGGCCATCGGTGGCGACAAGTGTCTCAGCCACCTCCTCAACTCACCAGGTAACTTCACAGCTGCCAAGCTTGCTTGGGTTAAGGAGAATGAGCCTGACAACTTCAAGAAGATTAACAAGATTATGCTCCCAGGCGACTACATCGCAATGCGTCTCAGCGGTGGCACAATCAACACTACGATATCTGGACTCTCAGAGGGTATGTTCTGGGACTTCAAGGAGAACAAGGTGAGTGACGATATCATGAAGTTCTTCGGTTTCCCTGAGAGCATCATTGCTGACATTGTACCTACTTTTGCTGTTCAGTCAAAGGTATGTGCTGAGGTAGCAAAGATTCTCGGCGTACCAGAAGGCACACCAATCTCTTACCGTGGAGGTGACCAACCAAACAACGCGCTCTCACTCAACGTGATGAAGCCGGGCGAGATTGCTGCTACAGGTGGTACGTCAGGTGTGGTATATGGTGTACTTGGTGAGGTTAACTACGACAAGCTCAGTCGTGTAAACACATTTGCGCACGTCAATCACAACCAGCCTGACACTCGTCTTGGTGTTCTTCTCTGTATCAATGGTACTGGTATCCTCAACGCATGGATGAAGCGTACCGTTGCTCCTGAGGGCATCAGCTACCCTGCAATGAACGACCTCGCAGAGAGCGTACCTGTCGGCGCAGAAGGACTTAGCATCATCCCATTCGGTAATGGCGCAGAGCGTGTGCTCCAGAACGAGAACCCTGGTGCATCTGTTCACGGTATCAACTTTAACATCCACACAAAGGCTCACATGCTTCGTGCAGCACAGGAAGGTATCGCCTTCTCATTTGCCTACGGTATGGACATCATGAAGCAGATGGGTATGGACATCAAGACTATCAAGGCTGGTCATGCCAACCTCTTCCTCAGTCCATTGTTCCGTCGCACACTTGCTGCCGTAACAGGCGCAAGCATCGAGCTTTATGAGACTGACGGTTCTGTCGGTGCAGCCTACGGAGCTGGTATCGGTGCTGGTATCTACAAGGATAGCGACGACGCATTCAAGACTCTCAAGCACATCGCTACAGAGAAGCCTGTTGCCGACACAGAGGCTTACAAGGCTGCTTACAAGCTCTGGTGCGAGAGACTTGGTAAGTAATGAGGAATGAATAATTAGTAATGAGGAATAAGCCATACAGGGCACTCCATAGCGATTATTTATCCAAACATGATACTTGCGATGCAAACATTTGGTTTGCATCGCATTTTTATTTATCTTTGACGCGATAATTTATACCAACGTTTTCCCTGAATCAAAACAGAGAAATACCAAAAACAAATAACACAAACCTTTCATGAAAAGACTATCAACTATCTTGGTTTCTGGTATTGCCATGGTGGCAATGGCTCAGAACCCCAATCCTATCAGAGTTAATCAGGTGGGCTACTTTCCTAATGCAGAAAAGACTGCAGTCATCGAGGCTGACGGATGGGCAAAGGAATATACCATCAGGGATTTCAAGGGTGGCAGAAAAATATGGAAAGGCAAGGCGGTACGCATAGCCACGTCACCATGGTCGGGCAAGGAAAGAGCCATCATCGACTTCTCCAAGCTGCTGACTCACCCTGGCACGTACATTCTCACCAACGGAAAGTACAATCAGATAATACACATCAGCGACACCGCATACAGCGACCTTGCCAAGGCAAGCATCAAGGCATTCTACCTACAAAGGAGCGGTGAAGTCATCCATAAGGAATATGCCGGTCAGTGGTCAAGGCCTTCGGGCCATCCCGACACACTCGTGTATGTACACCCAAGTGCAGCGTCTGCCTCACGCCCTGCCGGCACGGTAATCAGCAGCCCGGGAGGATGGTATGATGCAGGCGACTACAACAAGTACATTGTCAACTCTGGCTACTCTGTCGGCCTCATGCTCTGTGCATACGAGATGAACGAGAAATACTTCAAGAACCTCGACGTCAACATCCCTGAGAGCCGTAACAATGTGCCTGATTTCCTTGATGAGATAATGGTTAACCTAAAGTGGATGCAGACAATGCAGGACCCTGAGGACGGAGGTGTATATCACAAGCTTACCACACCTAACTTCGAGGGTTTCATCATGCCAAATGATTGTAAGCAGCCACGCTATGTGGTACAGAAGACAACGGCAGCAGCCCTCGACTTTGCAGCCTCAATGGCTAAGGCAAGCCGCATATATAGCAGTTTCGACTGTTACAAGGACTTTGCCAATGAGGCTCGTCGTCAGGCAAAACTTGCCTTCGACTGGGCTGTGGCTCACCCTGACATCTACTATCGTCAGAACGAGATGAACTCCAAGTTTGAGCCAAAGGTTAATACGGGTGCTTATGATGACCGTAGCGTGAATGACGAGTTCTTGTGGGCTGCCGTGGAGATTCTCCTTACTGAGGTGACAAACTCCAACTTCGACATACAGAGATACCTCGATGTGGCTATGGACAAGATGCAGGATGCACGCTTCTCTCTTCCTACATGGGGTAACGTAGGCTCACTTGCTATCTACTCTTATATCGGAGCAGTAGAGAAGTATGGCGGTATGCTCAAGTATGGTGACGTATATGACTTTGCGAAGAACAGCATCATCAGCTATGCCGACAAGGCTCTTGAGGCTGTGCCGACGTCATGCTACAACACTCCAGGAGGCAACAGTCCGAGGGACTTCTTCTGGGGCTGCAACTCAGAGAGCTTTGCTGGTCAGGGCATCGCCTTGCTATATGCTTACCGTCTGACTGGTGACAAAAAGTATCTCACGGGCGCAATCGAGAATGCCGACTACCTCCTCGGACGTAACGCCACAGGCTACTGCTACGTCACAGGCTTCGGCAACTACTCTCCTAAGAATCCGCATCATCGTCTTTCGGCTGCTGACAATGTACCAAACCCTCTGCTAGGCTTCCTCGTAGGCGGTTCAAACCCTGGGCAGCAGGACAAGAACGACATGAAGGAGGTTTACACTTCCAATCAGCCTGACGAGTCCTACCTCGATGCATCAGGTTCATACGCCTCTAACGAGATAGCCATCAACTGGAACGCTTCACTCGCCTCACTCATCTGTTGGATTGAGGCAGAGATGTGGCGATAGCTTACTATTTTATACTAATTAGAGTAGGGTAAAAACAGACCCATATCTCCCAAGATTTACACCCATATTTCCACACCTGTCAGATATGGATGTAAATCTCGGGAGATATACATCCTATGGACGGGAGATATGGGTGTAAATTCAAAAACGTACTTTGGGTATGGTGTATGTGTAATTATGTATGTGTTTTACCCTTGTTTTTCCTTCGGGAATGGTTCGGGTATTGTTCGGGAACGCTTCGCTTTGTCATTTGTATGGTGTTTTCAGAGTACTTATGACTCTTGACGTTATTTCGTTTTGTCCTACTTTTGGGTTCCATTATTTTTTTTGCGTGCTCGGCACGCTTGGGATGGACAATATTTACCAACTATTCTCACAGACTGGAAGGAAGTAATCTTAATTCAATAATAAATTTGGAGAATGATATGGTTGAAAAATAATTTATTGGGACAATTATTGGTGATTATTGGTAATTATTGTTCTTCCCCAGCCGAACAGGCTGGATATATTAGGGCACACAGTGTGTGCAGGGGGTGACAATAATTACCAACTATTCTCACCGAAGGTAATCTTACCAACTATTCTCACAGACTGGAAGGAAGTAATCTTAATCCAATAAAAAAACTTGAAGATAGTAGTGGGTAAAATGAATTTATTGGACCAATTATTGGTAATTGTTGGTAATTATTGTCTTCTTCCAGCCGAATAGGCTGGTAATATATTAGGCACACAGTGTGTGCTTGGAGGACAATAATTACCAACTTTTCTCACAGACTGGAAGGAAGTAATCTTAATCCAATAAAAAACTTGAAGACAGTAATGGGTAAAAAAGAATTTATTGGGACAATTATTGGTAATTGTTGGTAATTATTGTTCTTCCCCAGCCGAACAGACTGGATATATTAAGGCACACAGTGTGTGCTTGGAGGACAATAATTACCAACTTTTCTCACCGAAGGTAATCTTACCAACTATTCTCACAGACTGGAAGGAAGTAATCTTAATCCAATAAAAAACTTGAAGACAGTAATGGAGAAAAAATAATTTATTGGAACAATTGTTGGTAATTATTGGTAATTGTTGTCTTTCCAAGCACCGAAGGTGCAATTAAATTATTGTTTTGACCTATTTACTTCCCGTTTGCCAGTGAGACATTTGCTATGTGATGTCATATTTTGCATTGCTCAATATCAATTGTTCCTCCTATTTTGATTATATATAGTCTGTAAATTACCTCATTTTTCATGTGCATAAATACTATAAGACGGATGTATGTGAATACACATTCATTTGTCCTTAAAAATCGTGGGAAAAGGGTTGTATTTTTTGTACGCGTAGAAAAAAAATTTTGTACGCGTACAAAAACAATCTCCATCGTGATGCAGATAATTTTTCCTCGCGTACAAATATTGTCTTTATCGCCATGTTTGCGTATTTTTATGACTGATATTTTACGATAAGTCCCTCGTATGGATGTAAGTCGCCTTCGTACAAATGGGACAAAAGATGACAAACAATAAACTGCCTTTTTTATTGGAACAATTATTGGTAATTATTACTTCCCGTTGGTCAGTGAGAAAAGTTGGTAATTTTTGTCCTTCCATGCACCGAAGGTGCAATAATGATGTTTTGTGTGTAAAAACATTTTTTCTCAACTTTTTTTGTCTAAAAAGTTTGTTTGAATGGAAATATGTTGTATATTTGCACCCGATTTCAACTAACATCTTGTGTCCCTTTTCCCTATTATGACGAAGAGACATAACTAACTAAATAAAAAACAATATGAAGATAAATACATTGGGCATAATGGATTTTTGTGCTCTAATGACAAATAAACTCGTCAATTTGTTTGCATATTTCGCAGAAATGTGTAGCAATGCAATGCAATGCAATGCAATGCAATGCAATGCAATGATGTAACTGTATCTTTATACATATTATACGACAATGTCCGTGACAGGGTTATGAAAAGACCCTGTCACGGACATTGTCGTATAATATGTTATGCTACCATTGCATTGTTGTTTTGCCTTTTGCAATGGTCTTGTTATGAATCTGTTGAGAATACCGCTGTTCATTCAGTTTCTTTTGATAAGGTCGATGTTAAAGATGCTCCAATAAGTGATTGGTATGTATGTGGTACTTTTTCAGAGAAAGATGCCAAGAAAATGGATTCTTTGATAAATGTGTCTGATGTTGCATCATTACAAGGAATAGAAAATCCTGATACTTTGAATACATTCTGGTTCAATGGCTTATATACTCCTAATTATAAGGTTTTGGATATAAGCGAAATGTTTGGAGTGAAAAATACAGGTAGAAGTAAACTTCTTCAAGGTAAATCAACATATTTGTTTTGTGATATAGTTTCAGATAAGAATGTGAATGTATATATGCAAGTGAAAAGCCGTATGCTTTGCACAAATATGCTTAATGGAAAACTCTTGAAGAGAAGACGAATAAATGGTCTTGATATTTATCCTGTTACGCTGAAAAAAGGTATAAATAAATATATAGTAAAAGTTGTTCCCAAGAATGAGAATTATTCCATAGAGACTGTATTTATAGACAGTTCAACCGTTGCAAAGAAATATGTCGATGCATATAGTAATATTTTCCTATTGCCGACAGTTAATGTCAAGAATCATAATGTTGTCTTGACAGGTAATCATAGAGGCGTGTTGAATAGTACTGTTTCGTTAAGTATAAGTGATGTAGAACAAAGGCAAATGTATTCTTTCAAGTTAAGGAAGGATTCTTTACAGTATCATGTACCATCTTTGGAGACAGGAAAGTCTTATTTGTGTCGTATGACAATTGCAGGTCAGACGGTTAATCAGCCGATAGTCTGTGGTCACTTCAGGGATGCATATAACAGATTGCAGACAATCAGGAAGAATATTGCTGCTGGTAATCCACGATTGGATGAGATAGACCAGATCTTCTTTAGATTAGATTATTTGTTGCATAATAATAATGTTGTCAGGGATTTGGATTGGCAATATAAGATACCGATTCTTACATATCAGCTGGAGGTGATTTTTGCTAATCTTAATTCCACAAAGGGGTATGATAAAGGAGAGTTTAATATACAGTTCAAGGCATATAGGTCTGAATTGGATGGAAATGTTCAGAGGTATCTTCTTGCTCGTCCAAATGAATTAGAACGTGGAAAGAAATATCCCTTGGTAGTTATTGTGAGACCTACGGCAGACAAGTATCATCCGTTTATGATAAATCAACAGGTTGCCCGTCAGAATGCTTTAAATGAACTGCAAAGTTTGGCTAACAGGTATAATTATATAGTGATTATGCCTGAGGCTCGTATGTACGTAAATGAAGAGTTGGTTCCTATTGTCGAAAAGGAATTTGAACTTGCCATAGAAGATGTGAAGAAGCATTATCCGATAGATGAAGATCGAGTTTATCTTCATGCAAATTGTAGTGGTGGCTATCGTGCTTTGCGCCTTGCTTGTAACAATGTGGGTAAATATGCTGCAATAGCATTGTATGCTCCACAATGCAAGATAACACATATATCGGATTGGTCAGAACGTACTGCTCCAGAGAATCATATTGACAGGTTCGGTAAGACTCCTATATTCATCATGGGCGATCCGATTGATACTCATAGTCCTTACGATAACTATGCATCTTTTATTGATGATTGCAAGAAGAATATGGTTCCACTAACGGTATCTCTTGTGCTGAACTCTGGCTATAAGTATAATAAGGATTTGGTTGGTGAAGAGGCTTTTCAGTTCTTTCGTGGCAAGGCAAGAACTGTTAGGGCAAATGGTGTTGCAGAAAATGATACAAGTTCCCTAATTATGGACTTTTATTCATCTCCGTACGTGTATGTGTACAATAGGTCAAACAAGTCGGAGTTGTATCAGAAACTGGTAAAGGATATCTGTAAGGATTATGAAAATAATCTTCATTCAGCCCTTCCACTTGTTGCTGATACGGATGTGGATAAGGATTTACTTCTTGCCAAGAACGTGTTCTTTATTGGTACACAATTCAATAATCCTGTAATCAATGAGTGCTTAAAGGAAGTTGAGAAAAATAATAATCCCGATTTTAATGGCGGTCATTCAAGCATTTCGCTGTATGCCCATCCTTTCGATGAAAAAAGAAAGGTAATCGTTCTTCAAACAGGTGATGATGATTGTGGCTTTTTACCTCAAGCATGGTTGTATGGAGTTCAGAATCAAATGAATTTTAAGAAATAAACTAAATAATATTCTATGAAGATAAGTAAGTTGATTGCTTTTTTTATGTTGCTTATAGTGTCTGTAAGCAATGGCTATTCGCAGGTTATACCTTACACTGACGAAGAGAAAATGATGTTTGAACATCATTATAACGACATGTCTTTTGGCGTTAAAATCGCAAGTGAGGATGAATTTTCAAAGTTGGTTGATAATTATAACGTTGCTCGTGTTGTGCAGCAGAAGCTTGTCAATCTCATTCTTGAAAGAGAATGGAAAAAAGCGGCGTTGAATTATTCGGGCTTTGAACCTATGGAACGTTATCGCCATAAGGTGGTTTTGGATAGCGTTTATCAAAGACTTATTGATGCAGAGTTGATGCCAGATAATGATATTGCAGGTGCTGCAATCAGGTGTGCCTTGAAAATGAAAAAGGAAATAAGCTTGTCGGACAATACATATCAGAAAATAGTTGATGGTGGGTTGCCAATTGCGTATGAGTTACGTAAGAATCCTAATTATGTAAGTATTACTTCTGAGATGAAAGTGCTTAGAGCTAATTTGAATAGTAAACAGATAAATAAGGTTCTAAGAGAAAAAAATAAAAATCTTGCGTGGGAAAAGTCGTGGGAATCGTGGAAAGCTATTCTTGAGAACAAATTAGCTGTCAGAAAAGATAGTGTAAAAGTATGTAGGCAGTTTACTGGATATTATCTGGATAAGCTTGTTTATACAGATATGTTCTGTGACAATAATTCGCAACGTCTTTCCTGTCTTGCAGGATTGGAAGAAACAAAACCGGAACTTTTGGGTAAACTTGACTCTATTGCAGAAATGAATAAACGCCTCAGAAAAATGAGGAATAATAATACTAATTATCAATGGTAAAATTTATGAAAGCAAAACAATTCTTTTGTTTGGCAACATTGTTGTTGCTGAGCTTGGTTTCAAGAGCGCAGTCCAGAGAGGATTATTCTACTGCTCTTGATGTGTTGAAAGGTAAGACAGATGTTCAGAGTCGTGAATGGGCGATTAAGACATTGGAACAGTGTGATGACTCTGTCTTCCGTCCTATTGCAATGAATGCATTGGGAATCGTGTATATGCGTGGTATCGGAACTGAGCCTGATACGGCGAAGGCGATTTCTTGTTTCAGTACTGCTGGCAAGTTGGGAAATGCAAGTGCATATCTAAACCTTGGAATGTACTATAAGTTTTTACCAAAGGAGAAGCAGGATTTCTCTCGTGCCCTTTCATGCTACGAGGCAGGTTATAACCTTCATACAAGAGGTTCAATTAGATGTGCTTATGATACAGGTTTTATGTATTACAAGGGCTTGGGTTGTAAGCAGGATTATGCTAAAGCACTTGAACTGTTCCGAAAAGGTGCTGCTGGAGGCTTGTCATATTGTAAGTATATGATTGGCTTATGTTACCGTAATGGTTTCGGTGTGGAAAGAGATAGTGACTTGGCAAAAGCATACCTTGAAGATGCTGCATATCGTCACAATTATAAGCCTGCTATTATGGAGTTACGTCGTAATACTCCAGAAGTCATAACACCTTCATATATTTATAATATGGATGGTGGGGATTCTGTTGAGGCTATGCCAACTATTGAACCTGTGGTTTTCTCTCAAAACGAGATATATGGTGAGTACAGTGGTATGTTGGTGACATACGACTGGAGTGGACAGAAGATTGTAAAGGAACAGTCGCTTTCAGTTGCTATGTGGAATGGAAAGAATGGCAACATAGCTGGTCGCTGGGTAATAGGTGAAGATACTTTGAATACAGAGTCAAAGATAACGGAAGATGGTGTGTTGACATTCTCAAATACAGAATGGGATTCGTACGATCGTTATACTGATAAGGATATTGTAAGGTATGTTGTTGAACAACTTACCGTTTCAAGTGTTGGAAAGACTTTAACTGGCGAACTTAGACTATATTCTCTTAATCAGAGAGAACCTGAACGCCCTATGTTTGTTTGTCTTAGCAAGGATGTAGATATGAGCAATTCTAATGACAGGTATGCTTGTAGGATATATGCCTACCCTGTTGATGGTCAACAGAGGTTTGAGATCAATTTCCTTCTTCCTGAAGATACCAAAGAGAACTATGTTTGTATTTACACTCAAGTTGGAACACCTGTTAAGAAGTTCAATCTTGGAGAGTTACAGGCAGGAAAACAGACAATCCAACTTCCTTTTGATGTGCTTAAGGGAAACTATATAGTGTCTGTAATTGCTGATAAATATCATGGAAATTCAATAATTAACAAAAAATGATGAAAAAATTATTTTTACTCTTTATATTATTTGTAAATTTGCAAATATGTTTTGTCGGCAAGACATTGTGTGTGCAAGTACAAGGTGTTTGTGCGCAGAATCAAGATACAGAAATAGGAGAATATCATAAAAAAACAGAATATTTATGTGATCAATGTAATAATTTTAAAACATTTATCCAGGAAGAGTTGTTCGAGCATCAAGATGTTTGTCCAAAAGTTCCTATAAATTGTAAGCAATGCAATGCAAGTCATGCGAGGGAATATGATTGTCAAAAGAAAGACCAAGACGACGATAAGAAGAAAAAAGATCAACAACAGAAGAATGGACGTACTGGTCAAACTAATATTGGAGGCATAAATTTTGGTGGTATAAGTGTTCCTGATGTTCCTCAACCTGAAGGTAATAAAACAGGTGGAGGAGAATATGTACAAGCTGGTGTTTTTATTACGGTAACAGTTCCTGGTTGGGGACAAGATACATCTGGTCGAAATGGTACAACACAACGAAATGACGTTGTCATTATTGAGAATAAGGACCCGATTTCGTATGATTGGGGCTATGGTGAGGTGCCAGAGATAACAGTCAATGAAAAGAAGAAGGCTCCTTGTCCAGATGACCCAGAAGACTTTGATAGTGACACTCAGCCAGGTGCATTTGAAGGCGCTGTGATGTCAGAATTGTCATATGATAATAAAGATACACGTGGTGATTGTAAGGATAAACTGGAAAAAATTTACGATTGGGAGGTTGCTGATAAAGAAGCTGAAGATATGGACATAAAACTTCATGATGATGAAACTGGTCTTGATTGTACGTTGTTAAAAAAGCCAGATGGCAGTGGCTTCGTCTTAGCTTTTGCAGGAACAGATCCAGAAAAAACAAATCCAACAAAGGCAAATATATTGGCAACGCTCTTGGGAGGCTCTCCTTTGAATCTTCTTCAACAGATAGCGAACGGTTTCTCTAGTTTTTCGTTAATTCCAGATGTTAAAACAGATCTTTATCAGTGGTTTTATGGCATGGATCCTCAATATTTTCAAGCTATGGTAACGGCTAAAAAATTAACAAGTGAGTTGAAAAAGAAATATGGCGAAAATGTTAAAATTACTTTCGTCGGGCATTCTTTGGGAGGTGGTTTGGCTTCTCTGGCAAGTATAGTTACAGGCTATCCTGCTTTGACGTATAATGCTGCAGCTTTGAGTCCTATGTCAAAATTGGAATTGGCGATGAAGGGATATAACATCGATTCTTCCAATATACATCGTTATTCAATGGAAACGGATCCTCTTACTGGTTTGCAATTTATTTGCTCATATTTGACAAATTTTACTGACTTGTTTGATTATTCAAAATATTTGGATTATAACGCATTAGGTGAAGAACATGAGGTTAAGTATGATGATGATGTTAGTTGGGGTGACAAAACAAATGTAATTCCGTTTAAGAATTGGAAAAAAAATCATAGTTGTGTTACAATTATAGATAATCTTGATTGTGATGAAATAAAATGGAGTAATAAAGAGTAATGAAGAAACTTGTAGTTTTATTGTTTGGAGTCTCACTTTTTGTTTCATGTATTTGGAAGAATTATCTGATGAGTGATGATGACCTTGTGTGGATGTCTCCATACGAGTATGGAGATACTATCCTTTATAGATCTGCTGATAATTTTGATTCATTGGTTATAACAGAGAAGAATATTTATAATGATTATGAGTTTATTGCACATTCAATAGGCCCATCAGAATCTCATGGGACAGCTGAGGTTTATGGGAAAATGTGTCATGAAGAAGATTCTTTGAAATTTTTTTTGTTGGTGCAAAAAACAGATGATGTGACTTTACGAACATATATTCGACTTTCCCAAAGATCTTATACAAAGTTTTGGCAAGATGAAGTCGATAATCTCGCTTCAAGACGAGTAAATGGAATTGAGTATAATGACTTGGCTTGTATTGACAGTGTTGATATGGATTGGGGCAGACGTATCCGTCCATACAATATAAAACGCATGATATGGAGCAAGTCGAAGGGTTTGATTCAGTATGAGTATCTGCCAACGGATTCCACACAAGGTGATGTATATACATACTACAAGAAGCTTCCATACAAAGGTTCTAAAGACGATGGGAAATAAATAGTTAGCAGGTGTATCAGTAATCCTTGCGATTGCTGGTACACCATATAATAAAGAGTAATGAAGAAACTTGTAGTTTTATTGTTTGGAGTCTCACTTTTTGTTTCATGTATTTGGAAGAATTATCTGATGAGTGATGATGACCTTGTGTGGATGTCTCCATACGAGTATGGAGATAC
>JAEEGL014493241.1_pt1 | contig 12586 bp, 11 predicted proteins | sample 9134231 | NCBI WGS metagenome assembly JAEEGL01 (sample SAMN16246548, study PRJNA631951) | gut metagenome | biome: gut microbiome; feature: rumen; material: fiber-attached | host: Bos | place: Iran: Karaj | collected 2018-10
GCAATTGTATTAGCTATTATTGACATTATTAGTATTACCATACTTTTTTTAAAAAACAATAAATTTTTACCCATTGATTTATAATAATTATGCATTATAACAGTTACCGCTGAGCTTCCCAATAAACTAGGAAACATTATTCTAAAGTAAATAAGTGATTCAGAATATTTTGGTAAAATAATTCTAATTAATGCTACTAAAGGGAAATATGCAACTAACATAGTTCCAACCAATATCAAAATTAATGATACATACATATTATATTTTTTAGATAGATTAGATACCGCTTCTTGTTTCAACATTGGAAATAAAACTATAGATATTGAACTAATTGCTACAGTTATTAAAGATAATAAATTATATGCAAACGCGTATATTGCATATTGTTCTTTTGAAAACAATACTGATACAAATTGCCTATCAATTGTTAATATTAATGTGGCACACAAATTAGATATCATTAATGGAAAGCCATTTTTAATAAATAATAAAATTTTAGTTCTATCACATTTAAATGTCTCCGATTGTCCAAATACAATATCCCTATATGTTATGATATACCATACAAATAGTAATACATTTATTACCAAAAACAATACTATATAGTGCACATAAGATACACTATGACCGGTTTTTAACATAATAAACATTATAATCAATATGACGATATTCCCAATAGATTTTACTATATTTCGTATTGCATATTCATTAAACCTTTGCGTTGCCTGCGATATTTGTTGAAAATATCCAGATAAATTATTCGGTATAATTATTAGCCCGAGCACAACAAATATTATTCTTAAATTGCCAGAAAAAAATAAAATTGCAAATATAATAATTAATAGCGAGATCATAAATTGAAGAATTAATAAAACTTTATAATATAATCTAAACTCTTTTTTATTTAATTCATTATAACTTGTTCCAGCATAGTTAAGATTAATACCATCGATCATTCCAAGTGCAAAGCAACCAATATATGACATATACAATGTGAATGTTTTGTAATAGCCATAGTCACTCACGCTTATTAACATTGGCAATAAAAAGCCAATTACAACACCAGAAACGATAGTTGTAAGGTTTCCAAAAAGTACTTTCATTACACTTTTCAAAAATTTATTTTTCATGCTTTTCTAACTTCCTATCCAAGTGCTTTGCTATAAAAATTTTTATGGGTCTCAAAATCTTTTCTTTTTTTGAAATACTATTCAAGTCATCACTTGTTAATCTCTGCATTGTTTTTATAAAGCCATCATTTTTATAGCCTTTCAAAAACTCATCTCTTAATTCATGTCTTTGAAATGGTTCCTTTAAACTAACACAATCTATTAATGCCTCAGCAATGGGTCTTTCAATTAAAAAAAGTTCATTTTTTAATTGTTCCACATATTTTTTACCTTTTTGCGTATTACATAAAATTATTGAATTATTTACTGGATTACCATCAAATTTTTCAAATTCTTGATGTTTGCCCAAACCAATAAAATCACCTATTGTGACATCAGAAACCCTATTTGTGTTTGCATATTTGCAATCATAACAATTTTCTCTTAACGTAATGCCCTTCAAATATCCTAAAAAATATGGATCCTCATTGAAAAATTTGTTATAACTTTTTTTAAAATTTCCCTTACTAAGTGCATCAACGCAGAAATGAAAATTCCTATATTTTCGATTGCTTCTAAAAGTTAATTTATTAATTTTTTTCCACTTAAATTTGTCTTTTAAATATTCGATGTCCTCTTTAAGATATTTATATGGAGCCACGCCATGGCATATTAGATCTACAGTTAATAATTTTTCTATTGATACTTTTTTTAATTCTAAAAATCTATATACCGCAGCAATTTGACATGGGGTACCAACAACTAGAACATATTCATCATTTCTTAGAGAATCATAAATATCAGTAAAAAGATTATTTGTTTCTGCCTGTACATATTTTGACCCTTTAAATTCATTTATCTCATCAGTTCTTTTTGCCTTTTTAAATATAGCCCTCATCTCTTCATTAAAAGCCACACCATATACTGAACGTTTTTTATGTTTTTCTAAAAAGTGTTCATACATTACACTGGCTATACCACCTGATGCGCTATCCATCCTCTTTGCTTGATCTTTTCGTATAGATGCATAACATTTTAGTATACTATTATATATACACGTATTAACTTGAGGGCATATCTTTTTACACATACCACAATTTATACATTTTTTTTCATCAATTTTGGGAACTCTATATCCATATTCGTTTTCAATAAATGTAATTGCTCCTTTGGGACATATGTTTTTGCAAGCTTCACAGCCGGAGCAACGATTTTTATTACATATTTCATTCATTTTCTTCACCTAGTGCCGTAAATAAAAATTTTTTTGATTCGTCGCGTAATACGCCTAGTTTGTTATTAATTTTTTTATAATCAATTTTTTTCTTTATACAATTCAGATTATTCTCCAAAGATTCAATTCGACACGTCAAGCCAAAAGTGTTGATTAAATCATATATTCTAGAATTTTGCGAATGAATATCGTTGTCCGAAAACCTTCTATAAACATAAAAGTTTTTGTTGAAATTAATTGAAAGTGCAATTCCATGAAATGAATCAGTTATTATATATTTTGCATTTAAAATACACCATATAAATTCCTCAACACCCATATCGATAATTGCTTCGCCATATGGTAAGAGTTTTTTTGATTCACCTAAAGCATAATACATTGGTAACTTTTCTCTTTGTAAAAATTTCTGTATTTCAATTTCACGGTTCAAATTTTCACCAATAAAATATAAAAATACAAAATCTTTACGATCACTTGAAATGCATTTTGGTTTTTTTGCTACTCTCTCCCAATCATTTTTATCAAGCAAGAAAGACGGATCTAAAACTACATTAGCTTCTCTATTAATCAAATCACTAATAATTTTCTTCCCAGTTAATTCGCGGACACCAATATAATTATACCTTTTTAAATATTTTTTATAAAATCTTTTCATAGATATTGGTATTTCGGATACTCCAAAGCTTGATCCATATGCAATTTTGGTCGTTCTTTTACCAGCCATACTTAGTAGCATTGGTGGCGTCACGTGCATAGGATTCCATATTTGATCACTACCTGAAATAAAGTACTCACATTTTTTTATTAATGTATTGTATTCTTTCCTATTGTTTATTGTAGTAATCTTTGTTTTATTTTGAGCAAAAAGTGCATTCTTTCTTACTCTGTCACTTAAATTAATTTTATTTTCATTGTTGGGCTCACTCTTTTTTATAGTTATCTTGTCACAAATTTTTTTTGCTGTTTCAATTGGATGAGATAAACCATAATAGTATCTATATGTATCGGGTATAATTACATTAAAATTATTCTTTCTTAAATATTCTGCAAGTGCATAGCATTGTATACATGTTCCATAATTTATAGAATTATACCAAGTTGTTAAACAAATGTTCTTTTTCATATCTTCATCTCCTACGATTTGATTCCAGTAGTATTTCTTCAACTTTTTTAAGAACTAATGCTATTATAACGGTAATAATTAAAGCCGTAATAATGTTTATTGGAAAAGGAATAGAAATACATGCTTTAATAACAATAAATTGTAATAAGTATACTTCAAATGATATATTACTAAACATCTTAATGGCATTAGCAGCCTTATAACTAATACTTTTAATATAGCAATTGTTATTTTTAATAGCAAAATATAAGCACAAAATAGAAAACAAAATCCCTATTAACTGTGTTATAAACTGTAATTCCATATTAACTATACCTCTTTGTAATAAATATTTAAAGGCAAAATAGATAATTACTGTAATTACTATCAAAATTCCATATTTCTTGCCTTCGTGATAATTACTATCTTTTTGTTTAATATAATATCCAATAAAAAATATGTAAAAATAGTATATTAATTTAAATAAGCCTGAAATAGACAAAAGTCCCGGAGTTTCAACACTCCAAACTGATTTATCTATTAACAATAAATAGTATAGAAAATATACGATAACAGTAATAAAACTTACATTTTTAAAATCTTTGATTAAATTATATTTATTCATCGCAAAAATTAAAATATAGAAAATAGCAAGCGCACCAACAAACCAATAGTTGGTTGGCCAAATATATGTTTTAATGAATTCAACAATCGTTTTTGGAAATGAAAGCTGAATAATGCAAGAAATTGTCGTAACAATTATGACAGGAATATATATTCTTTTTAACTTTTTAAATATCCATTTTTTGAATGGTTCATTTATAGATAAAAGATAACCACTTATGATGAAAAACAATGCATTACCAAGTGCTCCACCGGTTGCATATATAGAATTTTTATATAAACTATCGCAGTGTGAATTAAATACAAGTAAAATCGCTATTATTTTTAATAAATCTAGCAATATAATCCTTTCTTTTTTCATAATATCGCTCCTATATTTTTTATTCATTATTAGCATCTTTTAATTCATAGTTTTTCTTAAAACTCAAGATAAATATAATTAAATATATAATTGGTTGAGTAATAAAATAGCATAAAGTTGGACTTACCACAATATTTAGTGTAATAATTGAAAATGCCAAATAATCGTATATATTGTAACTCTTTTTAATATATAAACTATTAAAACACGACAATAAGCTAACTACTATAAAAATCCAAAATAATACAACACCTATTATCCCCCAATGATATTCTATTTCATATACGCCCAAGTCACTTAAATAAAAACCACTCATATAATAATCCCTGTAAACCACTGACTTAAGCATTCCAGAGTACTCAGCTGCTTTGCCATCATGCATATTTGGAGTTCCAACACCAAGCCATTCATGACTATACAATTTTGAATCAAAATATTCTCTTTCATATTTTCGATATAGCATTGAGCCACTATCATTAGACTGTGATTCTAAAATTGATTCAAGAATTATTTGTCTGACCTTATTATTAGTAAGTGCTAGTGAACCTACGACCAGGCACATAAATATTATTGCAAATTTTCTTCTTGTACCTTGATTTAGTATTATTGTTATTCCAATAGTTAGAAATACACCCAATAACAATACTCTAGATTGATTTATAAATATTACCTCCAATATAAAAACTATCAACCAGAATATATCACCTTTCTCAGTTTTCTTAACAAGCAATTTATAAAATATATAAAAAGTCCCAAGACATTGCAACAAGTTACTTGCTCTTAAACGGTATCCCCATCTCATATCATATGAGAAATTCGTAATATCAATTCCAATATATAAAAATGCCAATTGAATGATATAAATAATACTTAATATTTTAGTAAATTTATATATTTCGGCCAATACTTGGCTACGATCAAATACTTTTTTTTGCATTAAGGCACTTATTGGAAAGTACATTAAATATACATAAGTATCACGCAATGTTAACATACCAACAAGAAAATTTTGATCATAAATATTATTTCCCCTAATAGCACCAATAACCCTAAAAATGTAAAAAATTATGATTAGTACACCAACAGAATCTACTTTATAGTATGCCTTGTATTTTATTGAAATCATAATTACAAAAAACAAGTATAAAATTACTAAATCTTCCCAGTTTAAAGTAGCTCCGCTTACAAATAACGATGGTAGCAATCCCGTTGCACCAAAAGATAGAAACAATACTACATCTATTATAAATATTGGATTATTAGCAGAGTGATATAGTGCTACAAGTATTCCAGGAATAAAAATGATGTAGCTTAAAAGAGGATTTTGCGAAATATAGTTTACTATACACGCCATAATCAAAGATGTATATATTAATACGCTTGTCATTTTAACTCTAATCATTTTTTTACTCCTTTCGTGCATTGTTTATATTTTATCTACCATACCATATTTTCTCTTTTTATAATAACTAATGGCTTTTATTAGAATACTAAAATCATATTTTCGAGTAATTAACTTATATGAATAAAACACTATATCATAAATAAAGGAAGTAATTTTTTGAAATGGATTTAAATATGTTTTTTTTAACAAAAGACGATTCCTAATTTCATAGAATTGTGCAGCTCTTGATATGTATTTTGTGCTTGAACTTACTTTGTGATAGATTTTATGATTACTATCCCAATATAACTTATAACCATTTTGTTTTATTCTTAAGCAATATTCTGTATCTTCGACATATAAAAAATATCTTTCATCCATTAAGCCAATCTTCTCAATTACATTAATTGGAAGCAACATACAGCATCCAGAAACAAATTTTGTTTCATTAAAGCCAGTATATTTACTATATTCTTTATTAAAATTATTGTGATCTGTACGACAAAAATAATAATTAAAGTTTCCACCATCATACCATATTTTGTTTCTTTCATCATTATAATTAATACGACAAGATATACAACCACAATTATTATTTTTTTTTGAAAATTCTAACATTGGTGTTAAAAAATCTTCATTTATAATTGTATCATTATTTAACAATAGAACATACTTTGCACCATGTTCCATAGCATACTTAATTCCAATATTGTTTCCTGCTGAAAAGCCATTATTTGATTCCGCTTCAATAAGAATTACATCTTTATCAAGATTTCTCTTTAATCGTTCAAATGAATTATCAGTGCTTTTATTATCAACAACGATTATTTTAAATTTCGTTTGTGTAATTACTTTTAAGCTATCTACGCACTCTATGGTATCGTTATATCCATTATAATTTATTAAGATTATATATACTTTGTTTCCCATAATTACTCCTTAAAAGTTTTTGAAAGTATTTGTTTAAATTCTTCCTGGCGTGCATCTAAGGAGAATTTATTCATTAATAGTTGTTTAGCCTGCTTGCATATTTTTTCATTAAATTGTTTGTTATTTAATAATTTTATTATAGCATCAGCAAAATCTTCGTTTGTATCTGCAATCATTATTTCTTTATCAGATTCAGCACCAATTGTATCACACCCTAATGTTGTTGATACGACTGCTATTTCATTATTAAATGCTTCTAGAATTTTAATTCTAATTCCACTACCCTCTTTTAATGGCACAATGAATACACTGTAATTATCATATATATTCGAAATATCTTTTACATAACCCAAATATTCAATTCCTACAATATCCTTAAATGGGTTATTCTCACATCCACCGCCAACTATTGTCAGTGTTATTTCAGAAATTGATTTTTTTAATATTGGAAATACATCGTTAACAAACCAATTTAATCCATCCATGTTACTTTTCCAAGACAGATTACCTATATATAATATTTTCTTATTATATTTTTTCTTTTTTGTTGGCAACATTTCATACGTTGGAAACATTGTCCAAACATTAGAATTATATTTCCTAAATTCATTAGTGTTTTCATCACACACTGAAAATACTAATTCGCTATTCTCAATTGCATATCTCTCATACTTATACGTTCTTTTCCATTCATAATTTAGCACTAGTTTTTTTATTCCATTGCTCGATAAGCATTCTTGTTTTGCTAGCTCATATTCAATATTATGATCTTTTAAGATAAAATGTTTTACTTGCTTATTATATCTGTTTTTTATGTATTTTCCATATTTATTCATGTTTAAATAGTCAATAAATACTATATCCCATAAATCGTTTTTTTTAAACATCTCATCAATTTTTCTATACATTTTACGGTTTTCAAACTTTGATACAATGTATGGTATCCTTTTTATATATGATAAAAACATTGCACAAAATAATTTGAATATTTTTTTTCTAATATGGATACTGTGAAATACTGGCTCTTCAAAAAATACGTTTGGCAATTTATTATGAAAAAAATCTATTCCTTCTTTTACATATTGTGATTCTTCTGTAAAAGAGAGAACAGTAACATCGTTATTTTTTGAAGCAACACATATCCCGTTATATGCTCCTATTTTTCCACCATTATCCAACGGATACGGAAATTGTGGTGTAATAAATAGAATTTTCATGTTATCACCTCTTGTATTTTTTCATTAATTTAATAATCTTTATATCATCAATAAAATATCTTTTAAATAATCTTGATGGTTCTTGCAAGAAACGATAAAACCATTCAAGTCCACAATTACTCATCCATTTTGGAGCTCTTTTAATTGTACCTGCCAAAAAATCTACCGTAGCACCAGCACATATTGATACTTTAGCATTGTATTGATTGATATTTTCATATATCCATTTTTCTTGCTTTGGACATCCAAGGCACACAATTAATATATCGGGGTGAGCCTGATTTATTAATTTATTAATTTTTTTAATTTCTTCAATGTCTTCTTCAAAACCAAGTTTTGGTGAGTATATTCCAGCAAATCTTATATTTGGATGCTTTTCCTCAATATTTTTCTTTGCCTTTTCCGCTACGCCATCTTTACCACCAATTATAAAAACACTATATTTTTTTTGTTCAGCTTTCTCTAAAAGCTTGGGAATCAAATCAGAACCCGAAATCTTTTCTTTTATAGGCATTTTATTTAACTTTGAAATCCATATTAATGGCTTTCCATCGGTAAGTATTAAATCAGCTGAATCAACTATTTTCTTTAAATAAGCATCATTTTCAATTTTCATTACAACATCAACATTAATTGCCACAACATACGATTGCTTCTTTCCCTTAATCATGTCTTCAATTTTTGCGATAGCATCTTCCATTGTAAGATTATCAATATATGTGTTTAAGAATGTTTGTCTATTCATTATTTTTCACCAAAAAATCTATCTTCTAGCATTAAGCATAGACAATGATATACGGGTAAATGAAATTCTTGTACCATGTACACTTTTGTAGATGGTACTTTGATGCATACATCAGCAATATTCGATAATTTACTATCTTTTTCGCCAGTCAAACCAATGACTTTCATGCCTCTTGCTTTAGCAGTTATAGCGGCATATATAACATTCTTACTATTTCCACTTGTTGATATACCTAGAAACACATCACCATTATGGCCATAACCATTTACTTGTTGCGCAAAGCATAATAATGGTTCACAGTCATTCATATATGCCGTAGATAATGCCATATGTCCATCTAAGGCAATTGCTTCTAAGGATCCTTGTAAATTATTTGCTAGAGTCTCACCTAATTCATTATCTACGCTAATTAGTTTTTCTTTTTCACTTTCTGTAAGCTTTCTTGGTAATTTAAAACCCTTCATTAATTCACCAACTATATGTTCTGAATCAGCAGCAGAACCACCATTACCTGCAATTAATAGTTTTCCATGTTTTTGATAGCAACTTTCTAAAATCATATATGCATTCATTATACTATCTTTGCATACATCTAATTTTGGATAACGCTCTATCAATAGTTCTAAATGTTTATTGTTCATCTCTTATTCACCAACTTTTTATCATTAATAATTATGTTTATTGCGTCTAGCAATGTATCTGCATTAATATCTTCATCATAACTATCTTTAGGATTATTTACCAAAGCAGTCATACAACCAGCATTTTTACCAGCTAATATATCATTTAAACTATCACCTATCATCCATGACTGTGATAAATCAATATTAAGATCATTTGCAGCTTTAAGTAACATTCCTGGTTTGGGTTTACGGCATTCACAATCAAATTTCAATTCAGGTATTTCACCTTCAAAACCCTTGTGTGGATGATGTGGACAATAATATATTGCATCTAAATATGCTCCGTTTTTTCCAAGTAATGTCTCCATTTTATCATGAATTTCTTGAAGCTCAGCATATGTCGTATCTCCCCTGGCTATTACCGGTTGATTCGTTATAACAATTGCTAAATAGCCAGCTTCATTAATTGTTTTTATTGCTGATGCGGTATCGGGCAAAAGTTCAAATTGATCCTTCGACTTAACAAATCCAACATATTTATTGATCGTCCCATCTCTATCTAAAAATATAGCTTTTTGTTTATTACAAAGATTTTTCATATTAACAATCCCAGATTTATAGTCTTTTTCAACTTGGTAAAATCTTTCGGGTGTTCCCATATCTTTTACATATTCTGGACTATCATACGCATACATACCACCAATTTCAGTTAATGGTTTTAGTATTTGCCTATCTAAATCTATTTTTTCAGTAGTAAATGTTTGATCCAAAACTTTTGGAGAAATAATATGTAGTCCAGCATTTACTCTATTTTTATAATATTCTGGTCTTACATCTTCTTTATTTAACCATTTTATTACCATATTATTATCATCTACGAATATTAATCCGCTATCGTATGGATGACTATTTGGATGAGTAAATAGCGTTACTAATCCACCCTTTTCTTTGTGATATTTTACAAACTTATTAAAATCAATCTCAAAGATAGCATCACCATTTAACAATAAAAAGTCTTCAGTTAATTTATCCTTTAACTGAAATAAGGCACCTGCAGTTCCTAATGGCCTATCTTCAAAATAATAATCAATATTAACGCCAAACTTGCTGCCATCACCAAAGTAGTCGATTATAACCTGTCCCAAATGCCCAACTGTAATAATTATGTCATTGAAGCCTTGTTCACGCAAACTATTAATTTCATGTTCCAAAACAGGAACGCCATCAATCCTAATCATTGGTTTAGGAATATCACTAGCAATTGATGATATTCTCGTTCCCTTTCCACCTGCCATTATAACTGTTTTCATAATTAATCTCCTACCGGTGGTTCATATGTTTCAGGATTAAAATGGATTATTTCTGCCCCATTATTCTCAAACTCAAATGGTATATACATCAAATCTTTCATCGCATTTTTAACAGCAACTTGCTTTGTAGGTTGAACATAGAAAAGTAAAAATCCTCCACCGCCTGCACCAAGTAATTTTCCGCCTAAAGCGCCAGCCTCAATTCCTCTTTGATAGTATTTATCAATTGCATCGGTAGTAACAGCTTTACCAGTTTCTCTTTTCAAACGCCAAGTTTTATCAAGCAATCGACCAAAATCGTCTAAATCTCTATTTACATCGGTTAATATTTCTTCTGCCTCATCAACCATAGCATACATTTTCTTCAATTTCTCTTTTTTTTCTTCAAAAGATGTTTCGTTATTCACTTTCTGTATTTCTGAAGAAAATCTAGTAAATCCAGTAAAAAACATCATTAAATTGTCATTTAATTTCTTCTTCCTTTCTGGAGAGATAATTATTGGTAATACTTCATATCCATTTTTATTAAAATTGATACGATTTAATCCACCATATGCCGCTGCAATTTGATCTTGCCAGCCTCCAGCTTCATTACACAGTTTTCTTTCTAAATATATAGCTTCATCAGCCAACCTTTTTTTATCAGTTAATTTACCTTTTAGTGCATAAAAAGCCATTAACATTCCAACGGCAAATGAACTACTTGTACCCAATCCAGATCTAGCAGGTAAATCAGCCTCATATGTTAGTCTAAGTTCATGCATATCAAGCATCTTCATAGCATTTCTAATTGCTGGATGTTCGATTTCATCAACATTTTTTACGCGCTCTGTTTTAGAGTATGATAATTCCGTAGAGTACTCAAAAAAACGTGGCAAATGTCTTACATTTACATAGCAATACTTATCAATTGTTGTTGATATTACTGCCCCGCCATTTTCATTAAAAAATTCTTCCATGTCCGTTCCACCGCCAAAAAATGACATACGTAACGGTGTCTTAGTTATTATCATATTTTACCTCCAAAAAATAAAGCAAAAAAGCCATGCACTAATTACATGTTTCTAATTTGCTCCCCTACCAAAAAGAACAACTCCGAAAGTCTTAAAGAAGATTTTAATATCAAACCATAAACTCATATGTTTTGAATAGTAACTTTCTAGTTTTAGTCTACTATTAAAATCTACATTATTTCTACCTGCCGTTTGCCAATAACCGGTAAGTCCAGGCTTAGACATAACAATTTCAGCATAGTATTTGCCCATATCTTTCTTTTCTCTAGGTAAATATGGTCTATTACCAATCATTGCCATATGTCCTAGTAATATATTAATAAATTGTGGTGTTTCATCAATAGAAAACTTTCTCACATATTTTCCCATTTTTGTTATTCTAGGATCATTTTTAAGTTTCTTATTAACGTTGTATTCCTTCTCTACTTTAGGATCTTTTAATAATTCTTTTAAAACATCATCTGCATTAGGAACCATCGTTCTAAATTTGTATAACTTAAATAATTTACCATTCTTACCTATTCTCTCATGAGAATAGAATATGGTATGGAAATCACCTGTTAACATATAACTAATTTTAACAAAAATAGTTATTGGAATTAAAAGAACACATCCAATTAAAGAACATACAATATCAAATAATCTTTTAATAACTATATATAAAATTTTCCATAACGAAATAGAAATAGCTTTATTACCTATTACTTCACTCTCATTCATGTTTTACTCATCCTCTTTTTCTATTTTTTCTTGACAATAAACATACTTCCTACTAGTGCAATAACTAATCCTGCTATTACAACTAACCATTTTAATTTATAACTATTATCTTTTTTAAATGAACCAGTATCAATTTCAATATCTGGTACAGTAGGTTTTTCACTAATATCTTTTACTATAATAATATAAGTTTGTTCAGTTTCACCTTTAGAAA
>JAEEGL014814061.1_pt1 | contig 12586 bp, 2 predicted proteins | sample 9134231 | NCBI WGS metagenome assembly JAEEGL01 (sample SAMN16246548, study PRJNA631951) | gut metagenome | biome: gut microbiome; feature: rumen; material: fiber-attached | host: Bos | place: Iran: Karaj | collected 2018-10
CCCAATCCCCAATCCCCAATCCCCAATCCCCAATCCTCAATCCCCATATGGAATTAGAATATTAATAAATTCACATATATATATTAATTAAAATTTTATTTTAAATATAAATAAAAAAAGAATAATTTTATCATTCCAAAACAATGAGAATAATAAAAGAAATTCCTTCTATTTATTTTTCATCCAAATTTATCGAAGAGGGGACGCGCCTCGGGAATTTTATTTCCGAGTTAAAATCGCGTTTGGGGAAAGAAAAAGAGTTCATTTCGTTCATATCCTCCATAAAATTTTGGGATTTCAACAAAATATCTTTATGGGCTTTTGAAGAAGTATTAAATTACATCGATGAAATATTGCACAAATATTCAAGGACAAATAATGACGAAATTAATAAGGGAATATTAATCCCGGTTTTAAAGTTCGTTTTTTTATTGATACAAAATTGCTATAATAAAGAGATCTTTTCTTCGTTTGATAATTTGCAAAAAATATATTTGAGCAATTTCGATATTAAAATAAAGACACTCATTATCGAAATAAATATAATATTTATCGATAATAAACGAAGTCTTGTACATGTGGATAAAACTTTCTATAAGACTTTTTCTCTTTTGTGTGATTTAAAGCCGATTTTGATGGATTTGATTAATAATAATTTTAAACTGAATCAATCGATAATTAATGTTCTAGAAGAATTGATCACGAATGTCTATAATAAATGGTCCAATAATTTAAAAAAAAGAAAACAAAGATTAAATCAAGAAGATCAAAAAATATTTAACGACATCCCCCCTTTCAATTTATTCAAAGAAATAATTCAAAATAAAAAAAATTATAAAAATGTCGATAACTTCCGCGGCAAGCTCAAAAAAGAATATGCATATTTTACCACAGGATATGAAAACAAGAATTCAATGCTTCAAAAAATAATAAAAGAAGAAAATGTCACGAAGTATTTAATCAAAGAAGAAATTGGCTATATTATATATATCAATGATTTCCTTTTTATTTTGAGCGAAATAGTCGAATGCGGCCTTGTTCATAATAATAATAAATTATACCTTAATAAAATAGCCAATGTCGCTAAATTTATATTATCCGGGATTAATCTTTTTATGAAAGATATACAAAATGGTTATGATGAAGAAACCGTGTTATCGGAAAATTACATCGAGAATTATTATAACGATGTTTTAAAGATAGTAACAAATCCCCAAAATTCTTTAGAACTAAAAAGCATATTTTTAAATGCTGGTATTTATTTCATGACAACATTTGATGGTTATGATAATATCCTTTTTCAAAATGGCCTATTTCATTCGCTCCTAAATGACCTTACTCACCAGAACGGAAATGAATTAGAAGTGTTAACAAATAAAGAATCGGGAAATCAGGAATTTTTAAATGTCATTTTAAATTTCGTGTTTAATTTCAAAATATTTAAAGAAATTCCTATTAATTTTTTATCGAAAATATTAGAAGTACCGAAAAATAAAGTATATCCTTACCGGTTAGATAATGTAATTTTCGCCCTGAAGAAACGAAAAATATTTGATGAAAATACTGTGAAAAATATTGTTATACCTAGATTAATTTACGAACTTGAAAACATCGGAATAAATTCATCCGAGTTAAAATATGATTTCATTATGGATAATAATACTCATTCTATAACAATAAATGAAAGGAATATTTTAATCGATAGATTATATAAAATTTTGCTGAAAATTGTAATTAAGAATTCTAACCTTAATTCGTATGGAAATTTCGACCAAATTTTATCAGGCACATTTAAACAAATAATGCAAGATAAAACCATTGTAACAAATATTGAATTAACTCCGTGTATTATAAATAGTATACATTTCTTTATCAAATTGTGCAATTGCTTTCCGTCTAAAATTCCTTGGTATATAAGTAATAATATTTTCGAAATTATTTTTGAGTATTTTACCGAATTTTTCCCGAAATATGACGGCGCGTTGGATTTGGTGTTTTTGATGCTTTATACTATCTGTATACATAATGAAGGAAAAAGTTATATTAAAAATAATATTGGAAAAATCAGGAAATTGTTTGGAAATATTTTTGATAAAGTTCAAAATGATGATAATTACTTTTATTATAATTTGTTCATTTTAAAAGATTTGACAAAAAATGAATTATATTCACCTTATAATGCTTTAATTCATATCGATGGAATTGCTGATGTTATACAAGTAATTTTTGAAAATGTGAAACAATATTTAGAAAGATTAAAAAATGTAGAAAGTAATGTTGAAATTCAAAGAAGTGATAAAATTATTATAGATAATAAATTATATTTTTATAACATGAAGCGTGCTTTTGCAAATGAGTTTTTTATTTCAATGAACGAGAAAGATATCGAATTATTCACTACTAATTTAAAAATCGATATAATACCAATATTAAAATCCTATCTCGAAATTCTTTTCACGAAAACTTCATTATATTGTCTAAATACTCATTTCTCGATATTACCCCCAATCGTAACTTTATCCAAAAAAGAGCCAATATATGTCATGGATAAATTATACGACAAACTCACCGAACTTATAACCCAAGAACAAAGCAATGAATTAAACTTATCCGAAATTCAAATTAGTAAAATTAGTTCAATGCTTCAAAAAATATACGAATTTGTTTTCAGTAAAATATACCAAAAATCAAAGGACTTTATAAGCATAGACAAATATACATTATTATACACGAAAATTTTTATAAGGAATATTACTTCTAAAATAAACTTATCTTTATATATCTCGACAATAAATGATAAAGTCTTAGTGATAAATTCGAATAATTACATAAAATTTTTATCTAAAAAATTATCGCCAGAATTCCGCGATTTATTATCCCAATTATCTTACAAATATTTCACCAAAGATTTACCTCACACTACGAATCCAACATTGAATATAATAGACGAAGAGAATTATCCCACTATTAAATGTTCCTTATTACAAAATGATGGTACAATAAATTACACCAATTTCAAAATAGAATTTTTGAGTGGGTCGTATTTTAATTCCGAATTATTAACAAATGAAAATAAGATAAATAATTATTTAATAACCTCAGTTGATTATTTGAGCTCAATGGGAAAAATGATAAAACCGAGGGGATTGTATGATGTTAAAATAGAAGATGTGGAAATGATCAAGAATTATCTTAAAATGAGTTATATGCTTAAAGAAGTGACGAAAATTTTTGGGACAAAATATGTCATAAAAAACAATGAAACTCTCGAAGAAAATATCAAAATATTATTAACGCATATATCCTTTTTGAATTGTATGAATATTTTAATTAATGGTAAAATGTCATCAATTGTCGTTTTTTATTTCATTAAATATGGAGGATTCAGACAAATATTATTTATCGCGAAACAATTTTTAATTTTTTGCAAAAATGAATTTGTTAAAAATAAAACAGAAATACCAATAGTTGAATTATTAATCATAAAAAATTTCTGGAGTTTGATAGTGGGGATTATGATATTTTTGATAAAGTATTCTTTTTTTAATCATAATGGGTTTTATACGATATTGATAAGAGAAACCGGCTTAAGTAAAAATTTTGAAACAATGACTGAATTAGATTTGTATATTAAATATCTAATGTTAAACGATTTCATTGAGACATTTTTTGATAAAAATGATATTGGGATTAATATTAATATGATAAAAGATATGGAAATATATGGTAATGAATTATTAAGGACTATGTTTATTTTATTTGATAGTTGTTGCCGAGTTTATACCAATGCGACTTTTAATAAAAAATTGAATGAGACAAATCTTAAAGAAATTTATAGTAAAGGTTATTCCATGGCTGAAATTGTCCAGGTAATACAAGAAGGAATTAAAAATAATGAGGAGATTATGAAACGAATTGATGAATATAGAAAAAAAGAAAATGAAAAGGAAAAAGATAAAGAAGAAAAAATGGATATTGATAATGAGAAAGAAAAAGAAAAGGAAAATATTAATGAAGAAAATAAAGAAGAAAATAAGCAGAAAAATAGTGAAATAAAAAGTCCTAGATTTCAAGAAAATAATAATAAAGAGATGGATATTGAAAAAGATAAAGATAAAAATAATGAAAAAGACAAGAATAATGAGGATAAAAATAATACGAATAATAATCAAAATGAGAATAATATTAATACTAATAGCAATAATAATACAAATAATAATAATTCAAATAATAATAATAACAATCAAGAAAACATTCATATAGATAATAACTTAAATATAATGTTAAGACTTATAGGTGCAGAGATTCACGATCTGAACCAAGAAGATCGAAATATAATAAACATGTTCCAAGATCATTTTGCTTTTAATAAAAATCTTGAACAAATCGAGTCAATGCCTTTAATCCCTGATAAATCTTTCATCCAACAAATCCCAGCAATATTCCCAGACACAAAATATGACAATAATGTCGAAAAAATAATTATAAATAAAAACCTGGATTATAATGTATCAAATTTTTTGCAATGTTTGAATTATGTATATGATATATTAGATAAATATAACATATCAAATAAGAAAATAAACGATATCAGAAAAATGAATATTAAATACCGAATAAAGTCTGCGCAATTTGACAAGAAGCCTTATATTGAATATATTAAGGAATTAATTGATTTAATGAAATTGAACCGAAAAAAATTAGAAAATAATGATATAAGTAAAAATAATAAAGAAGAAATATTAAAGAAAGAATTAGATTATAAAATGTTCATTAATTATTCAATATTCAGATATAAATCTTTGAAAAATTATTCCGAAATCGAAAACGAAGGAAAATTTATTATCAATCTCAATTTAGTCGAGGACTCACTTGATTCGATAAAGCAGTTAATTCAAGGAGGGAATAATTTTATCAATAATAATATTGAACTAATAAAGAAATTAATTTATGAAAATATTCTTAATGTTTATATCCAGTTTTGCTTTTTGGAATATAATAAGAACAATTACGAGGATAAAAAAATAAATTTTTTGGAAACGTTTTTGCTTTTATTAAAAGAAAGTAATAATACCGAGAATAAAATCTCGTATGTTAATGAAAGTATAATTATTTTTTTTTTGCAAATAATTGTGCAATTTTTCAATTACAATGATAAAAGTCAAGAAACTTTGAATCAATATTTAGTAAATAATAATTTGTTCAAATTTTTATTAGATCTAAAATTCGAACCCAACGATGCCCACTCCAGTTTTTATGATAATCAATTCAAGTTTTTCGTGACTTTGGAAGAAAGCTTTAAACAATTTATTATAAAAATATTTTCGGAAAAAAATATTTTTGAACATTTATTAGAAAGTGTGATTAAATATGCTTTTGCTAATATAAATCCAAAAAATAATGAAGTTGATTTAGAAGGTTTCGTTGAATTCTGTAAAGATTATATCAGAATTGATAATAAAGATATTTTTGTTAAGATTATCAAAAAATTGTTTTTCATTGTTCAAAAAGAAAAAACCGAAGAACAAAAAGAAGAAGGAGAAAATAAAGAAGAGAAAGAAAAAAAGGAAGAAAAAGAAAAAAAGGAAGATAGGGAAGATATTAAAGAAAAAGAAAAAAATAAGGAAATTGATATAGAGAAAAAAGAAGAAAAAGAACCAAAGGAAGAAAAGGAAGAAGTTGATGATAGAATATTTATATTACGATTAAGGCCAGAATATCAAAAAGAAATCGACAATATCAAAGACGAATTAAACCAGGGTGAATCAAATAATCAAAAAGATGACGAAAATAAACAAAAAAAAAGCAAGATAAATAAATCCAAAGTCAATACCAACAACGAAAAAATATTATCAAATAAATCATCCAAAGTCAAAAAAATATCTTTCGAAGAAAAAATGCGCAGCATTTCCCAGTTATATTCTGACAAAAATAAATCAATCTTTTATACCTTATTAAAACATATCTGGAAAACAAGTTCAACATTATCCGAGGATATAGCCAAACCTACTAAATATCAAAAATTTAGCCGAAATTTCTTAATCGATTTAGACACGTCAATTTCAGCCTTAAATTGCATACTTCATATATATCCAACATATCTATCTTTACTTTTGCAATTTCAACATGGAAAAAGACATAAAATGAATTTTATAAAGTATTTAATAAGATATATATTCCCCTTATTTAATTATTATCATAATTGCATTTCGTGGCCAGGATATATCAATAATAGCGAAGAATTAGAAAATATCACAATGAAAGAAAAACAAGACATAACTCGATGCTGTAATACGAAGGCTAATTCCTTTATGAGTTTTTTTGAATCGTTTAGAAATATTAATATAATAACAGCTTTGACCCAAACGATGACGTATAAAAAGAGAAATATGAACGAGAATGAATTACTCCTTGTTAATGAGTGTAGAAAAAAAATCCTGAATGAAATAAACTTGATATTACAAGATATTTCTCAACAAAAAAATAACGAGTTCAATTTCATTAATAAAAATGATGAATTATTTCCGAAAAATGTTGTCGCTTATAAAAGTTGCATTATAGTTTTATTTTCTATGAGTGAATTCATGGAAGGAAGTGATATATATAATCAATATAATCCTTTGGAAATATCCAATTTAGTTTATAGTAAAGAATTCAATATTGTGAAAAATTTGACGAATATTATAAAAAATATGAAAATCGATGAAAAAAATGAAATTCTGCATGAAATGGGAATTAAATATCTAAGTCAATTGTTAAAATTTATTAAAATTAATAATAGGAAAAATGATAAAGAAAAAAAAGACGAAAATAAAATAATGAGTAAAAATAAAGAAAAAAATATTAGTAATAAAGAAAAAATAAACAAGAATGAAAATATTAATAATAATAACAATAATCAAGAAAATAAAAATGTAAACAATGAAGAAAATATTAATAATAATGATAATAAGAGTGATAATCATAGTGATAAAAATTTAGATATAGATAATTCAATTGGAGAAGAAGATAATGAAATGGATCTAGATGAATCAAATAATAATAGTGATAATCCAAGTAGTATAAATGATGAAATAATCGAACAAATATTAGGTGGAGGGGAAGACTCATCTGAAATCGAAGATTCGGAAGGGGGATCTGGAACTAATTCGGCAGAGTCAAATGAGGAAGAAGAAGAGGAGGAAGAAGAAGAAGGTGAAGAGGAAGAAGAAGATTTCGACGATGAGGATGAAATAAATCCGGAAAGAATTTTAGAAGAAAATAATGCAGAAGAAGATTTATTCAGCTTATTACCGAGTGATGAAGATGATTCAGGAGAGGATGAATCTAATAATAATAATAACTTAGATAATACCATAAACTTAAGAATAATACCAAATTCAGAAAATGGTAATGAAAACGAGGAAGAAAATAGTAATGTATCTCACCATCAAGTAAGTATAAATAATTTGCAAAGAATATTAGAAAATATAAATCCGCAAGGAGATGATAATAATAACTTACGAGAAAATGCAATAAATTATAACGAAGAAATTTTATTATATTATAACCCCTATACAGATTCTATTCCAAATTTGAACAAATCACAAATAAAAACCGAGATAAATTCCTTTTATGAAGAATTCATCGTTTTTCCATTTTTAGTCACAAGAACGAAATCGAAAAATAATTTAATATATTTTTATCGACCGAAAATAGATATAGATATCTTAAGTAATTTAGAAAAAGATATGGTTAATAAAACACTTAATGTATTTATTTATTATTATTTGTTCCAAAATGAAATGAAGTATGATAGATATTTTAATTTTGCATTAATTGGATTGAAAGAAAAAACTACAACGGCGTATTTTAATGAGCTCGATAAAATAGTGAATGACTTTTTGAGTATTTATAGTGTGAACAGTTTAGAAAAAGTTGAAAATACTAAAAATGATATTATCAAATCAATTAAGGATGATGATACTGTAATAAAAGAAAAAGAAAGCGAAAAAGAAAAAGAAAAAGAAAAGGAAGAAAAACAAGATAATGATAATGATAAAGATAATGAATTATTAAAAGAAGTCCCAGAAGAATTAAGAGATTTAGTCAGTGAACAATTACAAAAAGAAAAAGACAAAGGAAAGGAAAAAGAAAAAGAAAAGCCACTTGACAAAGATAAAGATAAAAATGAGTCTGAAGAAAAACAAAAAATTAAAGACGAAGAAAATGTTAATAATAATGATAATAATGATAATAATAGATCATTAATAGATAATCAATTTTTATTAGATTTGCCTCCAGATTTAAGAGATGAAATATTATTAGAATTAAACCCAGCTCAAATTAATAGTTTATCTCCTGAATTACAAGAGGAATATAATACATTAATGAAAAGAAATAACGAAGTAGTTTTATACCCCTTATATGATAACGATGAAAATAATAATATAATGATAAATTCAAGTCAAGATAGTAATGAAAATTTCGAAGTATTTAAACTGAAGAAAAAAACAGAATATCAATTGAGAAAATTAAAATATAAAAAAGAAGAAATTCTTTCCAATTTTTATAATATAAATAATAATATTAATAATGACGAAAATAATTTAATACATATATTCGATGATGAATTTTTAGAAAATATGATTATATATAATATGCAAAATGTATTAATTTCTCCGAAAAAAGAAAATAATAAATTCAATGAATATGATCGACTTTTAAATCAATTAATGTCCAATGAAAATTTGAGATATAAAATTCTAGATATTCTTTTCAATTTATGGATATGCGATACTTCCTGTTTATATAATTTATTAAAATCCAAAAAAATCCCACAAAAAAATACTTTTATAAAAAATCTATATTATTTATATATTCAACTCGGTCTTACCGAAGATTACTTTTTCAGTGATTACGAAAATTTCTTCATCAATTACGCCACCAAGCATACCAAGGATATAAAAAAATATTTCTTGAAAACTTTCTATGTAGAAAAAAACGGAGGTTATATATTAGTATCAGGAAATACCAAAGATAAGGATAAAGAAAAAGAAAAAGAAAAAGAATTTAATATAACGGAAAATTCTAAAAATTTAAAAAAATTATTAAATATCAAATATAAAAATGGCGAAAATATTTTATCGAATTTAATAAGTATGACCTTATTAAATAATAAAAGCAATATAAAAACGATTTTTTCTATAAAAATTTTCACAAGTGTAATACAAAATTGTTTGAAGAATGTAAACCCGGAAGAAACTAATACAAATATTCTCGGGGAAGATAAAAATAAAAATAATGAATTAAATATAAGTGTCGAAACAATCGAAAAAATCTTGGATTTATTCAACAATTTCGAAGCTGCTTTATATTTAAGCAAAGGGCAAAGATCGAATAATCCTACATCATTACTCATTGAAATGATTAATGATCAAAACATTTTCCAAATATTACTCGATGTTTTACTTAAAAGGATTAAATCAATAAAAGAAAATATCACGAAAGAAATGGACGATTTTTTCAATTACAAAAAATTCGATATTCAATTATTCAATAAACTTTTGCCAGATATAGCCTTATTTAAATTGGTCAAATTCATCAGTAGTGTAAGTGATAATTTCAATGAGCAAATAATCGAATTAGAAAATAAGAAAAAGGATAAAAATAATAAGAACGAAAATGAGAAAAATAATAATAAGAATTTACAAACTAAAAAAGATATGAGTAATAAACTGAAATCTTTTATTAAAAATATTAATAATATTTTATTCCCTTGTTGGGAGCAACTTAATAATTTACTTTTAGATATTAATTTCATACTTAAAGATAATCAAGATATAATCGTTCCGAAATTAAATCGTTTAATACCATATTTAGAAACATTTATTACTTTAGCTCATCTTCAATTTATTTCAACGAATTCATCCTCACAAAATCTAGACAAAAATGCCTTTATTTTCGAAAAAAAATTCGTGCCCAACAACGATCCCCCCTCCACTGTTGCATCCCCAATCCCCCACGCCAAAAATGAAATTGATGTTTTCGTCGAATATTTTTATGAATTTTGTGAAAAAAACAAAAAAATTATAAATTTCATTTTGCGTCAATATCCTAAGATGTTCACTAATGAATTAATTTTAAAAATTTCATCCTTACTCGATTTAGAAAATAAACAAAAATATTTCCGTCATTCTCTCAAAAAATTGCCCGCAAGTAGAAAATATATTTCTATTCATGTAAGAAGAAATGGCCCTGAATTATTAAGTGATTCATTTGATGCTTTGAATATTTTCGATGCGAAAGATTTAAGAGGAAGATTAATAATAAATTTCCAGGATGAAGAAGCCATAGATGAAGGTGGTGTAAAGCGGGAATGGTTAACACTTTTATCAAAAGAAATGTTCAATCCAAATTATATGTTATTCACCTTAGCTAAAAATGGTACGACATATTCCATCAATGGAGATAGTGGTAAATATAATCCTGAACATTTGAGCTATTTCGAATTCATCGGAAAAATAATGGCAAAAGCGATTTTCGATGGAATGATGATCGACTGTTACTTTACTCGTATTATTTATAAATTAATAATAGGTAGTCCTATATCATATCATGATATGGAAGATTATGACCCAGTCTATTTCAATTCTATCAAATGGCTTTTAGAAAATGATTTCACAAATTCGGAAACTTATTTGACTTATTCATATAACCATGATAATTTAGGCGAAATTCAGACAGTGGATTTAATCGAAAACGGGAGAAATATTGATGTTACTGAAGCAAATAAATTCGACTATGTGCAACGCTTATGCAGTTCTAAATTGTACGATACTATAAAACCTCAAATTGACGCTTTATTAAAAGGCTTTTATCAAATAATCCCGCAAAAATTAATCTCGATATTTGATCATCGTGAATTAGAATTAGTCATAAGTGGGATGCCCACTATAGATATCAAAGATTGGAAAAATAATACTATATATGAAAATTATAATGAAACTTCTGATGTGGTGGTATATTTCTGGGAAATAATTGAATCTTTTGATAATGATGAACGAGCTGAATTTTTGCAGTTTGTTACTGGAAGCTCGAAAGTGCCTTTGGAAGGATTTAGTGCTTTGCAAGGAATAGGAGGAATTAATAAATTTAAAATTTCGAAAGTGTTTGATAAAAATTATGATAGATTACCCACTGCACATACTTGCATGAATCAATTAGATTTGCCCGAATATCCCAGTAAAGAAATTTTGTATGAAAGACTCAGACTTGCGATTAAAGAAGGAAAAAATAGTTTTGGATTTGCTTAGAAATATGATTAATAAATATATATAAAATAATATATATTTATTTTTTTAAATATAAATTATTATAAAAATATCAACAATTAAAAATAATTAATTTTTAATTAAATATTTTAAATATTTTAATATTATATTCATCATATAATTAATATATATATAAATATTTCATTCATCATCCCCTCAATCAAATTCCGGTGTGACTATTAATTTTTTATTCAAAGGTTGTCCCAAAATAAATGCTTGATTATCATCATTACCGGTAACAATAGCCGAATATTGCGCAAATTTAGTAAGTGAACCTTCATTAATATCGAAATATATATCACCCATTTTTATTTTTATTTTCCCACTTTTCATAAAAACTAATTTCCCAATCTTAGTATTATCCTTAATTTCATTGAAGGAATTTTTAAATTCTTGCGATATTAAAAAACCATTTTCGTCATAATTTGGTTCTTCATTGGTGTTTTCTTCTTCTTTTGCTTTTATTTGAGTACTTAAATCTTTAATAGGAATTTGTCTCGGAAATTGGAATATAAATAGACCATTATCTTTATTCAATTCTTCCTTTAGATTTTTTTTTGTTTGGTCTTTTTCAAATGGGAGTACGATAGGTACATAAGCTTTCGGGTCTTTTTCTTTTATATCATTAATTATTGATTCGATGTCATATATTTTTCCATTTTGCTTTTCTTTTTCTTTATCATTGAGGTTTTTCTCGATAATTTCTTCTTTTTTATTCTTTAATTTTTCTTCTTGTTTTTCTTTATTTAAATTTATTTTGACAATTCTTTTATCTATTTTCTGCTCATTTTTTTTCTGGTTTATATTTTTTTCTTTAATATTTTTATTATTATTTATATCCTTTTTTTCTTCCTTTGATTTTTCTTTCTCTTTTGATTTTGCCGAATCCTGTTTTTCTTCTGAGTGACTTTCTTTTTCTATATACATTAAATCATCATTTGTTTGAGCACGGGCATGACTCGCATTTGGCTTTATTCGCAATTTTTGCTTTTTCTCGGTACTTGTGTTCTTTTTTTCCGAAGATAATTTTTTTTTTGTACTTTTTTTATTATTATTTGGATTATCGTTTTTATCTATTTCTTGAGAAAGAAAGTTGTCTAATTCTAGAAAAGAAAAAGCGCCTAAATTTGTTGGTATATTATCATTATTTTTAGCCGGAGGAGCGTCATTGGAATTTTCTGATTTTTTTTTGTTGGACATTTTTTTAATGAATTCTATTTAAAACAAAAATATTAAAATTAATATATTTATTTTTATATATGATATAATTTAAG
>JAEEGL014829368.1_pt1 | contig 12586 bp, 8 predicted proteins | sample 9134231 | NCBI WGS metagenome assembly JAEEGL01 (sample SAMN16246548, study PRJNA631951) | gut metagenome | biome: gut microbiome; feature: rumen; material: fiber-attached | host: Bos | place: Iran: Karaj | collected 2018-10
GGAATGTAGAACTTCTTGGTCTGCAGGTTGGGGCTGAAGGTACGTTTGGTGTGGATGCGGGAGTGCGACACGTTGTTGCCCACAATCACTTTCTTTCCGGTAATTTCACAAATCTTTGACATTGTTGTATAATTTTTATTGTTCTTTTACGTTATTTATTTCGTCCAATTTTGAGACGAAAACGGGTGCAAAAGTACCACCTTTTTCCGAACTGGCAAAACCTTTCGGCTCTCAAAATTGGCTTTTTAAATATTTTTAACATTTTGATAATTATAAGTAATTGGTATATAATTTGTTGCTAAAAAGTGTAAAATGAGTTTTAACATTATTTTTTCAGTCACTTAGCAACGTTTTTTTACACAAAACGACCGCCCACAATGTCACTCTCGCAGAAATTGGACACCTGGTATACCGACTACGGACGCACCCTTCCCTGGAGGGGTATCAGTGACCCGTACCGCATCTGGTTGTCGGAGATAATCCTTCAGCAGACGCGTATCGAGCAGGGTCGCGACTACTACCACCGTTTTGTTGAGGCATTTCCCACGGTGGCAGACCTGGCTGCTGCCAGCGAGGAGCAGGTGCTGCGGTTGTGGCAGGGCCTGGGCTACTACTCTCGCGCGCGTAACCTGCACGCGGCCGCGCAATATATAATGAATGAATGTGGTGGGGGCTTCCCATCCGACTATCATGGTATCCTGAAACTCAAGGGCGTGGGTCGCTACACCGCTGCCGCTATCGCCTCGTTTGCCTTCCGGCTGCCGCATCCGGTCATCGACGGCAACGTCTACCGCTTCATTAGCCGTCTCTATGGCATCACTACGCCCATCGCCTCCGATGCAGCCTACAGCGAGTTCGAAGCATTGCTTCTTAAAAAGATAGATCGTCACAGACCCGACCGCTTCAATGCAGCCCTGATGGACTTCGGATCGCTGCAATGCAAGCCGGTGCCAGACTGCACGGCGTGTCCCTTCGCCGACGAGTGCAACGCACTGAAAACCGGCAGGGTGGGGCTGCTGCCAGTCAAGGCTGCCAAGGCCAAGCCCAAGGACCGCTGGTTCTACTATTTCAATCTTCGCTGGCATGCCGACGGAGTGGAATATACCTTTGTGGAGCAGCGCGAGGGCAAGGACATCTGGCGCGGTCTCTACCAGTTTCCTCTGATGGAGACAGACAAAGAGCTGACCTATAGTCAGCTGCAGGCGGAAGCAAACCGTTTTGTCGAGGAAAACCTTCGCCTTTCACCTCTCATCTTTCACCTCTCACCTTCTTTCCGCCACCAGCTTACCCATCGCACGATTCACGCCCTCTTTCTCGAGGCCGAACTTCCGTCGGAACCCTTGCTGACGACGGGAAAATACCGTGCAATCCCCACTTCGGAAATAAAAAATATCCCCGTGTCGCGATTGATTGATAGGTATTTGCAGACTTTGTGAATATCTTTATTTCGCCGATTCGGAAAAAAGTCGTATTTTCGCACTCGCAATTTGGCTAAAATTAAACTAAAAAGTAAGTATGATTGGAGTTAACAAAGTAATCCTTGTAGGTAACGTTGGAAAAAATCCTGATGTAGTCACTTTCCCTTCCGAGGGGTCCATGCCCGTGAAGAAAGCCTCCTTCCCCCTCGCCACCACCGAATACCGTCGCAACCGCGACAATGAGAGAGTAGAAATCACCGAATGGCACAATGTGGTGTGCTGGCGCGGTCTGGCCGACATCGCCGAGCGCATTCTCCACAAAGGTGCCCAAATCTATGTCGAAGGACGTCTCCAAAGCCGCACCTGGGAGGACAAGGAGGGCAACAAGCGTCATGTCACCGAGGTGGTGGCCGACAACCTGTTGCTGCTGTCCAGCCGTCAGCGTAACGACGACCCCCAGCACGTCAATAATCCCTTGATGGACATCCTCAGTGAGGATGCCGAGCCTCTGGGTGACCTTCCGTTCTGAGACAGAAGCCGTTAAATAGGTAATAAATCCCTACCAACGCCTTACCAAGTCCCTACCAACTCCTACCGCAGTAGGAGTTGGTAGGGACTTGATTGGTCTTTGATAAGTGTCTGATAGGTGGAAAATGGTTAGCGGCTACCTGATGAGCAGGATGGTGCCGACTTTCGTCTGGAGTGAGTTGGGATAGTCGATGGCATGGTAGAGGAACTTCCACACATAGTTTCCTTGGGGGCAGTTGCCGCCGTCCCAGCCTTTGTCCCCGAAGTCGCTGGTTTGGTAAACCAGGAGACCTTCGCGGTTGTAGATGTAAAGCTCTCCGTCGATAACGCCATGCGAGACAATGACAAAGCGGTTGTTTATGTCGAGGTTAGGGGTGAAGGCATTGGGTGCGAATACTCCCACGCGCAGTATAGGCAAGTGGTAGACGGCGGTGTCGTAGCACTGGCCATTGAAGACGGCGAGCGAGATGGTGATGGTGTCGACATCGGTGCTGCCCTGGCCGTAGAGCGCACGCGAGGTCTCGCTCTGGCGGATGCTGTCGAGGTACCAGATGCGCGAGTCGTAGTTATTGGAGATGTCGTAGGCGGTGAAGTCCATGGCGTTGTATTTCAACGCCTCGGGGCTTACTTGGAGGATGGCGTCGGGAACTTCAACAGGATGGAGTGTGAGGGTGGAGGTGGTGGGGCATAGCGGGGTTTCATGGTAGTCGGCATAGAGAGAGTAGGCGGTTGTGTCGGAAGGCGATACGCGGATGGTGAGCTGGTCTTTATGCCCTTCGAGGTCGGGCTCGTCGGGGAAGGCCGACCACCGGATGTAGCCGGCATCGGTCTTGGCGGTGATGATGTAGGTGTGGCGATGGCAGTCGATTTCGTAGGAGAAGTCGATGCGGGGTTGCGCCATCTTGGTGAGACGAAGGGCGAGGACGGAGTCGCAATTGTGGACGGTGCGAAGGGTGTCGGTGATGTAATAGTCGACGGTGAGATAGGCAGAGTCGTCGCTGACGTTGAAACTACGCCAGTGGTAGGTTTGCTGGTGGCAGAAAGTGTCGACGAACTCCTCGTAGGTGGCATGGTGGACGGCGAGGTCGAGGGTGACGATGGAGTCGCAGCCGGCGTTGGTCATAATAGTGTCTAATGGACCCAGGGTGTCGGTGAGGTACCATTGATGGTCAATCCATCGCAAGGAATCGCAAGCTACGCGGTGGTCAGTGAAGTGGTGTGTGTTGTCGACGGTCAAGTCGAGGTGGAGGATGCTGTCGCAGCCCCATTGGTTTTCATAGCGTAGAAAGGGTGTGTTGGTTGATGAAGAGTAGAGCTGGTTGTCTCTCCAGGTGAGGGTGTCGCAGGTGTGGAGTTGCTCAGTGAATGACGAGGTGTCGACGGCGGTGACGCACATGACAACGAGCGAGTCGATGCCGTTGAGGCCACTGAGGTGGACGCTGTCGGCAAAGATCTGGAGGTGGTTTGTGCGTGTGCCGCCACCGTCGCTGAAGCTGACCCCGTTCCATACCAATGGCAGGCTGTTCTGGCAGAGGGTGCTGTCGTTGTAGGTGCGGCGGTTGCGTTGCAGGTGGAGGGTGCGCAGCGAGTCGCAGCCAAAGGCAGCAGCCAGCAAGATGGGGTAGGTGCCGGTGGTGTCGTAGTTGTTGTTCTCAAAACTAAAGGAATCCCCATCGTAGATGGTGTCGTAGAAATGGAGGTCGTAGGTGGGGTACACCGTGAGGTGAAGGGTCTCGAGGCTGTCGCAGGCGTGGGGGGTGTAGAACTGATAGGGATAGTCGCCGGTCTGACGGTAGGCTGAGTCGACGAAGAATCGTGCGGAATCGTCGCAGACGGTGTCGTAGGTGTGATTGTCGTAGGCAGGCCACACCTGGAGGTGGAGAGTTGCGAGGCTGTCGCAGTCGTAGACCGACAGCAGAGAGTGGGGATAGACGCCGGTGGTGTCGTAGGTCTCGTTGGCGAAAGTGACGCTCTGGTTGGAGCAGATGGTGTCGTAGGTGTGGTGGTCGAAGGTGGGATGAATGGTGAGGTGGAGCGACGAGGTGGAGTCGCAGCCGTGGACGGTGGAGTCCATCAGTAGCAGGTGGACGGTGTCGCTGGTATCGGAGATGACGGAGTCCTTATAGGTGAAGGGAAGGTCGGAGGTGCAGATGACAAAGGTGTCGCAGATGAAGAAAATGGGGTGGATGGATATGGTGTGCTTGAGGGTGTAGGTGCAGTTGATGCTGTCGGTGGCGCTGACGGTGTAGGTTGTTGTTTCTGTGGGAGAGACAATCATTGTGTCGCTGCCATTGGAGTTCCACACGGCATTCTGAATCAGGAGGGTATCGGTGATAATGGAGCCTTCGCAATGGTCGGTAGGGCCGACGATTTGGGGATTGGGACCCGGAGGCATGACATTGATGGGCATTTGTAATGTATCGGCGCAGGCGCCATTGGCAATGGTTGAGACGAGGGTGACAATGTAGGTGCCGGGAGCGTCGTAGTGGGTGGAGGCGTGGTAGAGCGACGAGGTGTCGCCGTTGCCGAAGTCCCACCAGGCGGTCTCGCAACTCTCGCCTGACCCGGAGGGAGTGACACCGTCGTTGGAGATGGTGCTGCGGTTGAGGAAGTTGACATCGAACTGGCAGTCGCCGATGAGCATTGTGGTGTCGAAAAGCGAGAGTGGATAACGTATACCGGCAGTGGCACTCATGGTGAAGTTGCACTGTGGCTTGTCGACAAAGCTGAGTTGGCAATGGTAAAGAGTTGTGGTGTCGGCGGTGACGTTGAGCGATTGTGAGGTGGAAATGGGGTTTGAGGGAGATTCGGTATACCACAGGTAGTTGAAACCCGCCGGAACGGTGAATGTGTTGTCGGTGTTGTCGCCACAGCTTTCCGAGGCCATGCTTTTTCGGCTGCATTCGAGGGTGAAATAGGCGTAGCCGAAGTGGGCGCTGAAGGCACAGTCGTAGGTGGTCAGTCGCACCATGATGGTCTGCCCGGCATAAGGGTTGAGGTCGATGCCGACGGTGGTCCAATCTTTCCACAGGGTGGAGCCGTTGACGTTCCATCCTAGGTTGGCGTTGGCAATGAAGTCGGCCACTCCGCAGTCGGGATCGATGACCTCCATGTCGGCATCAAGAATCTCGAGACGGAAACGGGGTTGTTCGTCGGGTTCATGGTTGGGATCCTCGAGGACGGCTGCATATTTGAGAATCAAGAGGTCGCTCACCATGGTGTCGACTTCGATGGCATAGAGGATGGCCTCTGCTTGTCCGCCTGATTCCCAGTTGCCCAGACGAACAGAAGAAGTGCCACCGGGAGGGACGGTGCTCAACAGGTTGCCAGTCCTGTAGTCGCGTTCGTTGGGGTTGGTGTGTACGGTGTGGCGGCTGCTTGCGTTGCTGGGACCGTAGTCGACTATGTCGGTGAAGGAATAGGGGTTGTTGAAGTAGCCGTAATAGCCTTGCACATAGGGGGCTGTAAGGTCGGTGGGGTCGATGCAGCCATGTCCGCCCTGGATGGGTGTTCGGAACTGTAGGGTGAGGCTACAGCATGTCTCTGCGCTGTCCTCTTGCTCGTAGAGTCTGGCGATATAGCTGGTGCTAGCACTCAGTCCTGTAAGGTGGTGGTTGTTGCCCGAGACGGGAATGGGGCCGTTGCCGTAGTCGAGCAAAAGGTTTGTACCGCTTCCATCCCAAGTCAATGTGCATGAAGAACTGGTGAGGTTGCTGATGTTGAGGTTGCTGGCATTGAGATTGCATTGGTACGTGTCGTTGGGGGCGGAAGCATGGAACTGAAAGCCGGACCTGTTTACGGAACCATCGGAATGAAAAGCGATTCGTATGGCACCGCTTGTGGCCACCACGTTTACCGACCCCGAGCCGGTATAGGTTGCAATTTGTGTCGTCCCGTCGAAGACGGTGATATAGTCATAGTTGGTTTCGGCATTATAGGTTCCTGTAAGTGTGATGTCAGCCCCGGAGGTGGTGTAGAGGTAAACACTTCCGTCAAAATCGTTGCCGTAGTTTCCATTGGGACCGCCGTCGTCGTAAATGTCCACACCCTCCATGCAAATTTTCTCCGTCAAGGTCTGTCCGTTCCCCATGATAAGGGTCTGTGTCAGAGCCTTGCAATGACAGGAAAAGAACAAAACAAAAAGCAAAGTCCGCAACATTATGTTGGGGATTTTGCTTTTAAAATATTGTTCTTTAATACTATGCATATTTATGGCTGTGATTTTGCCCGCCACAAATATACAAAATATTCGTTAATGTTCAGAAAAAGTGCGAATCAAAAACCGGGTTTGCCGAGCAGACGGAACATGTTCTTCTTGTAAGCTTCCACACCAGGCTGGTTGAAGGGGTTGACTCCCAGGGTGTAGCCGCTGACGCCACAGGCAAACTCGAAGAAGTAGATGAGTTGGCCGAGGACATACTCGTCGACGCGCTCCACGCCGATTTCCATCACGGGCACGCCGCCGGAGAGGTGAGCCTCGATGGTACCCTCGGTAGCGCAGTTGTTGATCTCGGTAAGGCTCTTATTCACAAGGTAGTTGATGCCGTCAAGGTTTTGCTCGTCGGTGGGTACGGGGACGTGGGTGGCAGGCTCTTTGACACGGATCATGGTCTCCATCATCAGGCGCTCCCCGTCCTGCACATACTGACCCATCGAATGCAGGTCGGTGGTGATGCTTAGGCTGTGGGGCAGCAGACCTTTGTGTTCCTTGCCCTCGCTCTCGCCGTAGAGCTGTTTCCACCATTCGGCCAGATAGCGCAGGTTGGGCAGGTTGCTCACCAGCATCTCGACCTTTATTCCGCTGCGGTAGAGTACGTTGCGGATGGCTGCATATTTGAGGGCGGGATTGCCTTCGAGGGTGTTGCTCTCGATGCAGACTTTGCGCATGTCGCGGGCGCCCTGCAACAGACGGTCGGTGTCGAAACCGGCCATGGCGATGGGTAGCAGTCCGACAGGTGTGAGCACCGAGAAGCGGCCGCCGACGTTGTCGGGGATGACATACATGGGGTAGCCCCCTTTGACAGCAATGTCGTGCAAGGCTCCCTTGCGGGCGTCGGTGACGGCCACGATACGTTGCGAAGCCTCGGCTTTGCCGTACTTCTTTTCGAGGTGCGCCTTGACGATGCGGAAGGCCACGGCAGGCTCGGTAGTGGTGCCCGATTTGGAGATGACGGCTACACTGTAATCCTCATGATCCAAGAGGTTTAGCAGCTGACTGTAGTAGTCCTCGCCAAGGGTGTGTCCGGCATAGACGACGTAGGGTTTGCTGCCGCGGACCAGCGAGGCGAACTCCGACTGCAATGCCTCGATGACCATGCGGGCACCCAGGTAGGAGCCTCCGATGCCGATGACCACAAAAACCTTGCTCTTGGCACTGAGTCGTGCCACGTCGGCCTTCATTCGGCTGTACTCTTCTTTGTCATAATCCTCGGGAAGGTTGACCCAACCAAGGAAGTCGTTGCCGTCGGCATCGCCCTTCAATAGATGCTCACGTGCGGCAAGAACCTCTGTAGTAATCTCATTGATAGCTTTTTGGCATGTTTTCTCTACGGAATCTGCCAGTCTGACACTCAGTTTTTCCATTTTTTCGTTTATTTGAGGGTTAATTTGCTAACTTTTAGGGGTTAAAAAGTCTTTCCTGAAAAAAAAAATCATTCGTAACTTCAATATTTTCTTCACATTAACGCGGGAAGAAAAAAAATATTTTCTACAATTGAAAAAAAATATGTATTTTTGCAAAACCTTTCGATGTGAAAGTATACCCTTTTGAAAAGCTAGAGAAAAACAAATTAATAATTATTAAAAACATTTGATATGCTGAAAAAATTAATCAAGCTCGGCGTTTGCATGTCCCTCATGATGACTGCTATGAACGCCTCTGCCCAGAACACTGGCAAGCCTGAGTATCCTCAGTACGGTTTCTGGAGCAACTGGTCGATTGGTGTCTCTGTCGATCTTAACAACCAGGCCTACATGGGCGGTTTTAGCTTCGGCGACAACTGGCGCAAGTCCACCAACATCGGTATGGACATTTTCGCCCAGCAGAAGCTCAACCACGCCTTTGACTGGCGTATCCGCTTCGGCTTCCCCACTTTCTGGGAGCCCATGGTGGGTAAAGGTGGCTATGAGATGGATCGTCACATGACCCTCACTCTCGACATTCTGTGGTCGATCAACAACTCTCTCCTGGGTTACAACCCTGACCGCAGATTTAGCCTCTACCTCTTTGCTGGTGGCGGTCTCGCCCTCAGCGGCAACGCCGACAAGTCCGTTACCAACTTTGGTAAGGTCGGTATCGCTCTCGATGGTGGTATTGGTGCCAGCTATCGCTTCGGCGAGAGCCACAACCTCTTCTTCGAGTATGGTTACGACGTCAATGGTGACGCTCCTGCCCTCTCCACCTTCTTCTCGCAGGATCTGCACCACACCAACCGTATCTTCCGTCTTGGTTACTTCTACTGCTTCGGCGTCACCGCTACTGACCAGGCCATCGCCGCTCAGAAAGCCATGCTGACCCAGGAGAACTTCGGTGCCCTCAACAGCCAGGTCAACAACCTCGACAATCAGCTCCGCAACTCCCGCACCAACGAGAAGAAACTTGAGAATCGTATTTCCGAACTCGAGGATCAGCTCGCCAAGGCTCTTGCCCAGGGTGGTAAAGGTGGTGCCGGTAACGGTGCTGCTGCCGACAGCCTCCAGGCCGTCATCGACCAGATCAAGGCTGACCAGCTCACTTTCTACGCTATGCCCTTCTCCGTCCTGTACGACATCAACGCCTGGCAGGTTTCCGAGGATGAGGCCCTCAAGGTCAAGGCTGTTGCCCGCGTCCTCAAAGACAACCCCAGCGTCAAGGTTCTCGTTGTTGGTTTCGCCGACTACACTGGCAGCGACAGCTACAACATGAAACTCTCCGAGAAGCGCGCCAACGAGGTCAAACGTCTCCTTGTCAAGAAATATGGTATTGCCGAGGATCGCATCCAGACCGAGTACAAGGGTAAGAGTGTTGCCTTCGGCGACATCCAGTACGCCCTCAACCGTCGTGTCAGCTTCTACCGTGTGATTGAATAGTCCAGAAGGATTTTAGGAAAATAGTAGCGGGACTCCCGAAAGGAAGTCCCGCTTTTTTTATATCCCGTTGAGAGTGGAAAACTAGTCCGCAGTGATGCGGTATTCTACGCGACGGTTCTTGCGTCGACCCTCGGCAGTGTTGTTGTCGGCTACTGGAAGGCTTTTCCCGAAGCCCACCCAAGTCATCCGGTGGCGGTCAATGCCCATGCTTGCCATATAGTCGGCCACGGCCTTGGCCCGGGCTTCCGACAGTTTGTCGTTGTATTCGAAGGTTCCTTGGCTGTCGGTATGGCCACGGAACTCTATCTTCATCTCGGGGTTGCGCTCCAGGAATTCCTTCAGCAGGAATAGTTCGTTGTAGGACTGCTGTAGCACCTCGCTTTCCCCCGAGGAGAAGTAGAGGTTCTCCAAGATAACCACCTCGCCTTCCCTGAAGGATTTTGGCGGCTCTGGTGTGACAACTTCATTGGTGTCGAGACAGACAACCGACACGTCGTCAATGTAATAGTAGGCTCCGGGCAGCGGGGTGTTTGCCCCTTGTGTTGCAATCACGTTGGACTTGTTAAAGGAGAGGAAGTTGCCGATGGTGAGGAATCGTTCGCCACCCTCGGCGGTGAACTCGCCTTTTATCTCAAACCATTCCTTGGTATTGTCGAGGATGTTCTCAATGGAGTTGTTTATCTGTGGTTCGAAGTACACGGCGATGGATTGTGACCCGCTGCCGTCAAGACTCGTCACCTCACGATCCATCAGGATACCGCGGGTGGTGTCCTCCTGTCGGTTGCGTGTCAGCACAGCCCCGATGGAGGCCACCGCTTGTGGCGATTTGTCGGCCAGGCTCACCCAAAAGCTTACACTATAGCGCTTGCCTGCCACCAGAGGTGTTCTCAGCTCGGTTTGCAGGTATTCACGATAGAGTTCTTGGGAGCAGTAAATGCCGCAGTAGGCTTCGCCGCTGTGTGCCTCCTGGAAGCCCATCTTGTTGCGTGGCACATTGCATTCGCGGCTTCCGCAGGCGTTGAAATAGTCGCTGCTGCCCTGTGTGGGTTGCCACCAGGCATCGGCCTCACGTATCACCCCCAGGGCGTCAATCTTCATCGGACATTGCCTGTGCTCCTCAAACGAGGGGTTGTGTACCAGGTTCCCGGCATTCTGTGAATGCAATGGAATGGCGGCTGTGAGGGCCAGGGAACAGGCTATGCTAATCCATTGCTTCTTCATCTCTTTTCCAGTGTCTTCATCATGCTGTCCCACAGCAGGGCGGTGGTGCGTTCCCAGCTGAAGAGGGTACGTTGCCGACGGCCTTTCTCGATAAGCTCGTTCCGCAACAGGCTGTCATCCAACTGCATTATTGCCTTTGCTATGTCGTCAGGGTCTGCCGGGTCGATATAGAGAGCTGCGTCGCCTCCCACCTCGGGCATCGAGGTTGTCTTCGAGGCTACGATGGCGGTCTCGGCATACATGGCCTCCAATATGGGAATTCCAAAGCCTTCAAAGTATGATGGATAGACCAGCATCTCGGAGGCCGAGAGCAGTGCCGAGAGGTCTTCGGGGTCCACGTGGCCCGGCATGATGACATCCTGTTGGTGCGTCATCTGGTCGTAGGCTTGCGCCAACTCGTCCTGCCACCACACTCGACTTCCTACCACCACAAGTTTCAAGTCGCTCTTCTTTTGGCTCTTAACCTTGTCGAAAGCTTTCAGCAGATTGGCCAGATTTTTCCTTTTTAATATTGTACTTATAAATATTATATAAGGGCATCCATCGGTGAAGCGTTGTCGGACGGCGGCCTTTTCCTCCATGCTGTGTGGACGATAGTTGCTGTGGGCACCATCATGGACTACATCAATCTTCTCGGAATCAATATTGTATGTAGAGGCGATGTCCTCTTTCGAATAGGTCGAGACGGTGGCTACACGCGTGGCGTTGCGCGCAAAAAGGGGAAAATAATGGCTCATGTATCGCTGATGCGACGGTTTGAGGTTCCCTGTGGCGTGCTCGAAGTTCAGGTCATGGATGACCGTCAGCGTCGGTACTTTGGGATGCAGGGGCATCATGCCGTCGGGCGAGAGGTAGAGGTCTATCTTGTACTTCTTCAGTGCCCATGGCGTGGCCCATTCAAAATAGAGGTGCCACAGCACTGGATGGCGCGCCTGTGGACAGAGCACCACTGGCGTCACGTTGTCGCCGTAGATAAACTCTGGGTCGGGATGGCGGTCGAAGAAGAAGAAGAACTGGTGCTCGGGGTGTTGTTGCACCATGCGACGGGCTGTCTCGGCTGTGAACCAGCCAATGCCGTCCATCTTCCCCTTCAGCAGCAGGCGTGTGTTGATGGCTATGCGCATTACTGGCGGGCCTTGATGGTTTCGTCTATTACGCGCGGGAAATGTTCCTTCTCGAGCAGGTGGATCTTCGCCGCCAGGGTGTCGGGGGTGTCCTCGGGGGTGACGGTGCAGCGTGCCTGGAAGAGGGTGGTGCCGCGGTCGTAGTGGTTGTCGACAATGTGGATGGTGATTCCGCTCTCGTGCTCGTGGTTGGCCACGACGGCCTCGTGCACGTGGTGACCGTACATTCCTTTGCCACCATAGGCTGGCAGCAGGGCGGGGTGGATGTTGATGATGCGGTCGGGATAGGCCGCCAGCATGTTTTCAGGCACCAGCCAGAGGAAACCCGCCAGGATGACCCAGTCGGCCTGCTTCTCGCGCAAGTAGTCGAGCACGGCGGTGCTCTCGTAGAAATCCTTGCGGCAAAAATAGCGAGCCTCAATGCCGAGGTTTTTTGCACGCTGGGCGATGTAGGCATCGCGGACGTTGTAGATGATGCAGGCCACCTCCACGTCGGTACGGCCCGCGAAATATTCGGTAATCTGTTGTGCGTTGGTTCCATTGCCGGAACCCAGTATGGCTAGTCTGGTCATATATTTAATATGTATTCCAAATAAAATGCAAAGATAAGAATAAAAAACGACATAGGAGGAAAAAAGTGTAAAATGCGTATAAAGACCGTATTAAGTCCCTACCAAGGCCCTACCAACTCCTACCATGGTAGGAGTTGGTAGGGCCTTGGTAGGGTTATGGCAGGAAGATGATAGGGTGGAGATGGCTACCATGTGCCATGTGGAGGCGAAGGGTCGATTTTTGCAAATTTTTATTAAAATCGGGTCGAAATGCAGAAAAAAAAGTATCGAAAAATCGAAAAAAAGTTGTTTTTTTTCAAATAGTAGTATTCATTATGTCAGGTGATTAGTATTTCTGGGTGCTGTTTTAAATGTTAAAAAATGTTTATATGTCAGAAAAATTTTGTTTCTTTGCACCCAGTTTTATCAATTAAAATTATAGAAAAATGTCAGAAATTGCAACCAGAGTAACTAGCATCATCACCGACAAACTTGGTGTTGAAGAAAGTCAGGTCACCCCCGAAGCCAGCTTCACCAACGACCTTGGTGCGGACTCTTTGGACACCGTCGAGCTGATTATGGAGCTCGAGAAAGAATTTGACCTTTCGATTCCCGATGAGGAAGCTGAGAAGATCGTCACCGTTGGCGACGCTATCGCTTTCATCGAAAACGCGAA
>JAEEGL017069174.1_pt1 | contig 12586 bp, 9 predicted proteins | sample 9134231 | NCBI WGS metagenome assembly JAEEGL01 (sample SAMN16246548, study PRJNA631951) | gut metagenome | biome: gut microbiome; feature: rumen; material: fiber-attached | host: Bos | place: Iran: Karaj | collected 2018-10
ATTGATAGCGCTTGTGCTATAATGATACTATGGATGGTTTTAAGAAGCCTTATCGCACTGTGCACGTCTATAAACGCGACAAAGCGCACGAGGATAAGACTCTCGTAAATCTCTATAAGGATAGCGAGTTCACTAAAGAAAACGCCGTCAAGAAAGACGACAAAGAGCCAGACGATACACTCGATATCGAAAGAGAAGAAGACGATATTGAAGATTTTTTGAGCGACACCGAAGTCGAATCCGAAGAAGAAGTTCCAGTCAAAAAATCCGTCAAAAAAGCTAAGAAAAAAGCCGCCAAAAAGAAAAAGGCTCGCCGCAAAGCCCTTAAAACCTTCTTTAAACTCGTTCTAGCAATTCTACTGATTGCCGCCGCCGTGGTTGGCGTACTAGTCCTATTTAAAGCTAGTAGTAGTCAAAACACGCTCGGCAATGGCCGCGGTGATGACGCCGTCGCCGACGAGCTCTACTACGCGCCGCTCACTGGCATTGAATACTCCACACCAGTTGACCCATCCGCTGCCGTGACTTGCGCGATGATTGAAAACAGCGTCGACGCCCGCCCGCAATCAGGTCTTCGCGCCGCCGAAATCGTCTATGAAGCCATCGCCGAGGGTGGCATCTCGCGCTTCATGGCCGTCTATCAGACCAGCAAGCCAAATTACCTTGGCCCACTCCGCAGCGCCCGCCTCACTTTCGTACATCTCGCTAAACAATACAACTGTACTTATATTCACGTCGGTGGCGCCGATAATGCCATCCGCGAAATTCGCGGCGGTGGCTACCGCGAAATGGACGGCGATGTTCAAATGAATAAATACGCCTCCCGCAAAATTAGTCCAGGCCGCTACGCGCCGCATAACGTCTATACTCGCTTCGTCTGGATTGACCAGTTTAACTTCAACAAAGGCTGGACGACTTCCGCGTTTACGCCATTTGCTCGCATTCAGCCAGACACCGTGAATGAAGTTTCCGTCCGTGACGCCACCAGGATTAACATCAAGCTCTCTGGCGACAATTCCTACAACCCACACTTTGATTACGACGCCACCACTAACACCTATCTCCGTTCGCATCAACGCGGCGGCGCTCACTTAGACAAGGAAGAGAACGGACAAAAATTCCAAATCGCTCCAACTGTCGTAATCGCCATGCGCGTACATGTTATCCCACGCCAAGGCGACGTCAATGGCTATAAAGATCACGTTACCTACGGCGAAGGCGAAGCATTCGTTTTCCAAGACGGTACCGTAACCGCCGCAACCTGGCGCAGAAATTCGCCAGCAGACCCGTTAAAGTTTTATAATTCTAATAACGAAGAAATATTATTAAATCGTGGCCAGACCTGGATTACGGCATATCCAGATACAATTGGCGCAGTAACTTGGGAATAAAAGAAAGGATATTATGTACGGCGCATTTATCGCAGACCCAAACAGCCCAGAAAAACTAGAAAAGAAAAAAGTAGAGAACAAGGAGCTTGATCCTCAGCAGGCTGCCATGGCAAACAAATGGAGTGAAGCTATGGATGATGTGCCTGAACAAGGCGCCGAAGCAGAGCCAACTATCCCAGAGACTGAGCCACAACTTCAAGCTAACCTCGAAGAGGGCATGACCACCGAAGACACGGACGCTGCCACCGAGCTTCCGACTGACGAAGATACGCCAGAAGAACCAACCGAAAAGAACGGTATTGTTGCCGACGCGGTCGCAGAAGGCGCCAAACTTGTCGTAGACACGACCGTATCAAACCCAATCGAATCCGGCATTGCCGATGCCGCCATCGATGCCGTACATGACGCCGTTGAAAAGCACGATGAAAAACCAGCCGAAACCGAGCAGCCTGCCGAAGCTAGCTCCATCCAACATTTCGCACCAGGTGCTGCCACCGAATCGACCTTTAGTCCACTTTCACCAGAAGAACAGCAAGCTGGCAAAATTGCCGCCGAAGCCGCCCATGGCCAGACCTATTCCGAACCAGGCGAAGCCGATACTCCACATGTTGTTGACGAAGATAACCTCGTCGCCAGGGAAGTTGGCAGTAATCTAGGCGAAGGTGGTCTCGACTTAAATAGCGTCGGTCAAAAACTCGAAGGTGATGGCGTCGATATTCAAGGTGAAGTTGATAGTCTCAAGACTGACATCGCTGAAGACCTCGCTGCTGCCACTACTGCTGGTAATGCCGAAAATGAAGAACGTGACGCCGTAACCGCAAATAACCTTGCCGTCGAAGGCGCCTCTAGTGCCCTCGCTGCCAAAGAAGCTGCTGGCGAAGCCATTGAGGAAGCCAAGCACGGCTCCGATGATGCTTTAGAGAAAATCGAAAAAGCTAACGAACTAGCTAACCAAGCCGTAGAGCTTGCCAACACTTCCGAGGAAGTTGCTGTGTCTGCTGGTTCTACCGTCGCCACCGAAGCCATTGGCGATACGATGGAGATGGCCAAAGAGGCTGAAAATCTCGCTAATAAAGCCGATGAAATCGCCAAAAAAGCCGATGAGGAAAAAGTTGAAAACGGCGGCAAAGATCCAGCCGAAACCGACGACGACCCAGATGATGGCAAGAATGTCTTTTCTGCCGACGAATATCCTGAGCTAAAAGACCTCGACAACGGCGAAGCTAAGACTATTACAGGGTAGAAAATAGCAACAAAAGCATCCTCTTATACGAGGATGCTTTTTTAGTGTTAAAATAAAAGTAATTAACAGCGAGATTAATATGTACACTAACGAAAAGATTCTCGTCGGCAAAAGCGGCGACAAAGAATTATGTATATTACCTAACATGGCTAACCGCCACGGCCTCATCACGGGTGCCAGCGGTTCAGGTAAAACTATCACGCTCAAAGTTATGGCCGAAAGCTTCTCCGAAGCTGGCGTGCCAGTCTTCCTCGCCGATGTCAAAGGCGACCTAGCCGGTACTGCTGTCGAAGGCGACATCGAAGGTATTCAAAAGCGCGTCGATAAACTCGGCCTTGAAGGTTTTGAGTGCAAGAAATTCCCAGTACGTTTCTGGGACCTCTACGGCGAAAATGGCCATCCAATTCGCGCAACCGTAGAAGGAGTCGGCCCGGACATTTTGTCGATGATGCTCGGCCTCTCAGAAGCTCAGGAGGGCAACTTGGATATCGTGTTCGAGGTTGCCAAAGACGAAGGCCTCCAACTTATTAATCTCGCCGATCTTCGCTCTACGCTCCAGTATGTCGCAGAAAATAAGGACAAATACACGCTCAAGTATGGCAACGTCACTACGCAAAGTATTGGCGTCATTCAGCGCAGCTTGCTCGCCCTCGAAAAGCAGGGCGCCGATAAGTTCTTCGGCGAACCAGCCCTCGACATTAAAGACTTCTTCGCTGTCGACTCCGATGGTCGCGGTGTTATCAACTGTCTCCATGCCGTCGAACTCTTCCAGAGTCCAGACCTTTACGCTTCGTTCCTGCTCTGGTTGCTTAACACACTCTTTGCCAGCTCTCCAGAAGTTGGCGACCTCGATAAACCAAAGATGGTCTTCTTCTTTGATGAGGCCCACCTACTCTTTGACAGCATGCCAAGCTACCGCTTGAAGCGCATCGTTCAGGTCGTCAAGCTCATCCGCTCCCGCGGTATCGGTCTCTACTTCGTCTCACAGAATCCAACCGATATCCCAGACGAAATTCTCGCTCAGCTCGGTAACCGTGTCCAGCACGCCCTCCGCGCCTACACACCGAGCGAACAAAAAATTGTCAAAGCCGCCGCCGGCGCTTTCCGCGTCAATAAAGAATTCGATACCGAAACGGCCATTTCCGAACTCGGTACCGGTGAAGCGCTCATTTCCTTCCAAGACGAGAAGGGCGCTCCATCTATCGTCGAACGCGCCTATATCCTGCCACCACAGAGCTTCATGGGCTCTATCAATGATATGGTGCGCATGAAGGTCATCAATAACAGCCCACTTTGCGGCAAATATGATGAGGCCGTCGATAACGAATCCGCCCACGAAAAGATCGTCAAGCATCGCGAAGAGAAGGCTGCTGCCGAAGAAGAAGCCCGCCAGAAAGCTGAAGAAGAGAAGCGTGCCGCCGAGGAGGCGAAAGCAGCAGAGAAGCGTGCCAAAGAAGAGCAAAAAGAGGCCGAAAAGCAGGCCCGCGAAGAAGCTCGTGCCGCCAAAGAAGCCGAGCGCCAAGCCGCCGCTGAACAACGTGCGAAGACCGCCGAGGAACGCCAACAGCTTGCCATTCAAAAGCAAAAAGAGGCTCTTGAAGCTAAGAAAAAAGCCAACAGCCTAGGCGGCAAAATTGAAAAAACCGTCACGACTGGCGTTCAACGCGGCGTCACCAACGCCATTTCCAGCAGCATTTCCAAAGGCATCAAGAGCACTTTCAAGAATATTTTTAAATAAATAAAGCTACAGCTTGAAAAGAGTCTCAAAAAAATGTAGACTCAAATCACATACCCGTGTGAGGAGGGGGTGTGTGATTTTTTTGGCGAAAAATTGTTCGTTCGCCGACTTCTAGTACATTGACAGAGGAGGTTTGATCTATGGTAGCTCATCTCATTGTGCTAGCCATCTGCGTCATCGCCCTCATCTTCATCGCGCAAAACTTCTTTAAGATGCGCGCTATGGACGAGGGGACGGAAGAAATGGCAGAACTGGCCGGCATCATCCGTAGCGGTGCGCGCACTTTCATGCGCGCAGAGTACAAGATCATCGTTCCGGTCGTTGTCGTAGTAGCCGCGATTATCTCGTTGTTCATCGAGAAATCGAGCGGTTTCACGTTCATCGCCGGGGCAACCATGAGCAGTCTCGCCTGTATTATTGGTATGCGTAGCGCCACATACGCCAACGTGCGTACAACGGCCACCGCTATCAAAACCAAAAGCATTGGCGAAACCACTCAGACCGCTCTTCTGGGCGGTAGCATCTGCGGCCTGTGCGTTCCGGCTTTCGGACTGCTCGGCGCCGTACTGATTTACCTGATTGCTGGTGGCATCAAAATTGGTGCTTCCGGCGGCGGTTACATTAATCTCATCGAGTGCAACCCCACCATGATGCGCCTGACGGCGTACTCGCTGGGATGCTCGCTGGTGGCAATGTTTAACCGTATCGCTGGCGGTAACTACACCAAGGCAGCCGATATTTCGGCAGACATCGTTGCAAAGAACGAAAAGAACATGCCCGAAGACGACAGCCGGATGCCCAACACTGTCGCCGACTTCATTGGCGACAACGTCAACGACGTGGCTGGCAATGGTTCCGACCTTTGCGAAAGCCACACTGCAACCCATATCGCGCCCGTCGTGATTGGCGGTTACTTGGCCGCCACTGCCGCTGGCGCCAACGAAGCCCTGCTTAACGCAACCAGTCTTTTCCCGATTATCCTGGCCGGTGCCGGTCTGATCGGTAGCTTGATTGGTATCTACTACGCGCTCAAGCATAAGGCCAGCAACAACCCGTCCCGCGAACTCGACAACGCAACCTATATCTCTGCAGCCGTCGTGGTAGTCATCGGTTTCTTTGCCGCACGTTATGTCTTCGGCGATATCGAACTCTACGACAGCTTTAAGCTGGGATGGATTTCTCCGTGGATCGCAAGCATTCTGGGTATCGCCAGTGGCGTTTCCATTGGTCGTATCACGGAATACTACACCGGTACTGAGTATAGCCCTGTCAAGAAGCTGGCTCAGATGGCTAGGGAAGGCGAAGCTTTCGTCGTTACCAAGGGTGATGCAATCGGCTCTCGATCGTGCCTGCTGCCCATTGGCGTAATCGCTCTGGCCCTGATCATTTCTGGCATCCTGTGCGGTATCTATGGTATCGCCATTGCCGCTCTGGGTATGCTGAGCTTCGTAGGCACTACCGTATCGATTGACGCGTTTGGCCCCATCGCCGACAACGCCGGCGGCATCTCTGAGAGTTGCCATCTGCCGGAAAGTGTCCGTGCGATTACCGACAAACTCGACGCCGTCGGCAACACGACTGCTGCTATCGGCAAGGGTTTCGCGATTGGCTCCGCAGCCTTCGCAACAGTATCACTGATCTTTGCCTATGTCAGCAGCTACTCTGCTGGCGCGCCGGATCTGAACATTGCGAACTACATGGTCGTTGCTGGCGCTATCTTCGGTGGCGCTATCATCGAATACTTCTCAGCTCTGCTGACTGACAACACAATCAATTCTGCCTATAACATGGCAGAAGAAGGCCGGAAGCAGCTGACTCCCGAAGTACTCGACGGCATCGAAAAACCCGACTACAACAAACTGATCGACATGGCTACCAATGGCGCCCTGCGCAAGATGACATGGCCGTCCGTTATGATGCTGCTCGTGCCCGCCATCGGCGGTCTTCTGTTCGGCGTCCAGTTCGTTGGTGGTATCTTGATTGGTGCAACTATTGTTGCTATCCCGCGTGCTATCTTTATGGGCAACTCCGGTGGTGCTTTCGACAACGCCAAGAAGTTCATCGAGTCCGGTGAGCTCAAGGATGAAGAAGGCAAAGTCATCGGAAAGGGCACCAAAGAGCACCATGCAGCCGTCACTGGCGACACAGTTGGTGACACGCGTAAAGACGTGGTTGGCGTCGCGCTCGACATTGCTATTAAGCTGATGTCGACCGTGGCGAACACGCTGGCGCCGCTGTTCTCGTCGTTCCATTTGTTCTGACATCTCCTCCTCAAAAACCCGAAAGGCTTAGAGATACAACCCGTCTCTTTAGCCGATACCCCCGGTCACGCCGGGGGTATTTTTATGGCACATACCAAGTTGGAGTATCAATAGTAATATCGTAAAACATGTTAGTCATATTCGTAACATTACTAACATCCCAGTCTTCTATTGGCGCAAAATCCGTAATTGCCGTATCTCTATAGAACATCTCTTGCATATTTACCACGTTACTTGTGTCCCAATTACTGATTCCGCTAATATCCTCGATATTCCTAGCATTATTAAACATTCTATACATTGACGTAACATTAGACACATCCCAACGCACTACGCCATCAACCGTCTTAGTTGCTAAAGCATTAAGATTCGTCATCTTCGCAGACGAAAGGAATTCCTTCATATTCGTAACGCTGCTCGTATTCCAATTGGCTATTCCGGTTAGATCATCTACTAAGGTATATTTAAACATCTCCGACATATCTGTAACTTTGCTAGTATCCCAATTACTAAGTGCGTCAGTATTAGTGATATCTGAATTATAGAAGAGACCGCTCATGTTCGTAGCATTACTTGTGTTCCAATTTGAAACACCAGATATGCTCGCCAAATATATAGTATTATAGAATATCCTCTGCATATTTGTAACGTTACTCACATCCCAACGCACTACGCCATCAACCGTCTTCGTCGCTAAAGCATCAAGATTTGTTATCTCAGTAGATGTAAGGAATTCCTTCATATTCGTAACGCTGCTCGTATTCCAATTACTTAAGCTGTCTATATTAGTAATCGACGTGTTATCGAATAGGCTTTCCATATTCGTAACACTGCTCGTATTCCAATTCGCAACGCCACTAATGTCACTAAGTGAGCTAGCACCACAAAAAGTCCTACGCATTGTTGTCACTTTTGATACATCCCAATTCGCGAGCGCATTAATATTCTGAATTTTCGTTCTATAGAACATACCGCTCATAGTTGTCAGGCTACTAGTATTCCAATTTGTCATCGCGGATATATCAGTCAGACTCGTGGCTTGATAGAATAAATCGCCCATGTTTTTAATATTTGCCGTATTCCAGTTTCTGACGCCATCGATATTCGCTAAAGTTGAAACATTATAGAACATACCACCTAAATCCGTGACGCTTTCGGTGTTCCAAGTCGCCATTGCATTCAAATTTACTATCTTGGTGCCATAAAACATATATCTCATATTCTCAACCTTGCCAGTATTCCAATCCGATAAACTAGATATATCTGCCAAATCATCATTCATATAGAACATCCTCTCCATGTTTGTGACATTAGATGTATTCCAACGTACTACGCCGTCAACCGTCTTCGTTGCTAGCGCGCTAATATCTGCAAGCGATGCGTTCCCGAACATATCTCCCATATCCGTCACCTTACTGGTGTCCCAATTTGCCACACCAGAGATATCGGTCAAATTCGGAGTATTATAGAACATACTTTCCATAGTCGTAACATTTGAAGTATCCCACGTGCTCAAAGGATCTAGGTCTGAGAATCTTGCTCCAGGGAACATTCCCGACATGTTTTTGACCTTACCCGTATCCCATGTACTCAAAGCATCAATATTCACGACTTTAGTACTCGAAAACATATCTTCCATATTTTCCACGTTAGACACATCCCAACGTACTACGCCGTCAACCGTCTTCGTTGCCAATGCGTCAAGATTCTCAATCGGCACACTGCCGAACATGTCCCCCATATCTGTCACTTTGCTCGTATTCCAATTTGCTATACCAGAGATATTAGTCAAGTTATGATTATACATGAACATACCGTCCATCTTCGTCACATTACTCGTATCCCAATTCGTTAACGCGTCAAGGTTCTCTAAATCGGCATCCCAGAACAAATCCTTCATATTCGTAACGCTGCTCGTATTCCAATTAGCTGCGCCAGAAATATCATTTAAGGCCGACGCATAAATAAACATATACTCCATCGTCCTTACATTACCAGTATCCCAATTAGCCGCACCGTTAATATTCTGCAAATTCGTAGTCCTCGTAAACATATCGTCGAGACTTATTACTCTTGACATGTCCCAATCCGCCAGAGCATCAATATTCGTTATGCTACTGGCCGATTCGAACAACGAACTTGCGCTGATCAAAGCCGGTGTTCGCCAGTGGCTCAATGCACTAATATCCTCAAGCGCCGAAGTATCATGGAACAAATCGGACATATAAGCAGCCTTGGATGCATCAAAGTATGACAGCCCGCTAATATCTGTTAAAGCCTTAAAATGCGAAAAAGCGCCGCTACTATTGTAGTTTAGATAAATATCATCGGCATCGGAGTAATAATAAATAACGCCCTCATCGAACCAAGCATAAACTGGAACTTTAGAACTGGAGTCAGATATTAGATTATTTCCATCATGCACATTAATATTCGTTGGGAGATTATTGGCCTTTAAAATTGAAGTAATCGTTAAATTAATCGCCGTATTATTCGTAACATTAGTTTGGCCAGACAATTCTTTTAATTTCATATTTAAGCCTGCGCCGTATAAGAGCGTTGCCTCCGCTCTAGTATTAACTGTCCCGTTCATTGATTTGGCAATGCTCAACTTTGACCACATCGCTTTCAAATACACATCTTTTCCGGGCATTGTAAAGTAATCCTCGTTAACTAACGAAACGCCACTAGTCGTAATATACCAGCCCTCGAATTCGTAATCGTCACATGCCAAAGCATTGTCGGATATTTCTACGGCTGAAAACACGGAATACGTAGCGGTTTCAGGAACTATTCCTGCAACGTTGCATCCAGTTGGCATATTTGCGTCATAAATAACATCGTAATGATCTTTTAAGATTGGCGTATCAATAACATCCTCATCCTCATCTGGAGAATTATTAATTTTTGTTTCTATCTCCTCGTGCTTATTCGTCGGCAACAGCAGATCTTCCATGTTGACGTACTCTTGTTTCAAATCAACTTCTATTGTTAAAGTAGCAGTTCTACCCGAACGATATAAACCGCTCATATCCCAGGTAACCTTTGGTGTAGAACCATCATATTCTAATCCTACTTCACCCAACGATGCCTCTAGCGCATCAAGTCCTGCAATTGTCCAGTAATCATCGTTGATAAAGTCAGTAATAATAAAATCATCATAAATATGCGGAGTAACCGTCGCCTCAAACAAAACATTGTTTAGCGAACTCATACTTGCAATAAACTGGTTATCCGAGATATTTATAATCGGCCGAAGTATAGTATCACCCATCTCGTATTGAATGCCGTTAATGACGATAAATGGATATTTCGCTTTGATTGTCTCATATTCACCAATCTCATTCGGCGTCTCCATATTTGGGCTACCATCCGTCAAAAACAGTAATACTAGCTCTCTATCATTCTGACGGCTATATCCCTCGAGCACTTCTTCGGCCTTCAAAAGCCCTGCGTAGTAATTCGTGCCGCCACTCGCCTGAATACTATTAATCTGACTTATTATAAAGTTCTTATTGTTGGTAAAACCAGAGCGAATAGTCGCATCCGACTCAAACGTCACGAGTGCAACATTATTATCGGCATCAGAGAGCAACGTATCCACAAGATCTATAGAATCAATCTGAACTTGTGTCATCTTTTCGCCGCTCATCGATCCAGAATTATCAATCACCATCACGACATCAAGCTTTTTTGAATTATCGGTTTTTGGAATCGAATCTACTTCAAACGTAATCCTCGCTTTGCCGAGCGCCGTCCATTCAGCCGATTTTGTCACTTTCCAAGCGCCCGGTTCATTATCTTCGAAGCTCGTATGTTCAGACGTAATCTCAACCGACGCAACTGGCACCAGCTGCGCATTCACATTCAGGAGCAGGGAAACGATTGCAGAAACACCAAACACCAAGCACAAAAATAGCGCAACAAAAAGGTTGCGGTGCGAACGAGTTCCAAACTGACGTTTGTTTTTGCGGAAAAATACCATTTTTGTCTTGGTTTATATCTGGTGTTTATTTCCCACAATCCACTGTCTTTATTTAAGCATAAGCAACAGGGGAAAGTCAAGAGGTAGAAAAACCCGCCGAAAATCGGCGGGCACGAGTTGAGTGATTATGATTTTTTGGGGCATTTCCAGTCGGAAACCTTCCAGCAGTCATTATCGTTACGCTTGAGACGATAGAAGCAGCCACCTTCTTCTCTATCCGAAGAATCGGCGTCATAGACGCGAACGTCCGTGACATTTGTTCCGTAAGCTGTCCGAATGGCGACCCGGCCAAACCGCGGCGCTTTATCGCATTTGTTTTTGATGTACTCCACGATTGCCTCTTCAAAATATCCGATATTGGAAAACTGGCTGTGGAGAATACAATCTTTCGGGCAATTCTGCGCGCATCCGCTGTCGCTCAGGTCAACAAAGCTCTTGATAACCCAGCTTTCAGTTTGCGGCTCAAGCTTCAACCGATAGCGCAGACGGGCCGGTTTGCCAGAAGCATCAGTGCCGCTCATGACCACGAAGGCAAAATTATCTTCAGCAAAAGATACGAACTCGACTTTCCCGTCGAAACCACGCGGAATCATCCGGGCATATTTCAGGTTCATACCCTCCGTAATGCAAGCGGCAATTTTTGACAGCTGGCTCACGTCATTAAGGTCCCAGTGAGTACACTGCTTTTCTTCACTCATATAAAAAGTCCCCCTTATAAAAATACAAAGAAACACGAAGATTCTTTGTATATATTTTTACCATAATTCACGCAAAAGTCAATACATAGAAAAACCCGCCATCAGCGGCGGGCAAAGGTTAGTCAGGACCATTGGTTGTCATAATCGTAGCCCCAATATTCAACGCCCCAGGTTCCGTCTTCGTATTTGCGAATCTTATAGAAACGCCTCGCACGCTTAGCGTCACCACGACGGAAACCGCCATAGAACTGAATACAGTCTTCCACGATAATGACCTTCGGATCGAGCACGCCGTAAACCAGCGCAAACGCATAGTCTGCCGCCGGGAGATTGTTGCGCGCAAGCACAATCAAATCATTCAATAAGGCATTCTTGGTCGGATAATGGTCATTGTTGGGTAAGTTCCAGGGGATGTGTTCTCCTAGCATAATAACCCTCCTCGAAATTATTTCACGATTTCCCAACCGCCATTTACGGACAGCCGGATTACGCATTCAAACTTACGACCGTTGCTGTTGACGGCAATATCCGCCGTGCCGTCATCATGTACGACGGCATCAACTTTGCCAAAAATAGTTTTGTTGCCGATAGTAATTCCATCCGACTCGATTATTCTCTGGACGTTTTCTTCAAGCTGCGTCTTTTCACCCATGTTTCTGACCCCCCTTATCAAAAAACTTAAGAGCAAAATCGCCCTTACTGGTTTATATCATACTATATTTTCAGAAAAAGTCAAAGCTACTTCTTTTTCGCAGTCTTCACCGAACGACGATCAAAGTACCAAAACACCGTGCCCATAATCACACCAAAAACAATTGGCTCCAAAATATGCTCGCCCACTGAAAATTCAAAGCCATTGTGCGTAAAAATCAAATCCCACAACCAGTCACCAATCGGGAAGATAATCAGCGCAGCAACCGTAAATACGATTACCTGCACGATTAGATGCTTAAAACTACCTTTTTCAATTTGTGGTATTGGTTTTTTCTTTGGCTCTTCGTCCTTACTCATACTTTAATTATACAAAAAACCGCCACGCGGCGGATGCTAATCTAGATTGGTGATCCCGGTGGGAGTCGAACCCACGATTTTCTGGATGAGAACCAGACGTCCTGGACCACTAGACGACGGGACCAATCTTTGCTTATTTTAACAGAATTCCAACTTTTTTGCAAACAGATGCGCGCTATTATATAATTTCGCCATGATAGGGAAGCAGAGAAGCACCCCTGTAAATGGAGTGATTACAATGATGGTATTAAAAAAGTGG
>JAEEGL011410550.1_pt1 | contig 12585 bp, 6 predicted proteins | sample 9134231 | NCBI WGS metagenome assembly JAEEGL01 (sample SAMN16246548, study PRJNA631951) | gut metagenome | biome: gut microbiome; feature: rumen; material: fiber-attached | host: Bos | place: Iran: Karaj | collected 2018-10
CAAGCAGATTCTCCGCGTCCGCTATGCCATCGAGGCCATTCCGGACGATGTCGCCAATACCAAGATGACCTCCCAGCCGGAGTGCCAGGAAATCGCTAAGAAGGTCGCCGAGCGCTCCATCGTCCTCCTCAAGAACCAGGGTGGTATGCTCCCGATCGCGAAGAGCGTGAAGAAGATTGCCGTCATCGGCCAGAACGCCGTCCTGAAGACCCAGAGCGGCGGTATGGGCGCCGGTGTCAAGGCCCTCTATGAGGTTACCCCGCTCGAAGGCATTTGCAAGCGTGCCGGTACCGATGTCCAAGTGACTTATGCCCCTGGTTACAAGAACTTCCCGGGCCGTCGCTGGGGACCCGCCCCGGCCGTGCCGAACCCGTTGGAGGCCGCCTCGATCGATGAGCCGGCCGATCCCGCCCTCTGCGCCGAGGCTGTCGCCCTTGCCAAGGAAGCCGACCTGGTGATTTTCTTCGGCGGTACCAACAAAAGCATCGAGACCGAAGGTTCCGACCGTCAGAACATCGACCTGCCTGCCGGCCAGAACGAAGTCGTCGCCGCCCTTTATGAGGCCAATCCGAACCTCGTGACCGTCCTCATCTCCGGAGGCCCTACTGACCTGCGTCAGCTGGAGCCCGTTTCTCCGGCCATCGTCCAGGGCTGGTGGAATGGCACCGAAGGCGGCACCGCCCTTGCCGAGGTCCTCTTCGGCGACATCGCTCCGTCCGGCAAGCTCCCGTTCACCTTCCCGATGAAACTCGAGGATTCCCCGGCCTATGCCCTGGGCAACTTCCCGGATCCGAACGCCGGCGGCGACCTGTTCAGCCTGATGTACCGTCCGGACGTCCTGAAGATGTCCCGTGAAGAGCGTCAGAAACTCATCGACTCCCTGCCGAAGCCGGTTTCCAAGTATACGGAAGGTTCCCTCGTGGGCTACCGCTGGTTCGACACGAAGAACGTGAAACCGATGTACGCCTTCGGCCACGGTCTTTCCTATGTCGATTTCGAGTATGGTGCCATGAAGGCCTCCGCGAAGAAGGATGTGGTGAAAGTATCCTTCACGCTTACCAACAAGGGTGAAATGACGGCCGACGAGGTGGTCCAACTGTACGTCGCCCGTCCGGAAGCCACCGTCGAGTGGCCGGCCAAGGAGCTTAAGGCTTTCGACCGCGTCACCCTCGCCGCCGGCGAGACCAAGACCGTTTCGCTTGAGATCCCGGTCAAGGATCTCCGTTACTGGAATGTGGATAAGAATGCCTGGGACTTGGAGCACGGCAAGCTCGTCCTCCTCGTGGGCGCCGCCTCCGACGACATCCGCCAGCAGGCAGAAGTAACCATCTGATATGCGTAAGTATTTGATCCTGGGGGCCGCCCTGCTTATGGCAGCGTGTGCCTCCAGGCCTTCCGCCCAAGTGGAGAAGGTCGTTCTGTATACGGCCATAGGAGACTATGGCAGGCTGGTGGAGGCCATCGAGATTACGGTGTCCGACCCAGGCAGCCTGAAGGGGCTCAAAGCCTCGGATTTTGACCTCGTGAACAATGTCCCGGACGCCTATCTGGATGCCGTTACCAACGGGGCGCCGGCCGATTACAAGGATGATGAAATCGTCCTTACCCGGAAAGGGAACGTCCTCCGGATCGATGCGAAGCCGTTCAACAAGGCGGGCCGGATGGATGATTTCGTCCATCGGACACCCTGGGAACTGCGCTGCAAAGTGGACACCGCCCTCAACGTCACCCTTGCGAAGGCGACAGAAGAGCATGTCGCCGTTCTGGAAGAGTGTTTTGCGGGTTCCTTCTCCTTCGGCGGTCTCACACGGGAGTATATGCTGCATCTGCCGAAGGACGCATCCGGGAAGGTCATTCCGAACGCCCCCCTGCTTGTATGGCAGATTGGTGGCGGAGAATATGACAAGGACCTGATAACGGCCGCCACGGCGAACCGCTGCCTCGTTTCCCTGCCCACGGAGGGCGTTCCCTGCGCTACACTGGTGTTTGCCATCGCCAACCCGAACTATTCCTACAGTGCCTCGCTGGATCCGGCGAAGATCGAACTCATCGACCGGAACAATGCCCTCCAGATGGCTTTCATCGACCAGTTGATCGCCGACGGGATGGTTGACGGAAACCGGCTTTTCTGCGCCGGCGCTTCCAGCGGCGGCGGTTGTACGATGCGCTTCATGATGCAGTTCGCGGACCGTTTCAAGGCGGCCATCCCGTGCTGCGCCATGGATCCCATCGTCCCCATCCATCAGGTAGAGGAGAAGTACCCCGGCCAGTTCGCCGACGATGTGGAGAAGGTCTGGCGGGGCGAGTGCGTCTATAAATGGAACGGCAAGGACATGGTGCTTTCCCCGATGGACATCGACGCTTTCGTGAAACTTCCGATGTTCTTCGTCCATGCCGAAACCGACCGCACCTGCAAGGTCGCCAGCACCTACGCTTACACCGAAGCCCGCCAGCGCCTTGGCGCAAGGGATGATAAGATGTTGATTTACAGCGATAAGGACCTTGTCCGCTGGGGCGTTTCCCCGATGCTGGCCCATTTCTCCTGGGTCCCCCTCCTGGACGACTATTCCGAAGGCAGTCCGATGGATTGGCTTGTAAAGAAGTTATAACAGGCTGAAACACAGGCGAATAAATGAAGAGAGGTGCACCTTTTGGTGCACCTCTGAACGTTTAAGTCGTTGAGAATCAGGCTGCTACTTGAACAACAGCTGGGCGAAGGTGTTCAGGTACAGGCGCCAGTTCTTCCAGACATGGGCGTCTTCGCTCACGTAGAGAGTGTGCGGCATTCCCAGGTCGGACAGATGCTTGTCCAGCACGAGGGAGCCCTGGTAGGCCATGTTGTCCTCCTTGCCCACGCCGATCCAGTAGAGCTTGTAACCGGCTTTCTTGATGCCCTGGAGGTCAGCGTCCAGATGGTCGCTTTCGCGGATGCCGCAGCTGAGGGGGCAGATGTAGTCGAAAACGCCCGGATACAGGATGGTCGCGGAGGTGGTATGACCGCCGCCCATGGACAGGCCGGCAATGGCGCGGCCGGAAGCCTTGGCGATGGTCCGGTACTCCTTGTCGATGAACGGAACGATCTCCTTCACAAGGCTGTTCACATAGGCGTTCTGCCATTTCGGGTCCTGACGGTCCATGGGGACGGTGCTGAGACCCAGGGTATTGGCCGCCTGCTGGTTAGGATTGCCGTTCGGCATGACGACGATCATGGGTTTCGCAAGTCCCTTTTCAATGAGGTTGTCCAGGATCTGGGCGGCGCGGCCCATGGAGGTCCAGGCTTCCTCGTCACCGCCACCGCCGTGGAGGAGGTACAGGACGGGATACTTGGCCTTCGGGTTTTTCTCGTAGCCGTACGGGGTGTAAACCGTCATGCGGCGGGAAATGCCCAGCGAGGGGCTGTCGTACCAGCGATAGGTGACGGAACCGTGGTTTTTCGCCTCATAATAGTTCTCGGAGCGCTCGCCGGGGATGAAGAGCATGTTCAGGTAGCGGGTGCCGTCACGCTGGACCTTGTCGTTCAGCGGGTCGTTGACGGAAACGCCGTCCACGATGAAGTTGTAGGTATAGATCTCCGGCTCCGGGGCGTCGATGGTGACTTCCCAGACGCCGCCTTCACCCTTGGCCATGTCGATGGTGCCGGTCCAGGGGTTCTCCATCCAGTTGCCGGAGAGTTGCACGCGGGTGGCGTAGTTCGCAGCGAGGCGGAAAGTAACTTTTCCATCCTTTACTTCGGGAGAAACGATGCGGGGTCCGCGTCCTCCGAAGGCAAAGTTCGTGAGTTCCTGGCCGGAGAGAGTCGTCACTAATAGGAGGGTCGTGGCGATCAAGGTAAGAATCCGTTTCATAAAGTGTTTTGTTTAAAATAGTTACAGTCTAATGCTCTTTTTCAGGCGGATGTCTTCGGAAGAAGCACCGACCAGAATCTTCGTGCGGCCCTTCTTGAAGTCGAAGGCATGCTTTTCACTGTTCCAGAGCTTCAGGTCATCGGCCGGGACGACGATCTGCACGGGCACGGTCTCACCGGCCTTGACGGCTACGCGTTCGAAACCGCGGAGGCGCTTGGAAGCATCGTCGTTCTTGAACTTTGCATACAGCTGGACCACTTCCTCGCCGTCTCGGGAGCCGGTATTCTTGAGGTCGAAGGAGACGATGTAGTTGTCGCCGTCCTTCTTCACTTTCAGGTGCGAATACTTGAAGGTGGTGTAGCTGAGACCGTAGCCGAACGGGAAGATGGGTTTCGCCTTGGCGTACATGTAGGTGCGGCCGTGACGGATATCGTAGTCCAGCATGTTCGGAAGGTCCAGGATGTCCTTCACCCAGGTCTGGGTGAGACGTCCGGCAGGGTTGTAGTCGCCGAAGAGGACATCGGCCAGGGCATTACCCGTTTCTTGGCTGCACTGGGTCATATGGACGATCGCAGGAACATTCTCCGCAGTCCAGTTGATGGCGAACGGGAAGCTGGAAATCAGCGTGACCACCGTGTTGTGGTTCGCCTGCCAAACGACTTTGATCAGGTCTTCCGTCTCCAGTTGGAGACTGCGGCGGTCCAGGGCTTCGCGACCGTCACCAGCGACGGTTCCGTATGCCCAGGGCGACTGGACGGACTGGCGGTCCCAATCCGGACTGGTCGCCGGATGGTTGCCCACGCACACGATGCACACGTCGGCCCATTTCGCGAGTTCCTGCGCGGAACCGTCTGAATCCCAGCGCTGGAAGCGTACTTCCGTCTGCGTGCTGTCCACGGCGGCCTTGATGCCATCGAGCGGACTCACGCGGTAGGCCGGCAAAGCGCCGTACCAATCCTTGAGGACCTGCTCAGCACGGTTGCCGAATACGGCGATCTTCTTGACCTTGGACTTGTCCAGGGGCAGGAGTTTCCCTTCGTTCTTGAGGAGGACGATGGACTTCTGCGTGACCAGGCGGGCCTTGTCCTTGAATTCCTGGCGCTCCCAGGGAAGGTCCTCCTCGGAACCGAATTCCTGGGCGTCATACGGGCATTCCGCGTCCATCAAACCCAGCTTGAGCATGGTGCGGAGGTTGGATTTCGTGCGGGCGTCGATGAGTTCGTCGGACAGGAAACCACCGTCGTAGGCGGCCTTCACCTGCTCGAACCGGGAGTCGATGAAGCGGGTCAGGCCGGCCTCCAGGGCCATCTGTATAGCCTCATTGATATCCTTCGCGTAGTGGTGCATCTGCGGCAAGTACATGAACATCAGGGCACCGGCATCGTCCACGATGGTGCCGTTCATGTTCCACTCCTTGAACAGGATCTCATCGATGAACGGAGCGGCGATGCAGGGAATGCCATTGTAGGCATTGTAAGCCGTCATCAGGGATTTTGCCCCGGCCTTGGCACCTTTCCAGAAACCGTAGGAATAGTAGTCACGGAAAAGTTCCTCGTCAAAGCGGGAATCCGTCTTGTACCGGTTGTCTTCGTTGCTGTTCGCGAGGAAGTGTTTCATCAGGGCAGCGCCCCGCCAGTAGGTGGGGTCGTCGCCCTGGATGCCCTTCACCTCGGCGGCGACCATTTCGCCCACAAGATAAGGGTCCTCGCCGAAGCACTCCTCGGTGCGTCCCCAGCGGGGGTCACGGCCCAGGTCTGCATTCGGGGCCCAGAGAATCAGGCATTTCCAGGGATTGTCCTTGGAATAGAAACGGGCTTCGTAGGACATTACGTCGCCGACGATATGGGCCATTTCGCGGTCCCAGGTTTCTCCGACACCGTATGCCTGCGGGAATGCGGTACTGTTGCGGTACTTCGGCGTGGGGCGGCCGGGCCAGTTCCCGAACTGGCCGGCATTGCCCAGGTTCGGAAGCTCGGCGTCACCGCCGCGGACGATGCCGTGGATGGCCTCGGTGGCACCGGGGCCGGCGATTCCGAGGCGTGGGACACCCTGGCCCACGATCGTCATGATCTTCTCATCGACGGTCATCAGGGATACGGCATTGTCCAGCCGCTCCTCCTCGGAGAGTTTCGTATCCTGGAAGGGATACTCCTGGGCGCGGAGCATGGTGGTGCCGGCCAGGAACAGGCACAGGGTAATAGAAGTAATACGTCTCATAAAGGTATGATCCATTGCTATTTACAAATATACATATACTTCTTCGGATTGAAAAGGGGGCCGGTCGTCAACCGGCCGGCCCCCGAATCCTTGGCTCAGATCCTTACGAGGTTACTCGCTCCACTTGTATTCTTCGATCGTGGAGAAGTCTGCGGAGACTTTGTAGATCGGGGAGAAGTTGTAGGCCTGCTGGGTGTTGTAGCCGTTTCCGCTGGCCATGGCGGCGATGCGGAAGTAGCGGTCCTGCTTGTACTTGAACAGGTCGGCATTCTTGGGATCGTTCCCATTGATTTCAAGGGTGACCTCTTCGCCGGGCTGGCAAGCCGGGAATACCATGTCGCCCCAGGAGAAACCATCCTTCTTGGCGCCTGCATCGTCGGAGGACACCATGTTGAAGACGGTGGCACCCACGAACAGCTGGACATTGCCGCAAAGCTTCAGGTTCAGGATTGCATTGGCCTTGCTGGGATCGCCAAGCTCCACTTTGAAGGTAGCCTTGACCTTGTTATTGGCGGCATCATAGGAAATCTTGGGATCCACGATGCGGCAGAAAGGCAGGGTCTTGAGGTCCTGGTTGTTGTTCTCACCTTCCTTCAGGGTAAGGACCTGGTCGTTCTCGTAGCAAGGCAGCTCCTTGAAGAAGACCTTGTAGTCACCCGCAAAGATGAGGTCGTTGCGATAGCGGCCGTCGAAGCGGATGAACCAGCGCTGGTCCTCGTACACTTCTTTGCCTTCCTTGTCTTTCCACCCCAGTTCGTTCACGACCAGGGATCCTTTGGAAATGGTAATCATAGGGAAGGTCCAGGTTGCCCAGTCCACGTTGGCCCAGTCGATCTCCTGGGAGAAAGCGGCCTCCACGCCGATGAGCTCACCGGTCTCGGCATCCACCAGTTTCCCGGACACCTTTGCATTGGGACCGTCATAATTGTCCAGTTTGAACATGCTGCAGGAAGCGGCGACGGCTACGGACAGGACGACGGCGATTATATTGAAAAACTTTTTCATCTTGGTCATTATTTGTTGTTAGGCTCAATCTTGTTTTCCACATAGTGAGGAATCTGGGCGTAGTAATCCTCAGGGCTGAAGGAGAGGATACCGCTGTAGCCCCATGCACTCGTGGCCGTCATCGGAAGGGCCCTGAGGAAGATCCACTGTGCCTTAGCACCGGAGAGGTCCACCATCGGGATCAGGGTGAGTTTCTTGCCCAGCGTGCCTTCTTCCGGGTTGGATACCTTGGTGGGGTTGTAGAAGCCACGACGACGGTAAAGGACGTTGCTCCACTTGTTCTCGAAGGCGAATTCCACCTTCCACTCATGCAGGATGTTCTCGAGGGTCAGTTCCACGTCATCCTTGAAACCGGCGCGGTGGCGGATGTCGTTGAGGCATTTCTTAGCCTGGGCCTTATCGCCCTGGCCGCTTTCGCAGACGGCTTCGGCGTAGGTGAGGAGGACCTCGGCGTAACGGATGTCGTAGTACGGGGACTGGACATACTGGTTGGCAGAGTTCTGGTCCAGGAACTTACGCGGCGAGAAGCAGTAGGAGTTGCGGTTGTTGGAGTTCTTGTCGGTGAGCAGCCCCATGAAAGCGGAGTTGTTGATACCGGCACCGCCATAAGGATAGTAGGTGACATCGTTCTTCTCGACGCCGATGTTTCCGCTTCCCGAAGCGTCGGAGTTGGGATACACGGACACGGAACCGTCGGGCTTGACCATGCCGCCTTCCATGTACACGGTAATGCCGCGGAAGGTGCAGCCAGGATACATCACCCAGGCCTGGAAACGCGCATCCTTCAGGAGGAAGGGCTCCTGAACGGAGTTGTAATGCACGTAGTCAGAGACCTTGTCTGCCGTAAACTGGGTCTGGGGATCGGTCAGATAATCGTCCTCGTCCCCACTATGCAGGGTCGCGATCTTGCCGGACTTGCGGTTGCGGGTATTCTCATCGTCATAATAGTCATACTCGTCGGCCAGGTTCAGCGTCGCAGCGTAGTTGGCAGCGCCGGTTCCGGTGTAACCCACGGCGAACTGGTTGGGGACCCACTTGTCGGTACCGTTGGTGGTCTCGGAGTCGCCGGTCTTGTAGGAACGGCCGAAGATTCCTTCGGAGAACTGATAGGACTGGAACAGGTCGTTCAGGTTGCCGATGGCGGCGGTGATATCGTTCGGGATACCGCCGTACAGGGAATAGACTCCGGACTTGATGACTGCATCCGCAGCGTCGATCGCCTGCTTGTAGTATCCGTCGGCATAGGAAGCCTCCATGTAGGTGAGTTTCTTCTGCACGGCCTCATAGCTGGAGCTGATGGGAACGCGGTTCCAGTATTTGCTCTCGGAGGCTGCCCACAGGGCGGCACGGGCCTTCATGGCATATGCCGTATATTTGTTGGCGCGCAGGCTCTTGTCTCCCTGGGATTCAGGAAGGAGCTTGATGGCCTCGTCGAACTGACCCAGGACCCAGTCCCAGGAATCCTTCTCGGTCTTGCGGGGGTAGTACAGTCCCTGGTTGTCACCACCGGGCGTGTATTCGTCGTCCAGGGCTTTATCGACGATGGGAATGCCACCGTGGGTACGGACATTGGCGAAATAGTAGCAGGCGCGGAGGAAGAGGGCTTCACCCATGTAGGCGTTCTTCTTGTCTTCATCGATGGCACCGGATTTCTCGGCGGATTCGACCACTTCCATGAATTTGTGGACGGCACGGATGGTCTTGTAGTCCCAGAAACCGGGAGTCGTATTCTTGTAATCCGGGACGTCGCGGGCGGCGTTTCCGAACATCTGGTATTTGTCGTTGTCGGACATGCTCATGCCGGGAAGGTTGGAATACAGGTTGGCCAGCAGGGCGAGCATGCCGTTTTCGGAGGACTGCAAGTCTTCGGCGGCCACCTTGCTCAGGTCGCCTTCCATGTCATCGAAGAACTTGTCACAGGAAGCAAGTCCGAAGCAGACACCGGCAATCAGGATATAGTTAAATATCTTTTTCATGGTCACGCAGGATTAGAAATTAAGGTTAAAGCCGAAGCTGTAGGTCTTGTTGATCTGGAATTCACCACCAGCACGTCCGGAGTCGTTGGATTCAGGATCCACATATTTCAGGAGCGGGTTGCAGATGGTCAGGAGGTTGCCGCCGTTGAAGAAGATGCGGGCGCTCTTGACACCCACCTTCCGGAGGAAGTTCGGGCTCACGCGGTAACCCAGTTCGATGGTCTTCAGACGGAGATAGGTGGCGTTCACGTAGTTGTACGGCTGGTTGTTGCCATAGGACGGGCTGTTGTAGGAACCCACCTGGGCGACGCGTACGAGGGCCGGCCAGTAACCGGAAACCCACTGGGTCTGGGGATCCCAAGGATCGTCACCATAGTTCGCGACGTGATAGGCATCGGTATAGTGGGACGGCAGGTAGTTGAGCTTGCCGAATCCGGCGTAGGCGCTGAGGCCGTATCCCTTGTACTTCATGGTGGCACCGTTGAAGAGGAGGGCAAAGTCGAAGTTCTTGTAGGAACCGCTGAAGTTCAGGCCGAACTGGAGCGGCGGGTTGCCGGAACCCCAGGTGTAGAACACGTCTTCACCGTCGATATATCCGTTGCCGTTGCGGTCTACGAGCTCATACTGGCCCACGATGAGGCCGCGGTTACCTTCCTTGGAACCGTCGGTGGTATAGAGGACTTCGCTGGCATTGGCCGCATCCACGGAGGTGAAGCGGTTGCCGGTCCAGAGGTAGGTGTTGCCACCCATGTAGCCGTTCCAGCGGTTCAGGGTGCTGTTCTTCCAGTAATCCATGGAGGACTTGTACACCTTTGTGTTCTCGCTCTCGATATAGGTAGGACGATAACGGGAGAAGGTGGCAGTCGCCTGGACGCGATAGGAGAAGTTACCGATGCTGTTGCGGTGGTACAGGGAGAGTTCCATACCCACGTTCTCACTGCGGTTCAGATTCTCGGACGGGAGGTCGACGGCATAGAAGTCGGGAATGGAAGCGTCACGGACTGCGGCCGTTCCGAGCATCTGACGCTTGAACCAGTCAAAGGTACCGCCGAACTTACCCTGCCAGAGTTCCCAGTCCACGCCGAAGTCCATCATGCGGACCTTGGCCCAGGTGAGGATCGTATTGGCGATCTGGCTGTTCGCATAACCGGTGGTGGAGCCTCCGTCGGAGAAGACCCAGGAGCCGTTGGCGGTGTAACCGTTGATATAGGCATAGGCGGATCCCTGAGGGGCTCCGGTGAAACCGTCGGACCAGCGGATTTTGAGGTTGTTCACCATGGGGAAGATGCTCTTGAAGAAAGGCTCTTCGGAGATGCGCCAACCGAGGGAATAGGACGGGAACAGGCTCCAGCGTTTTCCTCTCTGGAACATGTAGTTACCATCATAACGGCCCATGAGCTCGATGAGGTACTTGCCCTTGTAGTTGTAGTTCAGGCGGCCGATGTAACCGGCGGTCCGGCTGGAGGAGCGGGTACCCTGGTTGTCGTCGCGGGAGGCGAGAGCCTGGTTGATGACATCGTGCGTATAAAGATAGTGGTCACCGTCGACGCCATAATAGCGGGAGGCGCCGATCATGGCGTTGGTGATGCTGGTAAGTTCAGCACCCAGCATGGCGGACACGTTGTGTGCGCCGAACTGGCGGTTGTAAAGGGCCTGGAGACGTCCGTAGATGCGGGAGTTGTCGTTCCACATTTCGGCATACTGGGTCTCCTGGCGGGTTTCCATACCCTGCTCGGAAACGTCGGTGAGGTAGTTGTACAGCTTCATCTTCTTCACCAGGGTACGCTGCTTGCTGCGGCCGAAGTCGTAGGCGCCGGTGGCCTGGAACTGCAGTCCCTTGAGGAAAGGAGCGTCAAAGGTGAAGTCGACGGTGTTGCTGAAGTCCTTGCGGTCGGTCTTGGTGAAACCGGAAGCTTCCGTATCCAGGAGGGCGACCGGATTGGTGTGCTCTTCCACGTCGGAATAGTGGTTGGGATTGTCCTTCGTGTGGACGCCCACCATCGGATTGGACTGGTAAATATAATAGAAGATGTTCCAGTCCATGTCGAAGTCGCCCATACCCAGATTTGAACTCTGGCGGACATTCGTGGTGTAGCGCATCGTGAGTTCCGGGGTAAGCTTGACGGAGACGTTTCCATTGAAGCCGTAACGCTTGTATCCGTAGGCGTCGCCCTTCAGGATGGGGTTATCGTCGGCGTAGTTGGCTCCGAAATAGTAGTTGATGGTCTCGGTGCCGCCTGTGAGGGAAACGTTGTACTGCTGGTTGACGGCGAATTTCCGGTAAACCTCGTTGTACCAGTCGGTGTAGACCAGGTCCTTGTCACCACGCTCGTATGCGGCGATGGTCTCATCGGAGAACCGGTGGTCCATCTTGGCCACGTCGGACATGGCGTTCTCCCATTTCATGAAAGAGGTCCAGCTTTCTACGTCACGGGGTACGACCGGGGAGGCCAGGCTCACGTTGGCGGAGAAGTTCACGGACGGTTTCCGAACCTGCCCCTTCTTGGTGGTGATGAGGATGACACCGTTCTGTGCTCCGAGACCGTAGATGGTCGCGGAAGCGTCCTTCAGGACGGAGATGCTCTCGATGTCATCCGGATTCAGTTCCTGGAGGACGGAGAGGTCCGTATAGGACTCCAGCGCATTGGGATTGGTGTTGTAGGAGGTGGACTTACGGGTACGGGTGGTGCTGCGGACGACGCCGTCCACGACGATCATCGGGGTACCGAAACCACGGAGGTTGATTTCGGAAGCGAAAGCACCCGGCTTGCCGCTGTTCTGGGTGATCAGGAGGCCCGGAATCTTACCCTGGAGGGCGGCGACACCGTCGGCCGTCTTGGTGGCGGCGATGTCCTCGGAGCGGATCTGGGTGATGGAGCCGGTGAGGGATTCACGTTTCTGGACGCCGTAACCGACGACCACCGTCTCGTTGAGGAGTTCGGAATCCTCGACGAGGATCACATTCATGGTCGGGGCAGCCTTGAGGACGCGGGTCTCGAAACCGATGGAGGAGAACTCGAGGACTGCGCCTTCGGGCACGACGAGGGTAAAGTTGCCGTCCACATCGGTGGCCGTGCCCACAGTCGTTCCTTGCTGCAGGACGGATGCCCCGATGATCGGCTCCTTCTGCGCATCCGTGACCGTACCGGTCACCGTGATGTTCTGGGCGCTGAGCACCGTCATGCCGAAAAGGATTCCGGCGAATGCGGATGCCACGCGCTTGAGCAGGTGTGAACTTTTCATAAAGGGAGGGTTAGAAATTAGTTGTTGATATGGTTGGTTTTTGCAATCAACGGATTACTTGAACAGCTTCTGGGCGAAGGTGTTCAGGTACAGGCGCCAGTTGGCCCAGACGTGGCCGCCCTCGGAGACGAAGAACTCATGGTCGAGGCCCTGCTCGGTGAGGGTCTTGTCCAGGGTCTTGGAGCCTTCGAAGAGGAAGTCGGTGTTGCCACAGGCGAGGAAGTAGAGCTTCACGCCAGCCTTCTTGAGGGTCGCGACCTGCTCAGGCGAGGCCTGTCCGGCAGCGGAAAGCGGGCAGA
>JAEEGL011811262.1_pt1 | contig 12585 bp, 8 predicted proteins | sample 9134231 | NCBI WGS metagenome assembly JAEEGL01 (sample SAMN16246548, study PRJNA631951) | gut metagenome | biome: gut microbiome; feature: rumen; material: fiber-attached | host: Bos | place: Iran: Karaj | collected 2018-10
AGGTATCTTGTTTAAGGGATTACTCCGCTATGCCAATACAGGAGAGCCTCTCAATTCGTCAGACTATGCATTACAAGCCGTTTTTGCGCTTTTCGGTGCCCAAATAGATCGGGACACCAAGAAGTATGAGGAGAAATGTCGAAAAAACAGAGCAAACGCATGCAAACGCTATCCGAACAGATGCAATGGCAGTCAAAACAATGCGATCGAATGCGATGGCATGCCACCGCAAGCGGATGCATCCCTAAATAATAGTAATCATAATAATAACAATAATAGTAATGATGATGATAAAGCTGATGCTATCATCAATGGAGAATTAGGACTATCTTTTGATACCATTTGGGAAATGTATGGGAAACCAATAGGGAAAAAGGAATTCATAGAGCCCCTATGGAATGCCCTTAGCGAAGAGGAAAAAGCAGCCATCTATGCTTACATTCCCCTTTATGTCAAATCCACTCCAGAAATCAGATACAGGAAAAACCTCAATAACTTTCTCTTAGAGAGATATTGGGAGAATCACCCCTTAACACCAAACGACAATGAGAGAAACGGAAGTAGTACGCCAAGTGATAACGAAAGTAATAGAAGGAGGCAAGAAGTCTGCAATGCAGCTATCGAAGCCATCAACAGCTTTGACTGTGCAGCAGCAATGCCAGGCTTATCCATCAAACACGCCCCAAATGCTACAGAAATACCCAACATGGGATGACTTCTTTCGTGTCTTCAGTGTCAATCGGCAGATTCTGATATGCCAAAGACCGAAAATATGCATCCTATATCCTTCACCTACCCTGTATCAGATTGACTGCATGTATGGGCCACTTTCTGCAGCAAAGTGGCTAATCCCATTCATAGCCGATGCAAGTCTGAGTTGTGGCCTTAAGATTGATGCCACAAAAGAACAGTTACAATTTACTGCCACCGCTATAACAGGCAGATACACATGGTTGAAGGCGGCAGAGATGGTATTGTTCTTTTTCAACTTCAAAGCAGGATTCTATGAGAAGTTCTACGGGCAGTTTGATCCACAAGCCATCATTAGGAGTATCAACATGTTCTTGACTGAACGGATGGAAACAATAATTGCGAATGAAAGAGAACGACAGTAATGCTTCGCAAGCGTTCTACCTGTACCCCTTGGATAAGCCGTTCTGCGCTCCCCACTATGCGCAGCCCGACTGTTTCCAACGGAATACAGGTAGCACACTAAGGGTTATGCCAACCCTTATGTGTGCCAGAGTGACCTCTCTGGACTCCGCTCAGGCTCTGCCTAAGTACCGCGAGGGGAGCGGCTTCTCCCCTTCGAGCCCTACCGCTGGTGTGACCCTCCCCAGACCCCCGCTTAGGTTTTTCACCCCTAAGAACCCGACCAAGAAGAGAACTCTCCCTGGACTCTCCACATTGGAGTACGACCACCAAGGTATTACTGAAATACAGTAAATCATAAATACAGAAATTACATAAATGTATAATTGCAGAAATATATAATTACATAAAATATAATTTTCATAATATGGCGAAAAAAACATCCATTCATATCTGCGCAGCCAAGTATGGTGCCGAGAAGCACAATAGGCGCGAAAAGGAGATGAAGCATGTTCATCCCGAGTATTCACATCTTAACAAGAGTTGGGAAGCCAGCGACTTCAAGTCCGTTGCCGACGAAATCCGCAAAGCCAAGGAACGCTATTCCCAAAAGCACTTCTGTCGAAAAGCCGTAATTGATGAAAACGGCAACAAGGTTTGGGGCATTGACACCTCAAAACCCAAGAAGATGCCAAAGAACTCTGAGCCAATCCGTGAAGGGGTTGCTGTCATCACTGAGACGACAACAATGGAGCAAATGCAACAGTTGGCCCAGCTGATTGAGCAGCGCTGGGGTATCAAGACCAAAGCCATCTATGCCCACCTTGACGAAGGACATGAGCATCTGGTAACAGATAAAGATCATCAGCAAGGAAAGTATACCGCCTGTCCAGAAGGTTCGACAATCTTTTTATGGAACTATCATGCTCATTATGTCTTCGATTGGACTGACCATGAGACAGGCCAATGTATCAATCTCAATCGTCATGATATGTCGGAACTTCAGGACATGCTGGCCAACACCCTCAATATGGAGCGCGGAAAGAAGAGCGATAAGAAATGGCGCGATGCTCATACCTTCAAGGCAGAGCAGGAAACTTTACGTGCCAAAGAGGCTGCACAATACACGGAACGTAAGAAAGCGGAATCGAAGCAGATCCAGAAAGCCATTGATGCAGGGAACAGCAAATTAAGCAAACTTCAGGTGGCTATCGACGAATTGCTTTCTGCAACTAGTGTTCCAGAAGAAGAACTGGAAGCGGTGCCATTTGCAGATATGACATTCTCACTCCAAGGCTCAAATGAATCGTTGACCGTGAAAGACCTTATCGACATGACATTGGCGCGACTTGACCATGAAATCAAGAAACCCATTCCCATGTTTAATCGTGAGGAATGGCAGAAGGAACGGAATGCCAAGGCCAAAGAGATTGTAACCACCCTTCAGAACCAGTTGCTCAGCGTTTCCAAACTGCACAAGAAGAAAATCAACGATGTTGGCAAGAAGATGTACCTCGATGTCAAACAGAAGATTGCTTTGGCAGCTAAGACAGATAATGAAAACGTAGCTTTGAGACAACGTATATCTGAACTCGATGAAAAAGCAGTGGCCCGTGAGAAGAGTAGAGCCAATGCAGCAGAACTGAAAGCACAGGAACAGACCGCAAGAGGTGACCGTGAAGAAAAGAGAGCCAATGATGCAGAAAATCGACTTTCAGACCTCGAACGATTCATTTCTATGTCTGGAGCATCAGAGGCTTATAAGCATTGGAACAGTCTCCATGCAGTTGTCAAGAAGGCCGCCCAAGCTCTGGCAAATTGGGCACATAGTACAGCATCCATCTTTAGCCATGAGGTAGAGCAGACTATTGGCCAGGGGATCATCGCTCAGTGCCATCTTGATAATATTGATCCTCATAATGAATCCTACCGCAAGAGGGCCGCATGCCGCATTACAGACATAGCGGAATCCGTTGTCGGTGGCATAAGTCGATATCAGTGGGATCTGGCTGTGACACGCATAGGCCAATTGGCATCAGAAATGAGACTGTCTACAGGTGGCCAGTCTGTTGGTGGTAGCAATGGTAAAGCTGATGAACTAACGAATTGGGATGGAACGAAAAAACGAGGACTTGGTTTGTAATTGCGAATTTTTGAAGGACGAGATTCGATTTCTCGCCCTTTTTCCCAATTATTACGTGGTTTTCTCTGATATTATTTGTTTTCTTACAATATTTTTATTATATTTGCACACGAAACGCCTATAAATAATAGATTTCTACTAAAATGAAAGAGTATACACACTATAATCGCATCAAGTCTGTCTTGGCAGAAAAAAACAAGACAGGTACTTGGCTATCTGAACAGATGGGACGCAATCTGGGAACTGTATCACGATGGATGACTAACAAAGTACAACCGTCTGTCGAGCAATTATATGATATCGCCAAGCATCTTGACGTAGATGTGAGGGAATTGCTGGTGGCGTCTAAAAATATGTAAGCTATGGATGTAATAGTGAGCAATATGAATACAAAAGGCATCGTTGAGACTCTATATGGGCTTCAGAACATGCACAATAGCGTACTTGTTTTGTATAATGCTCATGCTAAAGGGAATCAGGAATTAACAAATTTAGCTAATTTGGCTTATTATCTATTGTGGAACTATTCTAAGTCATTGATAGAGTTACAGATATTTTTAAATGCAAGTTTGTCCTGTGAAGAAGACTACGCTAAAGGGCAATTGTGCACAACAATCAATGAGTGTTTAAAACATGTTATAGGATTTGAGATAGGCCAGAGGAATAAGAGCCTTTGGACGAAAGAAATGGGTGATTATATTTCTACACATCCTGAAATGAGGAAACAATATGATTCAATTAAAAATGGCCTGATACAATATGCAGATAGCTTTGAAAAGGGTTGTACCTTGCATGAGATTAGGAAACTGGCCACTCATGGGGATAAGGTAATTGACAATTTGATTAAGATACACGATTTATCACATTCAGAAGTTCTTCGCTATTTGTCAGGTTGGGAAAAATGCATATCACCTGCTGCAAATTTTGCTTTAACCTGCTTTGAAAATGAATGTCAACAAGAAATAAATAAAAGATAGCTATCCATATGATAACAAGAAATCAATATGAAGAAATATACCCACTTGTAAATGAAATAGTGGTTTTCTTGGACTCATTTGCTAATGAGGACAATTCATTGTTTAGATACTTTAAAGCTAGGGGAAAAGTATATGGTTCTAATGACCTTATTAAGATTATACGTTCTAATATACTTTCCGATTTGCTTCATTGTTATTTTACTCTTGGTTATCAACAAAATTACAACAGTAATTGTTATGTGTTATTTGATTTGCTTCAGTATGCTTTTTGGTTTGATACGAATCATTTTTCATATGAAGATTTCGTAAAATATACGAGTTCTCAATCTAATGCATCTTACTTTCTCAAAGGCTTTAACAACGCAAAAAGGGATAAGAATTCTGGACTGTTTCCTGCTCTTTACATAAACCTAATTGAAGTTGACCAATTAAAGGGTGCTGAGTATCTTTCTGTCCTTAAAGAAATAGCCATCATGTTATTTAAAAACACAGATGAGAAAACAGAACAAAATGACGAATTAATTAATGCACTATTAAAAGATATAGAGTCTTTCTCTGTATCCTCTGATTGTATTAATGAGGGCAATCAAATTGATAATAACAGAAAATACCATATGGTTACAAATGAAGAATATGAAGAACTTTATCTTCTTGCAAGAAAGATGGTTCGTTTTGTGAATCTACTTACCAACAAAGCTGATTACAATTCAGAATTATATAAATACTTGGAATCTATAGGCTATGAATTTAACAATAACCGCACATTAAAAGGTTTTGTACAATTATTCATTGAAAATGATATTCTTAATTGCTATTTTTTCCTTGGTTATCAGCAAATATACAATAGAGAACTATATATATTGTTAGATATGGTTGAGTATGGCTTTCACATTCAAGATGTACCATGGTCATACAATGAGTTTCAGAATTTATATTGGCAATATGGTAATTTCTTCTGCGAGGTGTTCGATATTAAAAAAAATCACTTAAACTCTACGGATTTTCCAGTATTATATATTTACTTAAGTGAGGTAGGAGACACTAGGGCTGATGAATATGTCTGTCTTCTTCAAATGATTGCTAATGTCTTGTCCAAGGATCAAGACGGACTATCAAATAAAAAAGACCCCCGAATAGATGTCCTGTTAACTTATCCGCAGGCTTTTTTACATTCTGAAGATGATATAAATGAGAGCAATCAAATTGAAGATCACAACGATGACCAACAAATTGAAGAAGAAAGGAATGGTCACAATACAGACAATAATTCAGGGAATATGAATCTGTTAAAAGACAAATTAATAAACGGAGTATCTTTTGAAATAACAAAAGAGGAATATGTAGGAGGGAATATATTTCCTTTCGAATTACATCTACGCATATCAAACTATAATGATCATAAGAAAAAAATTAAAGTTGATATAAAATACATATCTGAAAAACATGGACTAAAGACCCGTGGTGGCATATTTGGTGAATTTATTCCTGATAATTCTTTTGTCGATTTGAATGTCGGTTTGGATGATATTACGGGCGCATGCAATGGCGATCGAATGGAATTAATAGTAAATGATGGAAAGTTTGCTACACTAAGACTGCTTAGAGAAAGAGGTCAATGGACAATAGTTGAATCTATTGAAAGAAGTACATATAATAGAGATCTAAAGAGCAAAATCGAGCACTTTGAAGCAATTGAAGAGCAATTTGGAATAATCCTTCAAAATTTCTCAATCAAGGTAGAAGATGAAAACTCACTGAAATTGTTCTGTGAAGTTCTAGCCTTAAATGGTGAGATCCCCGAGAATGATTTTACTATCAATATTGCAATTTATGATAGTAACAACGAAATTGTTTATACAGATAGCGAATCTAAATATGCGGAAGAGTTTAAGGGATTTGAAGTACTAACCTTTGATTATATCAAATTGGATATTACGATTGACGAAATTAGTAAAATTAGAATCTATCCTACACGATAACATTATAAGAACCTATTCTGATAAAAAATCATTATGGAGATACAAAAGGTACTTGATTTCAAGGGGTTTCGCTTAGAGTTACTTCAAGCAGATATTGATAAGGAAGATTTTCCTCGTGAACGCTTTAGGGCTGTTCTAAGGATAAAGAATATGAGCAAAACAAAAAAGAGAATTGCCATAAAAGAAGATGGCACAAAGTATATTTCAAGAACATCAGGCTTGGAGTATGCCTATCAGATAATTCCATATCAGTTTGCACTAAGCGAGGGGACGTTTATTAACCCAGACTCTTTTATTGATATAAAGATTAGGTTTAATATTGTCAAGGAATCTCATAGTGGAGATAGAATGGAAATAGAATTAAGAGATTTAGCTATAATCCCGCTTGTCCTATCAGGTAACCAATGGAACTGGTGTACAAATGAAATTGAATACATCGGAAGAGATTCTTCATTAAGGCAAGAAATGACTCATGAGGAGAAGAAATTATTAAAGAAACAACTGAAAAGCAAAATCGAACATTTCGAATCAATAGACGAAAAATTTGGATTGTCACTCCAAAACTTCTCTTTTGAAATTGTCGATTGGAACACTTTGCAGGTTTTCTGTGAAGTCTTGGCTTTAAATGGAGAAATCTCTGAGGATGATTTTAATATTGAAGTGGCTATCTACGACATAGACAACGATATTGCATGTCTTAAGAGTATATCCAAATATGGCAATGATTTTAAAGGATTTGAAGTCTTTGGTTTTGGTCCAATTAAGTTAGACTTTCCTATAGACGAAATAAGTAAAATTAGAATCTATCCTACACGATGAATAAAGAATTATTAAAACTGAGAGAGTCTCTTATAGCAGAGGCAAAAAGCTCTCCAATGCTTCTGTCAGATCTTGCAGGACTGGAAGCATACGTGTCTGAGAGCTACAACAGTCGTTCGTTTATCGAGCTTTTGCAGAATGCAGATGACGCCAAGGCAACCAAGTTTTACGTTAAGCGTTCTGGGGATTATCTGTTCGTTGCTAATAATGGACGACCTTTTAACATCAAAGATTTGGAAAGTCTATGCCGTAGTGCTTCGTCAAACAAGGTACGTGGTACATCTATAGGATATCGCGGAATCGGATTCAAATCAGTCGTGAGCTTTGCAAAGGAAGTTCATCTTGTAAGTGGTGATTTTGAGATAACGTTTTCCAAAGAACTATCCAAGAAACTGATTCCGCAGGCACCAAAAGTACCTTTGATAAGAATTCCGCATGAGATAGACGACACCGTTAAGAATGAATTAGCTAATGAAATAAAAGCAATACAGGAAGAAGGTTTTAAGACTATCTTTATCTTTTCTGGTGTGTTGGCCAATCAAATAGATGAGGAATATACTTCTTTTGCCAGTACTACAATATTGTTCCTAAACAGTATTCAAGTCATAAAAATCCTATTAAGTAAAAAAGTAACCGCTAATATTGCAGTAGTTGACGAAAACGAAAAGGGACGTTTTTTAAGAGTTTCAACAACTGATGCTATCTCAAATTGGTTTGTATGCTCAGATTCAAATTGTAGCATAGCATTCTCCATGAATAATGGAAAGGTGACAAGGCTCCCCAAAAACGAGGCTATTATTCATGCGTTTCTACCAACAGAGGATAGTTGCGGACTCGGTATAGTTGTTAATGGGGACTTTAGTACTGATCCCTCACGCCGTCATCTAATTATGGATGAGACTACTGTAACAGTTATTTCAAACCTTGCTAAACTATATGCTTCTTTATTAAAATATGCATTATCGAATAAGGATAAGCATATTATTGACGCATTAATGCCATATTTTGACATGAAGCTTATTCAATTGATGAAGCAATCATTTGAGAAAGAATTTGCCAAAAAAATTAAAGAAACATTTGGCAAAGAACTGTCTAATTTGAAGTTGTCTCCATCATGGTTAAATTCTGAAGATTTTGCTAAAATAATGGCAGCCTCGAATTTACAATATATTGCTCCAGAATGTAGTGAAGTCTATGGACTTAATGAATTCTTCAAATACTTAGGAAACAGGACAGAGGACGTTGGATCTCTTTTGTCAAAAGTAAATAATGCAGAATTATCTGTTTTGGGATACGCTCAACTAGTTGCAGCAGGAATTAAGGAATCTTTGATGAATCACAAATTGCCATCCCTTTGCACCACAGATTTAGTTGTCTCGAATGGGAAATTATGTTCTTTCAAAGAAGTAAATGAAAACGATGAAGAAATAGATGAAAGTTACGTTCAATTACTGTTGGATAATGGAGTTTCTGAGAATGACATTTCCCAGTTCCTCAAAAAAATGGGGTTATCCAATATAAATGAAGTACAATTCTCTGATGACGACGAGGATGATTATTCTTTCAATGATGAAGATTATGACGATGAGGACGATGATGAGGACGACATGTCTGCTCCCTCAAGCGTTTCTCAGTGGTATAACGATGCATCTTCTTCCTCAAAACCAGCCGTATATAATGAGGGCGTACAAAAATGGAGAAGCGCGGAAGAAAACACCTTAGCTGCATTGAATGCCAATGGATTCAGGCTTAAGGATGTTAGCAAGCAAAACCTGGGATTTGATTTAGAGGGTAGTGATCCAAACGGGAAGAATATTTATATAGAAGTAAAATCCATCGACTATGTGGGACAAAAGTTCCGAATGACAAACAATGAATTTGCTGCAGCACAGTATAAGCCCGATTGTTACTATCTGGCTTTGGTTTTCCAAAGCAATGATTCGTTTGAGATAAGTCTGATAAGAGATCCCATTAATCGTCTTAACCTGACAAGACAAGTCGTGCAATGGGTATGGGAGTGCTCTGAATATGAGTATAGGCCGATGAGATTTAAATTGTAAAAACAAGCTCTATGATGAACGCCCATTCTATTTTCTGTCACCTCTACGATTTTGCCAATGATGAAGTCCTCATTCTAGACCTAGAAACTCCAATAACATAAGAAGAATACGAAAAGAAATACGAAATAGCAATGATACACAAATTTCAAATTTCAAATTTCAAACGCCTTGGAACTAAAGAAATCATCTTAAAAGATAATATATCTTTAGTGGTGGGTGGCAACAATTCCGGGAAGACGTCTGTGCTGCACGCTCTTGCTGTTTGGGAATATGCAAAACAGGTTTTAATATACGAAAAAAGTCCACGAGCTTTGTATCATGGTTTTTCGGGAGATGGTTATGGTGTAACCATAGATGATTTCACACCAATAAATATACCATCATTCAAATATCTGTGGACTAACTTAAAAACAGATAGTGGCTATACTTTAGAAATATCATGTTTTTGGATGTTACACGATATTGAAAAGTACCTTAAAATTGGATTGGCATATGGTCAGGAGAAACTATATATAAAGCCTTTGGATTCTAATGTTAATGAAGGAGATTACATTCCACATATTGTTTATTTGCCAACATTTGCTGGTATTAACTCTAAAGAAGAATGGCATACACCTGCGGTAAGAAATAAATATATAGGACAAGGCCTAGCCGGTTCTGTTTTAAGAAATCAGATTATGGAGTTGTTCCTGCAAAATGTAAAAATCAGGAAAGAACGAAAAGGTGATAGGAGTAAAATTTTGGAATCAGATTTGAAGTGGATTCGTGAAAACGACGCTTACGAATTATTGAACCAGACCATCTTTTCAATTTTTAAAGGAATACTATACCCTAAAGCTTTTAATCCTAATTTTCACACGCATGTATTAGTCAACTTTCGTAAAGGAGAGATCGTAAATAAGCGTTTCAAACCTATTGCGGATTACAAGGAACGTGATATAATGGTGGAAGGAAGTGGCTTCTTACAATGGTTAAGTGTCTATACAATGGCTGTGACTCCCAATATTGATGTGCTTTTATTAGATGAGCCAGATGCACACCTTCATTGTTCATTGCAATCGGAGCTTTTTGCACATCTTCAGAGAATAGCGACTTTAAAAAGGAAACAAATTCTTATTGCTACGCATTCTACGGATATTATTAAGACTTATGATTTTGGAAGAATACTTTCTGTAAGTAATACTTCTATACGATATTTACCTTCTGCCGATGCTAAGATAAGAATAATTTCTGGAATTGGAAGTGAATATTTTCCACTTCTTGAAGCTGTTCAAAAAAACAAGAGAGTTTTGTTCGTTGAAAATGAAAGCGATGCAAAACTTTTGAAGATCTTTTGTGATAAATATTCAGTTTGGCCAAATAATCTAGTCGTATGGCCAAAGGCAAATAAGCAAAGTGAACGGACTGTACTCTATTTGTATTTAAAAGAACAGATACACGATTTGAAATGTATTAGTTTGTCGGATCGAGATAATGAATTATATCGAGAAGGTACGTCTAATTTGCATGACAATACTCCTGATAAGGTGGAAGGGAATAATGAATTGAGATATAGGAAATGGCGCAGATGGGAAATGGAAAGCTATCTTATTAGTAAACCTGCTATTGTCAGGCTAATTATGAATAAAAATGGCGTTTCTAATGATGATGCAACACGTGATTTTGATAGTTATGCTGCATCATTAGGGATTGTTATCAATCCTGATTATAAACAAAGTGATTGTACGGTGTCAAATGCTCCATTATTCAATATGGATGCGAAAGCTTTGTTGAATCCTATATGCGAACATTATGGAATAGACAAGTATGCTATTGCAAATGAAATGCATATAGAAGATTTATTTGATGATGTTAGAACGTTAGTTGATGAAATAGTGAATATGTGTCAATAAATGTATCTAAACTCCTTATTGCAGAAAATAGCATATGTTATCGCAGATTGAGAAATAGGATATGAGTATAATAAAGATAGAAAGCATTTGTAGGCAAAGTCTGGCAATGGGGTGCAATTTGAGAATCATGGGGTTCTCCTGATAATTTTGAGAGGACAATAGAATAAACAAGAACAGCGTTATATGAATATGGACGAGAAAACAATAAAAGAAGCATTGCTCAAAGGCGAGCGGGTAACCTTGGAGTGTAAACGGGCGAAGGCCGAGGTGCCTAAATCAATTTGGCAGACGTATTCGGCCTTTGCCAATACTATAGGTGGCCTGATTCTTCTTGGCGTGGATGAAGACCTGCAGGAGAAGGACATCAGTAAGCGATTCACAATACTTGGTGTAGACAATCCACGCAAGATTGTTACAGACTTCTGGAACACAATCAATAGTGAAAAGGTGAACGAAAACATTCTTGTTGACAGCAATGTAGAGATTGTCAATATGGGTGGTGTTGAGATTGTGTGCATTCATGTTCCTCAGGCAGACTGGAGAGTAAAGCCAATCTATTTGAATGGTAATGTATATAAAGGAACATATAGGCGCAACAATGAAGGTGACTATCACTGTACAGAGGCCCAGGTGAAGGCTATGATACGTGACTCAAACGCTGACGGTAACGATAGCATCTTGATAGAATATTATGGTATGGATGACATCGATCCTGACTCCTTGCGCCAGTACCGCACTGAGTTCAGACAGGAGAATAGTACCCACGTTTGGAACAGAGTTGATGACAAGACCTTCCTCAGAAATCTTGGTGGATATACTGAGGATAGGGCGACTGGTAAAGAAGGACTCACATTGGCAGGCCTGATGATGTTTGGCAAGGGACTCGCCATCAGAGACAGGTTTGCAAACTTCCGCATGGACTATCTGGACATGAGCCATCTTGTGGGTGACGAACGTTATCATGACCGCTTGACATACGATGGACTTTGGGAGAACAACCTATACCAGTTCTTCCGTATCGTGTCGCCAAAGGTTCAGTTCGACCTGCCAAGACCGTTCAAATTGGAAAAGGGCGGGAAAAGAAATGATGACACACCACAGCATGAGGCTGTACGTGAGGCATTTACAAATGCCATTATCCACTGTGACCTAATGATGGATGCAGGTATTTTGAGGATAGAGAAGCATGATGACCGTCTCTGCTTCCGCAATCCAGGACTACTGAAACTGCCTGTAGAGACCATCTATCGGGGTGGTAACTCCAAGGCTCGTAATCCTAAGATTCAGAATATGCTTCGGATGATTGGTTTTGGTGAGAATGTTGGTTCCGGCTTTCCCAAGATTATTGCTGCATGGAAAGAAACCAATTGGGGTGAGCCACAACTGCTGAATAAACTGGATGTTGACGAAGTAGAGTTGGTGTTACCAGTACCATCTCCTAAGGCTACTTCTGATATTGCACCTGCAAATGCACCTGCAAATGCACCTGTAAATGCACCTGTAAATGCACCTGTAAAACTTAACAAAACGCAGATTGCTATTGTTAAAGCAATGATAGATGATAATAGTGTCACATATGATAATCTAAAAGATATTGTAGGAGTTGACAGATCTACTATTACA
>JAEEGL012749825.1_pt1 | contig 12585 bp, 10 predicted proteins | sample 9134231 | NCBI WGS metagenome assembly JAEEGL01 (sample SAMN16246548, study PRJNA631951) | gut metagenome | biome: gut microbiome; feature: rumen; material: fiber-attached | host: Bos | place: Iran: Karaj | collected 2018-10
ATGCACTTTTTCCGCTTGAGCGCCACGCTGTCCATCTTCTTTCCCCACCAACGGATGAAGTCACCGGACAGCCGGGGATTCAGGCCCATCTGCGAAATGAAAAAGTATTTCCAATCCATCAGTTCTGTAGCGGAATACCTATTGGTAAAGTCATGGAAATCAATGACCTTCAAGTTCGCATGCTCCTGCGCCAGCCGATAGAGCGCTCCATTGAATCCAGCGATGGCCGCGGCAAGTTGGAAGTCACTCTCCGATATCACCGGTTCAAAGACAGGAACCAGCGTCAAGGCGACAAACACTTTCGACGGGTCGATCTGTCCCAGGAGGTACTCCACCTTTCCGGAATAGCTCTCTACTTCTTCCGCAAGCAGTTTCCTGTCGTTCTTGACGGGAACCTGATAGAACCAGACATAGCCATCCGCATCCTGCGGGATGAAGGATATGTCATCATATCCCGAGAAGGAGTAGCCTTTCGGGAAAAAACGTTCCACCGTATGATTTCTGAATACGAACATGTCCTTTGACCTAGGATGAAACGCTGACCTTCTCATTGAGGAAAAACAGGTTCTTCCCGTTCGCCCTGTTCACCAGTTTATCGGCATACCGGACCAGGATGGCGCAATCCTCCCCCGCATGTTTATGCATGGTGTCGATGACCAAGCGCTCTTCCTCCTCCGTAAAGCCTTCTCCCTTGACTATTTCCACCGTAATCTCCTGGTAGCCGCTCTTGTAGATCCGATACCCCTCCGCATGCAACTTGCTGAACAGGATGGTAAACCCAGGGCCGGTCAGCACCCGGCCGTTCTCCAATTCAATCAAATCCGACGTCCTTCCGACCACTTTGTCCAATACCTGGCCGTTGAAGTAATCGGAATAACCCGATCCTATCTCCAGGTCATCCCCAAGCCGATACCGGATGAAGGGAAAAGCCGTGCTGGCAACATCTGTCAGCAAGGCTGTCCCCTTGTCTCCTCCGCCTTCGATTTGGACGATGCAATTGTAGCCGACCTTGTAGCCGCCCCGGATGTTATGGGCGACGATGCCGCCGTCGTGGGCGCCGTACATATCGCAGACGATGCAACCGAATACCCTTTCGATCGTATTCCGGTACACGTCGGTCAAGATTTCCGAGGTCGGGAAACAGGCCTTGATGCAAAGGGAGGACTCCAGATGATGCTCCTCCACGTAGCGGGCGAGCAGGAAAATGGAAGAGGCGTAGCCATAAACATAATGGATCTTCTTCCGCTGGATGAGGCGGACGCATTCCTCCAGCCGTTCCGCCGACAGATTCATGGCATTGAACGGCATCTTCCCCCGGATTCCATAATATAGGTTGTGCAAAACGGACTTCTTGTTCGTCGGGAAAAGCGACGAACTGCCCAGGGCCAGGAACCGGTCCCCCAGCCGATACCCGGTCTGCTTCCACATCCGGAAATTGAAGGCATTGTCGAATCCCCAGGAATCATTGTCTTTCACATATCGGACAGGATTTCCCGTGGATCCACCCGTGGAAGTATGACGATAATGGAGACCCGGCTTCCCCTGGAGGAGTATCTCGTCATAATGCTCCCGGATAATCTCCTTCGTGAGCGGTGGAATCTTCTCCAAGTCCTTGACTGTCTGGATATCTTCAGGCTTCAGGGAGAGGGAATCGAACAGCTGGCGGTAATAGGGAGAATACCGGTATGCATCCGCAACCAGTGCCTTCATCCTTGCGGTCTGCCACCGAAGGATCTGGTCAGGTGTCCATGACAACATCTTTCCGATGGCAGTATACCATCCCGCAACATGCGTATGGAACAGCAGGTCCGATATCCGATAGACCCCGTTGACCAGGAAAAACTCTTTCAGTCGTCCCATAAGCTTCCTTTAAAACAGGCCGCGGCTGCCCAACTTGAAGTAAGCCCAGGCGACTTCCATCAAAATGACGATGTAAGTCCAAGGGACGAAATACTTGAATGTCTGCTTTCGCAGCGTCGCGATGCCATATGTCCACAACAGAATCAGAAGGGGCATACCAGGTAACAGGAACCGTTCCGAATTACTGAATCCACTCACGGACACGACACCCAAATAGGAGGCGACAAAGGCCAAGGGTAATGCCATCTCATGCCACTTTTTCCTCCGGATGGCTTCATAGACAGCCAATATTGCGAAAAAGCCCATGAAATTACGGACATAGTTGCCAGAATGCTTGGTCTGTTGGGCGTACTGTTCATCCACATTGACCATGGTGGAAAACGGAAGGACGAAAATCATCGGTGCCATAACGGTTCCCGTAGCATACTGCGCCCATTGATTCCCTCGAACCGTTTGCTGAAGCCTTTGATTCGCAACGTTGTCTCCCCTGTCCTCCCAATAGGATTCGATCTCCGTCATCAGGGCTCCACCACCAACGACTGCTACACAAAGAATTCCCCATCCAACCAGACTGGCACGTCGTAACCCGCGTTTCATGGAAGGATAGTTGGAAAGAAGCACACCCGTAGCCAAAGCAAAAGCCGCAGAAGCGCCCAATACCGTCCGGAAAAAGAACATAATCAGCGCCAGAAGGGAAGGAAATAAAACATCCCAAAATGTCATCTTGGAGGTGCGTAGCAAATGATCCGCCCGCTCCAGGAACAGCACCTCGAGAAAGACCATTTCCGTTTCTTTCAGGTGGTAACCGCAATAAATGACGAGGTTGGGAATCAGGACACAGATAATGCCGGCAAGACGTCCCATATCCTCCCCAATGATTCGAGAAGTCACCCGATATAATAATACGCAGGTATATGCGCTGATGAAAACCTTGATAATGCGTGGAATAATGATAACCGGGCCAAATATCCGATAGATTATGCCTAAATAAAAAGGATAGCCCACATCTGCAAAACCATGGAATCCGCTACCGAAATAGGCATCCCAGATAGTTGCCCAGTCCGACCCGGCGAACCACATCGCTTCTTCATGATAGCCAACAGAATCGAGCGCCCCATATTCGAAAGGTATACCAGTCCATGCCTTGTATACGAAATAGGAAATGATAACCCACGTCAACCGTATGATCACGGCAGCCTGGAACATATTTCTGAGATAGTTCTTCTCGGAAAGCGTCCTCCACTCCCGGCTCCATTTTTCCGTCAAGGTAAAAAAGGCGACTACCCACGTAATGCCCAGCACGATATACCACCATAACATGATATATCGAAAGAAAACGGCAGATACGATTGCCAGCGAAATCAGATAAATGACGATGGCGCGTTCAGCTACTTTTCGCGGGAAATAAGGGACCATATTCTCAAGCAGAATAAATGTTCATCAGTTTTCGGGCCACCATTTCGGACGTCAGCCCCAGGTTGACGATCCGTTCTCTTCCCCGGGTTCTGGCGCCGAAGCCCAGGGCCTTTTTCAGCAGGCCGGCGAGTTCCTCCGGCTCGTAGGTGTCTGACACATAGGTGCCATCGACCCCTTCCGTGATCCAGCGTACGTCACCGACGTCGGTCACCACGATGGGACAGTTGCAGGCCATGGCTTCCTTGATGACATTCGGCGAGCCTTCGCTCGCGGAAGTCATGATGAGCGCATCGGCGGCGCACATGTAGTCGACAATCTCGCTGTGGGGCTTGTCGAAGACGGGAACCAGATGGACGGAATCGTCGTGCAGGAGCCGCACCGCTTCCTCGGCCAGGCCGAACTGCTTTTCGGGGCGGGCCGGGTTGGAGACGAAGATGACGTATTTTCCATCCTTGCCGAAGCCGACGCGTTCTTTGGCTTCGTCCTGACCGGTCAAGGGGAACAGGGAGAGATCCACCCCGTTGGGAATCACGGGCAGGGCCCTGTCCAGCTGGGCCCGCGTCCGTTCCGACTTGACAATGGTGGTATGCCAGACATGGTCTATGCAGAAACGGACGAACTTGAGCTTGCGGTTTTCTTCCGGGAAACTGCCCAGGATGGACACGACCTTTTTCAAGGGCTGGCCCATGGCGGCCAAGGCCGCCAGATAGCCGCAGGAAGAGTAATGCGCGTGCACCACATCAGGCTTCTCCTTCAGGATCAGCCTCCGCAGCTTTCGGAAATTGCGAAGATATCCTCTCCATCCGTGGCCGACCACGGGATACATCATCATGTCCAATCCCTCTTTCTGCAAGGAGTCGAACTGTGACTGGACGAACGCGCTGACGCGCCCGCCCTTCTTGTTCCCGCTGGCTACGAAAAGGACTTTCATCGGATGTTGTTCCAATACCATTCACACGCGGCGGCAAAGCCGGCGCGGGCGTCGAACTTGGGCTGGTAACCCAGCACGCGCTGGGCCTTCAGGATGGAGGCCTGCGAGTGCGGGATGTCGCCGGCGCGGTTCGCGCGGAAAGTCGGCTCGATGCCGGCGATTTCCGGGTCGAACTTCGCCAGATTCTCCCGCAGGCAGTTGTACAGGTCGATCAGGGTGGTGTTGCCGCCATACGCGACATTGAACACCAGATCCAGCGGCGCATTGGCCGGGAGGTCCATGTTGTACAGGGTCGAACGCTTCACGATCTCCTCCTTGGAGACCGTCGCCGCCAGTTCGTTGGCCTGGATGACATTGTCGATGTACGTGAAGTCACGCGAATAGGAGCCGTCCCCGTTGATGAAGGGCGACTCGTGACGGATCAGCGCCTTCACCCAGAGCGGAATCACGGCCGCATAGGCCCCGTTCGGGTCCTGCCGGCGGCCGAACACGTTGAAATAGCGCAGGCCGATGGTCTCCAGCCCGTACAGGGAGGAGAACACATTGGCATACAGCTCGTTGACAAACTTGGTGATGGCATAGGGCGACAGGGGGCGGCCAATGTGGTGCTCCACCTTAGGCAGCTCCTTGCTGTCCCCGTACGTGGAGGAGCTGGCGGCATAGACAAAGCGCTTCACGCCTTCGTCCCGCGCCGCGACCAGCATGTTAAGGAAGCCGTCGATGTTGTTCGCGTTGGTGTTGATCGGGTCGTTGATGCTGCGGGGCACGGAGCCCAGCGCCGCCTCGTGAAGCACGACGTCGCGCCCCTTCACCGCCTCGCGGCAGGTGTCCAGGTCGCGGATGTCGCCCTGGATGAAGCGGAAGTTCGGAGCCGCCTTCAAAGGCTCGATATTATGCAGGAAGCCCGTGGAGAGGTTGTCCAGGCAGGTCACGTCGTGACCCTTCCCGACAAAGTGCTCGCACAGGTTGCTTCCGATGAATCCGGCGCCGCCGGTAATGAGAATCTTCATGGTCTGATCCTGTAAAAACTTACAAAGATAGTGAATCTACGGCAATTTCAGATAATCTCCCAGGATGGTATCGTACTTCTCGGGATGGAAGGCCGCCCATCCGCCGTACGGGAAGAACGTCAATTCACTGAAATACACGCTTCCGTTAGCCTCGTAAAAGTCCACGCGCACATGCGGAATCCCCTCCGAAAGGTTCTCCGCCAGCGACTTCATCAAATCGAAATGGATCGGCTTAGCGGGCGGCACAGGCGCATTGGGATGAGACTGGCACAAGCCGTCGATGTGGTTGCCATCCGTATCGTAGTAGTCGATGCAAACCTCCTTTCCGGTCTGGCGGCCGCTCGCGATGAACACGATGCGGACCTTCCCGTCGAAGCAGTAGAACTTATAGTCCAGCAATTCCTCGTGCCCTTGGTCCTCGATATACTCCTCGGCGAACACCTTGCGCGGGATGTTCTTGTACGGCCATTCCCGTCCCAGCAAATACGTGTTCCGCCGCAGGGAGGCCTTCAGTCGCTTCTCCGCCTTCGCCCGGTCGAAGGTATCCTTGTCCTTGCAGATGACCACGCCGAAATTGCCTCCGTCATGGTTCGTCTTCAGGACGAACCTCTGCGGCAGGCGGTCCCATTCGATATCCTCGACCCGGTCCCAGACACCGATCAGCGGCGCCACATATTCCGCCCCGATCCTTTCCGCCACGAAGGGTTTTACCGCCACCTTGTCCGCCATCATCGTGAACTCGGGCCGATGGCAGTAGAGCTTCAGCCACTGCAGCTTGTCGTTGTAGGTTTTCGGGTTCTTCAGATCCAGTTTCCGACCGAGTTCCAGGCGGTGGATCATCTTCAAGTACAGCTCGTCCGGGAACAGGAAACTGAGCCGGAAGCACAATGCGCTGACGAAATGCCGCGGTTTGTGAAACAGACTGCGGACGGCGTTATAGAGCGGCCTCTTCATAGATACTGTTCAAGGCTTGAATATGGTTCTCGATACTGAAATGCGTCCGGACGGCGTCTGCGGGCGCCCCGGGACGGCGGTCCATCCAGGCCAGGATCTTGGAGACGCAGTCTTCCTCGTCCCCGGTCCTGTATAGGGTCGCCCATTCTCCGTTCTGCGTGATCTCCTTCATCACGTCCCAGTCGTTCACGACGACAGGCAGGCCGCTCGCGATGGCCTCGATGACGGCGATGCCGAAGGTGTCATGGTCTGTAGCGTACAGGAAGAGATCCATCTGGCGGAGAAGCCAGGGGATGTCGGAACGGTTCCCCAGAAAAGTGACCTTGTCCGCGAGACCGTTTTCCCGGCAATAAGAGACACAGTCGTCATAGCGCCAGGGTTCCGCCTCGTCCCGGCGTCCCGCGAAATACATATGGAACGGAACGCCCTGCTGATCCAGTCGATGCAGGGCCCGGCAGGCGAAGGGCTGCGCTCGCCCCTCGATGAAGCTGCCGACCATGATGAGGTTCAGTACTTTGTCCTCGACCTTGACAGGCTGTGTAAGATCCGGAATGGAGCTGTCCAGTTTGGAAAAGTCGATGCCGTTATGGACGACCCGGAGCTTGTTGTCCGCCGGCAAACCCCATTTACGCTCGTAATGCCTTTTCTCGAACTCGCTGACACAAACAATCCGCTTGCTGCCGCCGTAAACCAGTTTCCGGTACCATTTCGGGGCGTTCGAGAAGGAGAAGCCGTGGAAGGTAGTCACCACCTTCACCCGCGTGCCGGACAAGGCCAGGATGCTGACCATCGCATTCGAGGCCGTCTGTGCATGGACGATGTCGATGTGATGGTCCCGGACAGCCTTCCGCAGCGCACGCAGGTACTTGAGCATGTTCCCGGCCCGCTTGACCAGGATCATTTCCACACCGGTTGCGCGGAACGCGTCCGAGAAATCATCGTCTTTCCGATAAAGGACGCAGAAATCGAACGGTGCTTCGGCCCGCTTGCGGCAGATGTCGTAAACGAGAGACTCCGCGCCTCCTCGCCGGAGACCTCCCAGGAAAAACGCGACCTTCATTACTTGCGATGATAAAACCGGCAGACCAGGGAAGGCGACACGTTGGCCAGCCAGATCTTCCATCTGGCTGATTTCGTGGCGTGATAGGCCGAAAGCGGGAAAAACACTCGTTTCCGCAGCATCTTGATATACTCCTTGCGCTGCGGGAAGAAATATTGGCCGACAATGACCAGACAGGACAAGGCAACCTGGGCTGTCATCCCTTTGAACCAACGGTCGTCCCGGACTTGCCGCCGCAGGACGTCAAAACCGTCCAGGATGGTCATCTTGTCCCGGATCGCCTTCCGCTTTTTTTCCAAATCCGTATTCCGGGCAATCGAATCGGTCCGGAACAGATAGTTGTAGACGACGGTATCGGTCGATGCAACCCGCCCGGCCTGGAGCAGGATCCGGGGGGTCCATTCGACATCTTCAAAATAGATCCCTTCCTTGAACCCGTTTCCTTCCCGCTGCAAGAGGGCTGCCTTGACGATGAATTGGCACGCGTAGCAGGCGAAACCCAAACGCTCGTTCAGGAAAGTCAAGCCGTCACACACCTCCCCGGAAAAATCCACATAGGGCTTGACGTACTTATTCGGTTCGAACACTTCACCGGCCATGTTCACATCCTGATAATTGAACCGGAGAACGTCCAGTTCCCGCTTTTCCATCTGTCCGACCAGGGAGCCCAACACCTTCGGAGTCAGGAAGTCGTCCGAATCGACGAACTGGATGTACTCCCCTGTCGCGGCAGCAATTCCCGTATTCCGGGCCCCGCTGAGGCCGCGGTTCGGCTGATGGATGACGCGGATGTTGCCCTGTTCTGCCGCGAGGGTGTCGCAAAGCACGGCGCTGCCATCGGTGGAACCATCGTCCACCAGGATGATCTCGTAATCCTCTTTCGACAGGTCCTGGTCCAACAGGCTGGCGACGCATTTTTGCAAATACGCCTCCACATTATAGACTGGGACGATGATGGACAGTTTCATCCGTTGACCTATTTATCCTTCCGTTTGTCCAGCTTGAACAGGACCCGCTCCAGGAACCAGAAAATCTTGTAAGCCCAGGGATGCTTCCTCAACCGCATGATACGGCGAATGTCCTCCGTCCATTCTTCATAGTCAGACAGGATGGGAGGACGGACCAGTTCGCGCAGGACCTGCGAGCGCTCCGAAATACGGAGCCCCTCGTTGGTCATGCTGATGCCGCTCATGTCGAACAGGGTTATGTCAATATCGGCATAGACGGGCTTTTCATCGCCGAAAACGATGGCCTGCAGGTACCACTTCCAGTCGGAAACAATCCTCAAAGACTCATCATACGGGCCATATTTCTCAAACAAGGACCGCCGTATATAAGCCGGAGAATGATTCAACGTCCCCTGAAAGAATCCGAGCAGGGTCATCTCCTCACCGGCAAAACTGCGGTCTCGCTGCATTCGGCCATCCGCCAGATCCTTCAGCAAATTGCCATATAGGATGGATGGATGATTCTCTCTCTCCACGGCGGCGTACATCCTGTCCACCACCTCCGGCGAAACCAGGCTGTCCCCGCCGTTCAGGATCTGGATATACTCCCCCGTCGCCATCTCGATGCCCTTGTTCATGGCATTGTAGATGCCCTTGTCGGGCTCGGACACCCATTTCAAACGGTCGCCGAATGCCGGTGCCAGCCGTTCGATGACAGCCACGCTGCCATCCGTGCTGGCGCCATCCACGACGACGTATTCATAATCTGTCCGAGTCTGGGAAAGGACGCTTTGCATCGTCTTCTCCAGCCCGGCCGCGTTGTTGCGGTTGATCGTGATGATGGACAGTTGCATATCTCTAATTCATCGTTGAGAGGCTGTCAAGGTCCCGGCACAACATCCTTGTGAATTCTTTCGTCGCGGTCGGATTCATATGCACGGATACGCAGAAATTAGTCGAGTCCTGGCAGATCGGATCGTCTAAATAGTCCAAATAAACAAAACCGAAATGTTTTGCAGTTTTTGAAAAATAAGTTCTAACATCCTCCAGTCCTTGTAGTTTCTCCCGTGCCCCGACATACATGGGCGAATAAACCATGACAACTAAAACCGAATCCTGCTGACAACGGGCCAAAAAAGATTCAAACAGCACCTTCCGATCATCCGAAACAACAACATCGACCGTATCCATCTCCCTTAAAACCGTGCCATTCCATGGCCCGTTTTCAGGACGATGCCCCTTATACGCGGGAAAAGAAACGTAATGCTTCAGATGCAGTGCTTCCAACAGCCCGTTTTTGATTGCTTGCTGGTAACCGAAAAAACGATACATCGGCAAGAAGAGTTCCGGGATGCCATATCCAACTTTTTTCAATTCCTTTCTCACCCCTCGATCATATACCAAAGGGAAAAACTGTTCAGATTGGTGATGGTGACGGATATCCGTTAAAGTCTCAAAAGCCTGCATATCCACATCCTGGATAATAACTTTTGGTTTCCGATTGTGCTCTCGGTATAAGCCATACTTTAACAACTGAATATTAAAAGGATAGCCGCCTACTCCTATGCAGAAGGAATCTGTGTGCAAGAGTGAATCCAGCACACGCGGATCATAATGGGCTTTCCCGCGCGAGTTGCCCATTATTAACAGATCACGATCCATCCCTCCCCTCAACATCGCCGCATAATCTTGAAAACGATAGTCCTCCATATTCAGCAGCCCTCTACAGATGACATAATCCATGAGGCCGGTCATAAAAATTAATACGACCGCGGAAACGAACAGTCTCTGCAAGAACTTTCTCATCAGAACTGAAAATAGATAAAGTTCTCAGAAGGTCCCCCAAGGACGATAATAAGTAGAATAACCGCAACATCCAGTGCACAACGCACAACTGGCTGATGCAGGTAACTCAGGTCAAAAGCATGCGGACGCTTTCTTTGACACCACTCCATTAAAAGCATGATTGCTATGGCAAGACTGAGACCGGTTATTCCAGATGCATCCGGACGATCGAACAAACTGTGGCTGGACATTCTGAACAAATAGCTATACGCCTGTTCGATGCTCTCCGCCCGGAAAATGATCCAACCGACAACAACCAGTAAGAATGTCAGGAGCATTTGGCCGCACTCTCTCAAGGAAGGGAGGAGTCGATCCTGAGCAACGACATCCTTGTACTTGCGGTTCTTCCCGAGCAGGATCAACGGGAGGAACAACAGGGCGTGATAGGCGCCCCAGGCGATGAAGGTCCAGTTTGCCCCATGCCACAGGCCGCTCAGCAGAAAAATGACGAAGGTGTTCCGGACAATCTTCGCCTTCGAACAGCGGCTCCCTCCCAGCGGGATGTATACATAGTCCCGGAACCATGTGGTCAGGGAGATATGCCAACGGCGCCAGAACTCGGCAATGTTACGGCTGAAATACGGCGTCTTGAAGTTCTGCATCGTCGTGAATCCGAACAACTTTCCTGTGCCGATGGCCATATCCGAATAGCCCGAGAAGTCACCATATATCTGGAAAGTGTACAGGATTGCCGCAAGGAGTAGCGTGCTGCCCGACTGTGACTGGTATGAGGGGAATACCGAATCCACGAATACAGCACACCCGTCCGCGACCACAACCTTCTTGAACAGCCCCCACAGGATCTGCCGCATTCCGTCTACGCTCGTCCCGTAGTCGAAAGTCCGGAGATTCGCGAGCTGTGGCAGCAGGTTCGCAGGCCGCTCGATCGGACCTGCCAACAACTGCGGGAAGAATCCCACGTAGGCGAAATACTGAACGATATCCCGCGTCGGTTCCAGCTTTCCCCGATACACGTCGATACCGTAACTCAGCGCCTTGAACGTATAGAAGCTGATACCCACCGGGAGGACCAGTTTCAGCAGCAGGCCGTCCGTCTTCCCACCCAGGAATGCATTCGCAAAAGAGGTCGCGAAAAAGTCATAATACTTGAACACCCCCAGGATCAGCAGGTTCACCACGATGTTCAGCGCGCTGAACAACCGGGCCTTCCGGGGAGTGCCCCGATACTTGTCGATCCAGAGCCCGCAGCAGAAACTGAACGCCGAAGTGAACGCGATCAGAATCAGGAAACGCCAATCCCACCAGCCATAAAACACGTAGGAAGCCACCACGACGAACAGGTTCTGCCACTTCACGCTCCTGTTGAACACGAACCAGTACAACAGGAACACGACAGGCAGGAAAACCGCGAACTCGAGGGAGTTGAACAGCATCGGCTAACGTTTCAAGGACCGATACAACTCGGCATATTTCTCCCCGACAACCGCCGGGGTATAGTTCTCAAGGACCTTCTTACGCGAGGCTGGGGAAAGTTCCGGTGCATGGTCCAGGCACCAGCGGATGCCCTGGGCCAGGGCCTCGCAATCCTTTTCGCGGGCCGGGTGGCCATTGACCTGATGGTCGATCAGGGCGCCGTTTCCGCCGATGGCGAAAGCCGGGGGCGGCGTGCCGAAGGAAAGGCTTTCCTGGATGGTGCAGCTGAGGTTTTCGCTCAGGGACGGAACGACGGTCACGTCCGCGGCCCGATAGGCGGCGACGATGTCTTCCTGCTTCCGGAGCATGCCCAGGCTGCGCACGGTAAGCGCGCCCAGCCGGTCTGGGACGAGACGGGTCGTCCCGAAAATCACCAGGTCCGTATCTTCCAGATGGCGCGGGGCGATGCGTTTCAACGCATCGGCCAGTTCTTCGAATCCCTTGTTCCGGTCCTCGACCGCATTCATCGCGCCGAACAGGATGTGGCGCTTGTCCGGGTCCAGTCCGAGACGGGCGCAGGCCTCTTCCCGGCTTCCGGGGCAGAAACCTTCCGTGTCCAGGCAGTTCGGGATGACGCGGATGTCACAGGCGCCCAGGAGCGAGCTCTTCCGGGCGCTTTCCGCCATCCAGCGGCTCGGCGCTACGACGTGCAAGTCCAAGCCTCTGTAATATCCATGCTTCTTCCTCCAGACCTGATGGCTCAGGTCCTTCCGGTCATTGGACCATAGCGAAGGACAGCAGCCGCAGGACTTCTCATAGCCCTGACAGTCCATGGGAAGATGGCAGATGCCACAGAAAGGCCAACTATCGTGCAACGTCCAGACGATGGGCTTATCCTTCGGAAGCTGGTCCAGCGGCAGGAAACGCAGGTTCACCCAGTGCAGGTGCAGGATGTCGTAGTCGATCTTCCGGAGCGCCCCGCCGATGTCCGTCGACCGCAGGTCCGACATGAAATACGGCCCCCGCTTCGGGTATTTCCCCCACTGGTAGTGCTGCCACTTGTTCTTGACCTTGTTCCGCACCCAGTCAAAGGCCCGGTACAGGGCGTTGTGTGGCACAAAGTCGCTGACGGAAGACACTCGGTCATCCGAGGTCTCCTTTTTCTTGACGAACATCCGGCTGTCGATG
>JAEEGL013064329.1_pt1 | contig 12585 bp, 7 predicted proteins | sample 9134231 | NCBI WGS metagenome assembly JAEEGL01 (sample SAMN16246548, study PRJNA631951) | gut metagenome | biome: gut microbiome; feature: rumen; material: fiber-attached | host: Bos | place: Iran: Karaj | collected 2018-10
AATGAGCAGGGAAAGATTCTTCCCCGCCGCATCACTGGAATATCGCTGAAGTACCAGCGTCGTGTGGCTCAGGCCATTAAGCGTGCCCGCCAGATAGCACTGCTTCCCTACGTAACCGACATGATGAAGTAAGAAAAGGAGGATTTAGCATGGAAATTATTCTGAAGGAAGACATTATCGGCTTGGGTTACAAGAACGATATCGTGAACGTGAAGAGTGGTTATGGCCGCAATTACCTCATCCCTCAGGGAAAGGGTGTCATAGCCAGTGAGAGTGCAAAGAAGGTGCTGGCCGAGAACCTGCGCCAGCAGGCTCACAAGCTGGCCGCCATCAAGGCTGCCGCCGAAGAGCGTGCAAAGGCCTTCGAGGGCATCGCCCTGGAAATTGCCGCCAAGGTGTCGGCAACTGGCGTTACCTATGGTAGCGTGGGACCGGCTCAGGTCGTTGCTGCCCTGAAAGAAAAGGGCATCGAGGTGGACCGCAAGATTGTCACCATGACTGATGCCAAGAAAGTGGGCGACTATGAGGCCGTGGTGCATTTCCACAAAGAGGTTGAGGTGAAGGTGCCCGTGAAAGTGGTGGCCGAGAACCAGCCCGTTGAGGTGGAGGTACAGGAAGAACCCGCCGTCGTGGAAGAGGTAGATGAGTTCGAGATTCCCGAAGTGGAAGAGGAAGACATCCCCGCAGCAGAGTAAAAATCTGACTTATGATAATGAAAAGTCCCGATGCTTTCCGGCATCGGGACTTTTTGTTAGATGGTGGCAGCCTGCATGTTTTGCAGTGCGTCGCGGCATTCCTCCATCAGCCATTTCGGGGTGCTGGTGGCTCCGCAGATACCTACGGAATTGACGTCTTCCAGCCAAGCACGGTTGATTTCTCCGGCACCTTCTATGAGGTGGCTGTTGGGGTTGATGCGCCGGCATTCGTTGAACAAAACACGGCCGTTGCTGCTCTTCCTGCCGCACACAAAGAGAATGAGGTCGTGCTTGGCGGCAAACGAGGAAATGTTGGGCATGCGGTTGGCAACTTGTCGGCAAATGGTGTCGAAACTCTGGAACTGGCATCCGGGCTCGATGTGCTGGCGGATGTAGGAGATGATGCGCTGAAATTCGTCGAGCGACTGCGTGGTTTGAGAGTAAAGGTAGATGTCGCGTTTGAAATCGAGCCGCTTCACGTCGTCAACATCGGCCACCACGATGGCCTTGCTGTTTGTTTGCCCCACCAGTCCGAGCACCTCGGCATGTCCGGGTTTTCCGTAAATGACAATCTGTGCACTGGGATTGGCCTCATATTGTTTCTTGATTTTCCGTTGTAACTGAAGGACAACGGGGCAGGTGGCATCAATGATTTCAATGTTGTTCCGGCGGGCCAGCTCATAGGTTTCGGGCGGTTCGCCATGCGCCCTGAGCAGCACTTTCGCGTCGTGCAGCTTCTGCAGGTCTTCGTGGCTGATGGTGATGAGGCCCATGTTGCGAAGCCGCTCACACTCCATGCCGTTGTGGACAATGTCGCCAAGACAATAGAGCGTAGTGCCTTTGGCCAGTTCTTCTTCTGCCTTGCGGATGGCCGTGGTGACACCGAAGCAGAAGCCGGAGCCGTTGTCAATTTCTATTTGCATCATTTCAGCGTTTTGAAATACATTTCCAGCAAGTCGCCGGCAGCCTTGAACGATGTTATTTCCCCGTGAAGCACCTGCTGTTCGGCTTCCTTGATGTGCTGCTCAATGAGTTTGTTGTGGTAGAACGAGTTGCGCAGGTGCTCGTTGATGCTTTCGTACATCCAGTATTTTGACTGTTCGTTACGTCTGAAAGAGAAGTAGCCGTTTTGCTTCACGAAGTCCAAATACTGGTAAATCATGTCCCACACTTCCTTTATCCCGGTGCCGTAGAAACCACTATAGCACAGCACTTTCGGCAGCCATCCGCTGTCGGGCATGGGGAAGAAGTGCAGGGCGTTGCGGAAGTTGGTGGCGGCCATGTGGCATTTGTCAACATTATTGCCGTCGCACTTGTTGATGACAATGCCGTCGGCAATTTCCATGATTCCCCTTTTGATGCCTTGCAGCTCGTCGCCTGTCCCAGCCAGTTGTATGAGCAGGAAGAAGTCCACCATGGAGTGGCAGGCCGTTTCGCTTTGCCCCACGCCCACTGTCTCGACGAATATTTTATCAAATCCAGCGGCTTCGCACAGGATGATGGTTTCACGGGTCTTCCGTGCCACTCCGCCCAGCGAGCCAGCAGTTGGTGAAGGCCTGATGAAGGCTTCTATTCTTTGCGACAGCTTCTCCATTCGTGTTTTGTCGCCAAGGATGCTTCCCTTGCTGCGCTCAGAGCTGGGGTCGATGGCCAGCACTGCCAGTTTTCCGCCAAAGCGGTCGAGTACATGTATTCCGAATTCGTCGATACTGGTGCTTTTTCCGGCTCCGGGCACACCGCTGATGCCTATGCGAACACTGTTGCCGCTATAGGGCAGGCATTTGTCGATAACCTCTTGTGCACGGCCGTAGTGGTCGGGGTTGACGCTTTCAACCAGTGTGACGGCCTGGCTCAGTATGGTGATGTCGCCTTTCAATATGCCGTCAACCATATCGGCAACTGACAATTCGCGCCGTCGGAAATGCCCGCGCTTGAGGTAGGGGTTGATGATGGCCTGTTGGTTGACGCCGGCATTTACTTGGAGGCCTTTGTATTCGGCACTGTTCTCTGGATGTTCCATAATATGTGGGTGATGGGTGCGTAATGGTTATTTCACGTTGATGTTGATGATGACCTTCGGCTTCATGGGGTCGTTGGTAATCATGATGACGCGGGGCTTGCTGCGCGCCGCTTTCAACAGTTTTGCCTCGCCGGTAATCTTCAGCGTGGCTTTTTCATTGGGCATCAGGCGGCTCTTGCTGAGTTTGACCTTGAGGCCGGTGGTGAACATTTGTAGCGAACTGATGTCGAGCGGTGTGCGCCCCACGTTCTCAAGGGTGATGGTCTCACTCTTCTTGCTCTTTCCCCGGAAGTCCATGTCCAACTGTTCATGCGAAATGCGCAGCTGTGGAGCAGCGGCAAGGTCGTTGTCGGTCAGCTCCTTGAAGGCGGGAAGCAGTACGGCCGATACGGAAATTTCCTTGTTGGCGGCAACCTTGTCGCCAGGGAACATGCCGAGGAAAACGGAAGTCTGCGTCAGGCCGTAGTCGCGCAACTTGCGTGAGTCAAGCACCAGACTCACAACACCCTCCCTGCCGGGCATGATGGTTGTGGGTGAAACGATGGCTTCCATGTATTCCGGCAGGTGCATGACGGTGGGGCTGACCGATTTCGTGCTGACGTTCTTGATGTGGATTTTCTGTATCGGCCTGTCGCCGCGGTTCACGTCGTCGAACTCAATGTCGTTCTTGTCAACCGACACATCGGCAATGGTGAAAGGATAAGTGCCGGTGAAATCCACCAGTTCTTCCACCACGACACCTCTGATTGACAGGTAGTAGGGCTTGGGCGAGACATTGCTGTAGAGGGCAATGTCCTTGAGAAAGTGGCCCAGTTGCCGCGCGTCGTAGGTGGCCGAGATGCTGAACGATTCGCCGGGCTGGATGGGTTGTTTGGGATATTCGGCCTTGGTGCAGCCACAGCTGGTTTTCACGTCTTGAAGCACCAACGGCTCGTGGCCGTTGTTTTTCAGTTGGAACGTGGCCGTGGAAGGGGTTTCATAAATGATGTTTCCAAGGTCAATGACTTCGTTGTCGGTGACGATTGTTTGTGCATTGGCAAAGAGCGTGAAGCCGGCCAATGCCGAGAAGAGTAGTGTTTTCTTGTTCATATCTGTTTGTCGGGCAGGGCAGGCCAGGGGCAATCGGTGCCTGGCCTGCCGCCCTTTGCTGTTATTTTACTGTGAATGTAATGGATTTTGCACGGGCCGAGAACTCGGGACTGTAGGCGCATTGCACAGTGCAAGTGCCCGTCTCGTAGGTTCCTGTGCGGTCCACATAGTATTCTTTCTCCACGATGTGGGTGCCTTTCCTCATAATGTCGAAATAATAGTTGGTGGCCTGGTCTTTCGGGGCAATATAGTAACCCCAGTGGTAACCGCTGAGCTGGTCCACCGGCTCCATGCAGGCGGCGCGTTTGTCGCTCACTTGTACGAAGTCGTAGTCACGCTCGGCCTTGACAATTATTCTCACCTTCACCTTGTCGCCCACATGTAGCACCTGCCCTTCTTTCATGGGCTTTCCGTCCACGAGCACGTCGCGGCTGATTTGCATCTCCGAGGCGGCGCTGCTGATGTCGTGGGTTTTCTGCGTGAATTGGGCATACAGGGCGCCCCACGACGTGCCTGTGCTGGTCTTGGTGGCGGTGAAAGTCTGTCCGTTTGCCGGTGCCTGCGTCTTCACATAGCCCAGTCCGGCCGTAGCCTTCGGGGTTTCAATCTTCTTTCCGTCAACGGCCAGGGTGGTGGGGTCTTGACTGTCAAGAATGTTGGAGTTGCCGTTGAGGAAGGCATATACGGCGTTGACGCTGTTGATGGGCGTGTCCCAGCTTTGCGTCCGCTTTTCCTGGAGCAGCCAGCGTTTCATTTCTTCCACAAACTGCTCTTCGTTTGGAAGAACCGTGCGCAGGGCCTCAATCACGGCCACCTGGGTTGGAATGCGATAGTCTTTCCAAGAATAGGAAGCCCTCTTGGTGTCGTAGTATCGGCCCATTTCCTCTGTGAAGACGGTATATTGTTTCAGGCTTTCCACGTATGTCCGGGCTTTGTCCTTCTGTCCGTCTTTCAGCAGGATGATGGCTGTCAAAGCCTTGGCATAGAGGTCTTGGTCGTGCTTTTTCGATTCAATGTAGTTCAGCAAGTATTCTTTCGCCTCTTTCTCCTTGCTGCTCATCTTGAAGTCTGAGAGGGCGTGCAGGTAGAGCCATTGCAGGGCATGCCAGGAATAAATGTAAACCGGCTTGCCTTCTTTCTCGTCCTTCTTGATTTGTTCTATCTCTTTTACAACGACATTACCAAGGAATCGGTTGGCCGAAGCGAGCATGGCTTCGGTTTCGCTCTGCTTTCCTATGAGCATGTTGAGCCTGACGAGGTATTCCATGACTTCAGCGGTCATGCAGGGCGACCCTAACATTCCCGGCCACCAGCTGAACGAGCCGTCGCCGTTTTGTAGTTGCTTCAGTTTTTGCAATGCGTTTTGCGTTCTTTCATTGAGGGTGTTTTCTTCAAAGAAGTTCGCCAGTGCCTGTTTCTGCGATGTCTCGCTTTCGGCCTCGAGCACCCAGGGTGTTTCCTCGAGCACGAGGTTCTTCACGTCCTGGTTTTTCTGCAAGCTGCTCATGAGCGACGTTTCCTCGCCTTTCTCCATGCGCCATTGTTCAAATGTTGACTTCGCGATGGGCGACTGTTGCAGTATGAACAATCCCGTTTTGTTGGCATAGTAGGCAGACACCAGGCTGATGGCGTTTTTCTCGTTGGGATTGCCGATGTAGGGCAGTGCCTGCACCATCAGCCATGCCGGGTTGTTGGTATATTCCACGGTGAGCTTCTGCTGCGATGCTCCTTCGGGGAACAGTTTTTTCAGGTCGGCGGTGAAGGTTCCCGGCTCATGCTGTGTGATGGGCAGCGTGTTGGTCACCCATTCCGTGTTGGGCAGCATGGGCAGGTAGTGCTGTTCGCCGTCGCTGAACCCTTTGCCCGAAGCCGTTATCTTGCAGACATAGAGGCTCCGCGGTTCCGTCGGGAAGTCGTCGGAGCAGATGGGGAACACCACGCTTTCGGTCTTTTCCTTGGCCACTTTGAAGTCGATGGTGCGCTCAAAGGCCACCTGTTGTGTTTCCGGGTCGATGAGTTGCAAGTTTGCCTTTCCGCTCACGTCGTGGTCGGAGGTGTTGAAGATTTTTGCTGCTATGGTGGCCTTGTCGCCTTGCCTTATGAAGCGCGGCATGTTGGGCTGCACCATCACATCTTTCTTCGCCACGCAGGTGCCTTCCAGCCATCCGAAGTTCATGTCCTTGTCGTGTGCCATGGCCTTGAACTGCCATGTCGTGATGCTTTCGGGCAGTGTGAACACCATGTTGATGATGCCGTTTTTGTCGGTGACGTGCTGCGGATAGAAGAATGCCGTTTCGTTCAGGTTCTCACGCACTTGCTCTGAGCTGCCCTCTTTCTTTTCTGCACTGTTGTCAGCAAGTGCGTCAATTGATACCTCTTCGTCCATCATTTTCGATTCTTCCATGGCGTAGGCCGACGGCATGGGGGCGGGGAGTGCATCAAGCCTTTTTGCCAGCATCCGCGTTCCTGAGGCAGCTCCCAATAACATGTGGTGCGAGGGGTATTCAAGGTTGTTGATGAAGTCGTCGATCAAGTCCTCGTCAATGTGCGAGAATTTCAGATCTTCCACTTCTACAAGTTTCATTTTTACGTTGCTGCTCTCACTGAGTGAGATGAACGACAGCGTGTTCCACCGTGTGGAAGGCAGCGCCTGATAGATGCCCAAATCGACTTTCCACGAGAAGGGCACCAGCTGGTCGAGCGACTTGTCGTACATGGTGGCCACCATTTGTGCCATGGCCGTCGTTCCGTCGGGCCGTTTCACGCTGAGGCTCCATCTCTCCTTTTGTCCGGGTTTCAGCTTGTCGCGGAATGTTGTCCACGACAACATCAGCCGCTTGTCGGGCAGGGGCCGTTCAATGGTGGTGGTGTGGGTGTAGAGTTTTCCTTTTTTAATCCAGGCATAGGAGAGCAGCAGTCCGCTTCCGTATTCATCATCGTATTTAAATTGGCTGGTCTTTACGGCATCGCTCAGTTTGAACATTCCGTTTTCGAGCACCTTGTCGCCCGAGATGACATTATAATATATATAGGTGTCCTCGTCGCTTGTTCCTATCTGCACGCTTACGGGTTGTGCGTCGCGCGGGAAGGTTTTTTCGGTCTGGTAGAACCAGTCGTGGGTTTCTATGCACGGCTTGGTGTCGTTGAGGCTGAAGAGCACGAAATTCACCTTGAGGGTGTCGCCCATGCACCATGCCTGCAGCTCGTGCTTTCCCGAGGCCATGGCCTTGGCGTTCAGGGGAACGGGCTTGTTGGCTGGGGCCTTCAGTTCTTTTCCGTCGTCAAACTTGTAGGTCACTTCGCCATCCAGGTTTTGTCCGCTGGCGTTTCTCAGGGTGAAGGTGATTTCCTTCACTTTTTCTTTTTCCGACTGTTTGGGCAGGTCGCACATCAGCGCCGCGGCTTTTCTTCCCACGGGCAGGTTCATGTCTCCCTCATGGCTTTCACCGCCCAGGTCGGTGGCGGTGGCATGGATGTTGAAGTTGTAGAAACCGTTGTCGCCGGGGGGCAGTGTCAGCGGCACCTTCACAAGGAATTTTCCTTCGTCGTCGGTCGTTAGCCTTCCTTCGTCAATGGTGGTGCCATGGTCGTTGTTTCCCCAGCTGTACCACCATGAGTATTGTCTTTTCACGGTGAAGTTCACCTCGGCTCCCTGCACGGGCACTCCGGCGTAGGAGCGTGCGCGCCCGGTCACGATGATGGTGTCGCCGGCCTGGTATTTCTCCTTGTATTCGTCGAACACCACTTCAAACGTGGGGCGTTTGTATTCTTCCACCCTGAAGCTACGGCTGTCGTAGGTCAGCGAATTCTTGATGAGGAAGCGCCCCGTGAGGCCCGACGAGGGCAGGGTGAAGTCGGCGGTGGCGGTGCCATATTCGTCGGTCATCACCTCTGCTTCGGCCACCTGCTTGTTGTTGGCGTTCATCAGGGTGAGCTTCACCGGCACTTGTTCCGCAACCTTTGTCTCCCAGCTCTTCTCGGTGTTGAAAACCATGATTGAGGCGTGAACGGTCTGACCCGGACGGTATATCTGGCGGTCGGTATAGATTTCGGCGTGGGGCACCGTTTTCTGGCTTTCGGGATGGTATTGGAAATAGTTGTACCACCGGTCGTATTCCGAGGGCAGGCTCTTGTCGTCGGCCGTGCTGGCCCACAGGCTTTCGGGCTTGTGAGCATAGGCATGGATGATTTCTCCCTGCTCGTTGGTGTAGAGCACTTTCTCGTCGGCCTTCTCCTCATTCGGCCTGTTCCACACGGCTTCCACGGCGGCTCCGGGCACGGGCCGGCCCGTTTCGGCGTCCACCACGACGATGCGCTGTTTGCCGTTGGGCAATGACAGCTGGAGCATGTGGAGGGCGCTCACATAGTAGTAGCTTCTCGACACGGGCATGTCCTTGTTGTCGGTGAAGAACTCCAGCATATAGACGCCCACGGGCAGCGGTTCTATCTGGAACGTGTCTTTCACGATGTCGTAGGGGTGGGGCAGGTTATAGGCTCTTTTCACGATGCGCTCCGTGCCGGCAATTTTCTTCTTGAGCATCTCCTGATAGGTCTTTTCCACCTGTATGGAGTAGTTCCTCTTGGCCGTAACGTCCAGCTGCGTGATTCTCAAGGTCAGTTCTTTGAAGTTGCGGGCCGAGGTCACCTTCACCGTGGTGGGCTTTCCGGGCCGTTGCACGTTCGTCTCCACCTCGGCGCTGAACGACGGGTTGGTGAGCCGCTCCAGGTCGTTCCTGAGCCCTTGGCAGGTGGGCCAGTCGCCCCAGCGGTCGAGCACTTCGTGAATGTAGTCCACCACCTGGCCCGTGGAGGTGTCGCGGCAGTCGGTCATGTGCTCATAGCGTTCGCAGGCCACCTCGCCGCACTCCTTCAGGTCGCCGTATTTCTCGATGAGCGAGTCCAGTTGCTGGCGGTATTGGCTTTTCTCGAAGTTCCGTTCGTAGTGGCTCTTGCTTTTCATCAGTTGCAAGGCCGTCATCATGCTGGCGGCCCTCATGCCCTGGCTCTCGTACCAGTTGTGGAGGGTTTCAAAGTCCTTGGTCTCGTAGCCGATGACGCTGAGCAGGTCGTGGTTGTAGATGTAGCTGTGGTAGCCCTCCACGAGCGCCGGTTTCAGCTCGCCGGCCTTGTGGCGTGCCAGCAGGGCGGGGTTGCTCATGGCCTTGCGGTAGCACTCTTTCGCCTTGTCATAGCCTTCGCTGTAGCTGGCCTCGGGATTGACGGCGCTGTAACCTTCCCTGTACATCTTTCCTAGCACACAGTTGTAAACGGCGGCCATCACGGGGTCTTGCCCTTCCATGGCTGCCGTCTCGGTTTCAATGGCCCTGAAAGCCACGGCAGCGCTGTCGGGGCTTATTTCCAGCATCACCTCGTTGAGCAGCAGCTCGGCCTTCAGCAGGTTGCCGTAGCTGTGCTGTTTCTTGGCTTTTTTCACTATTTCCTGCAGGAGCTTTATTTCGTCCTGAGGGAGCTCGTCTTCTGCGGCCTGTTCCACCTGTTTCCAGAGTTTGGAGTATCCGTCGGCCATCATCATTGTTGGCATAATGGTCAATACGATTAGAAAAACAATAAATTTCTTCATGGCGATTATGTTTTTGTTATATGTGGCAAAGATACGACTTTTTATTCGGTTTCCCCCGTTTTCTTTCGGTTATTTTGATGTTTGTCCCTTAAACTTTAGAAACTTTAACGCTGGATGGCAGTTGTAGCCGCCGTTCCTCAGTAGCCGCCGTTTCTCAGTAGCCGTCGTTCCTTAGTAGTAGCCTTCCTTTTTGAGCTGACGCTTCATAGGAGCCAACGCTTCCAAGCGTCGGAACTATCTCTACATATTCGGAAGTTTTTTTAGTTAGTCCGACGCTTGGAAGCGTCGGCTCCTATTGCATCGGTTCCTACAATACTTGATGTGGGATATGCTGAATCAAAAGCCTTTTTCATTCAAACAAAGGTGGGTAACTATATAGGATAAAATTGGTAAAAATTATTGACAAAATTGTCAAAAATATGACCATTTTGTAACGTACTGATAATCAATAGGTTGTAAAACGGCCGGAGTTTGACCGCAAATCTCAGGTGGAAATCTTGAAGATTTCTCCTCTCAATCTTCAAGATCTCTCTTCGAGATTTGCGGTCAAACTCTTTGGGGGTTGAAAAATTTAGTAAGAAATATTGACAAATCAGGTCCGCGTTCGCTTCGTTTCTTTGTTGTTGTTCGAAAGAGAAAGATTCCGTAATTTGGTTACAAACTGTATTTAAGGTTATGAAAGAACACCACCCTGTCAAGACATCTGTCATGGCAGGGTGGTGCTTTATGTATTCTGATGACACTAATTGCTGTGGAAGCGACTGTTATTCTTCTTCCCACAAATCGTCTTCCCATAATGAGAAATTGTGGATTTTGGCATCGCCTTCGTCTTCAACATCGCCTTCGCCACCAATAGGGCCCACGTCATCACCGATGCTTTGTTTTGACAATATAACGGGTGCCATACATTCGCTTCCCATGCTTACCTTGTAGATAAGGGGCTTTTTGTATGTTTTTTTCATTGTATCCTCCTTGTCATTTGATGATGATTTTCTTTCCATTCCTCACATAGATGCCTCTTTTAGGTTGACGAACCTGCTGCCCCGCCAAATTATAGAGTGGTTGGTCAGACGTATTCGTCTCCATTTGATATGATTCGATGCTTGTGGCAACACCTGGTTCTCCAATGGTCATGTCAAAGATACTGACTTTGGCACCCTGTTCTGCGTTACTTTCGTCAGAGACATAGATGATACCACCATAGGCTTTCCACCCCAATGAGGTGTTTACGCCTGGCATATAATAGAAACGGTTGTTTTTCAAGTAGTATGCGTATGTAGGTATCTTCTGGTTGGTGTAGGTGCCTTGGAAGGTTGAGGTATATTGCTCATTTCCTTTCTGACCACCAGCCACGGCAAGACTCGGACTCGGACTGGCATCAAATGGTGTGTAATCCACATCCACCCCGTTGAATTCATATTCCCCTTTCCCCACGCCTGGTTTTATCAGGTAAGGTGTGTCGGCTTCCATCCCATTTCCGGCCGTTGTGACAGGTTCGTCGAAACAAAGCGTGTTGCCATAGACACCGGAATAGCCCCACACTTGGGTCCCATTGCCGAAGACCTCATTCAACTTTCCATAGGAAACAGCGAATGGCAGCATGATGGTGTACCATTTCTCGGGAACCATGCTCCGTACATATACAGTATTAATTGTAAAAGTTGTTGGAGTACCATCATTAACCTGTTCACTAACTATAATTACTTCCTGTTTTCCAGAAACTTGTGGACGTTGTAAATCTGTAGGACGTAAATAAATTTTCACTACACCTTTAATGAAGAACTTTTTCCAATACTCAGCTTCGCTATATGCTTTTAAAATAGCTTCAGTAGGCTCAACATATAAGACACAGTGGTAATAAAAGTCGAACTCATTATGTTGGATGTTCCAGTTGTATGCATTATTGTATGCTGTAGGGTCTTCAGAGGTGTTGAAGTCACCTTGTGCTGTGGGTGGTGTAGGGTTACGTGAGTATAAGGCGACAACAGGGCTGTGCATGATGACATCCTGACCGACAGTTTCAAGAGAGGCTGGAAAAGTGATACTGCGCAGGTTAGCACAATATGCAAAAGCCTGCAAGCCGATACTCGTCACACCTTCAGGGATAGTGATAGAGGTTAATCCTGTATCGTAAAAGGCTGTCGCTCCTATACTTGTCAAGGCTGGACTCCATCCCACATTGTTGAGGCTGGTACAGCCGAGGAAGGCTCCATCAGCAAGTGTTGTCAAGCCATTGGGCATCACCACAGACGTGATTGTAATTTTATTCTGTAGAGAGAATAGCTCATCGGCAATAATGATTCCCGAGAAATCAAGTGCCAACGGTTTTGTGTTGAGTTGAGTGGCATTGTTAATAATTCGTGCGATTATCCCCCAGTCATCACTATTATAAGGTACACCATTTACACTTTTAAAATGGATGGAGGACATTTGACTCCATGGTAGATACATCATGTTGCTCGGAGGATACGCATTAGCAGATAAGGCTCCACTGGTATTGAGATTGACTTCCGCAATACCATCATCATAATTAAAGGTGATGTCTACGCCATTAAAGTGGTAGTAGTCTATTGCCATGGCATCGACATGAATCATCAGAAGCAGAATGATTGCTCCTATACTTTTCCAAATTTTTCTTTTTTTCATCATAATCCCTAAATTCACAGCACTTTCGTTTAACCTTCTTTATTAATTCCTAAGCAACAAAAAAGACCTTGTTTTAGCAGGCGGCAGAGCCGAGCGGCGCAGGATTTTGTCATGTCAGATTATTCACTTACCTTAGTGCTGCAATGCAAGATAAGCAAAAAATCATCAATAACGTGGCAAAGGTACAAATAAAATCCGAGAAAATCACTCCTTTTGTAAAAAAAAATTTTACATGAGAGAGCAGTTTTCCCGTTACGTCGGCCCTGTTATCTACAAAGTGCTTGGTATTCGGTGTACGTCCTACGCTAAGTGAATATGGAGATTTTGAAGAATTTAATTCAACCTCAGAATGGAATACTGGTCATGACAGACGGGAGAATGATTAAAAAGTTGTGGGATTGAGAATTATTATATAACTCGACTTTCTCAAGTTGATGTAGTTCAGGAGTTACAGGAGTTCCGGAGTTCAGACAATACTTCCAGCCTCTGCAAACTGACGAAAAGGGAGTCTTCAGAACTATTGTCTGAACTCCTGTAACTCCTGAACTCCTGTA
>JAEEGL013096986.1_pt1 | contig 12585 bp, 13 predicted proteins | sample 9134231 | NCBI WGS metagenome assembly JAEEGL01 (sample SAMN16246548, study PRJNA631951) | gut metagenome | biome: gut microbiome; feature: rumen; material: fiber-attached | host: Bos | place: Iran: Karaj | collected 2018-10
AATGTCAAGATGGGCGGAGCAGTGTTTAAAGAATGTGTTGATTTAGATACTGTTACGCTTCCTAGTGATTTGATTGAAATTCCTGCATCTAAATTAGAATTAAGTTATTGTGATCTTATTTCATCCACTAAGAAAACTTTTGAAAGCCTAAAAAGCAGAAGAGTAGATTTGGAATGGTATCATGGTCTTAGAACGGTAAATATGAGCAATAATGTTACAACGATTCATAACCTGGCGTTTTCTGAATGTAGAATGTTGAATTTGTCACAGGATCTTCCAAGAAAATTGAAAACAATTAAAGACGGTGCATTTTATCGCTGTAAATCAATCGGTGAATTGTCGATGCCTGTTGGTGTTTCTTATATTGGAAAACAGGCATTTATGGGGTGTTCTAGAGAAACAGATTCTCAGTTAATCCATGGAACAGGACTGAAAGCTATGGACATGCGAAGTGCAAAAAATATTGAGTATATTGGAGAGTATGCGTTTGATGCATGTTGTTTTGAACAGTTCCAAATGAATGAAGATGCTCCTATTCGCGTGATTAAAGAAGGTACATTTGAAGATAGTCAGTTTGTCCAGGAAATTAATCTTCCAAATAGAGTTGAATATGTACAGAAAGCGGCCTTTGCTGCATGTGGTTGTATGAAAGGGTTAAAAATCCCTGATACTTGTACTTTAGACTATAACATTTGTCTCGGAAAAGTGGGTCCGATTGAGAATATATATAATGATACATACGGATGTATGTATATAGTATATCAAAATAAGACATATGTAGTTACAAATTCGTTCCATATTACATTACGCCATTTTTCTCCAAATACTGATTCTCAAACAATTACAGTACGAGAAAATCAAAATCTTGTTATGCCGTTACATACCTTGGTCAATGAGGGCGGCCTGTACTTTAAAGAAATAAAGGTTAATGACAATGTATATGAATATAATAATGCGGGACAGACAAATAATGTTTATACAAATACATTATTAGATCCTAGTATTTCAACTGCTGAGTTTCAGATTGACAAAGATGATTTAGTAGATTCGAATATTAAATATACGATTAAATCATTTAAATTATTAGGTAAAACTGTATCTCAGAGAAGTCCGGTTAATGTTTTGCTTAGTTATGATTATCCATATATTAAGGATTTTGTTGGTGTAACAGGTACTACATCCATTAGCTATACTGTTGATGTTGCTAAGAACCCATGTACAAGTATTGAAGCAGATGACCATTACTATGTAAGTTACGGAGCAACAAAACCTGTAGATATTTCTCCTGAGTTTGTTGGAGAAGATCCAACTGCTGATATTACAGATGTTGTCGATTGGACCATTGTTTCCGGAGAAGAATTAATTGAGAAGACTGCAGACGGTCAGAAATTGAGTGTTAAACCTACTAAATCCGGTTACGGAGCAGTACAGGTTAGAATTACTGCGGGACAGGTTACAAAAGACATTTATATTCATGTTGTGGCACCGGCAAGTTCTATTACAATGGATGCAAAGAAGGATATGTTATATACTGCTGAAGAAACATTATCAGCTAAAATGTCTTATACATCGACTTATTCTTCTGTAAAGGATCAGTATCCGGATACTATTAAGTTCACTTCGGACGATCCAAGTATTGTTGAAGTAACAAATGTTAGAGTTGTGGATGGACAGACTCTCTGTGATTTGAAAGCAGTAGGAGTTGGAACAACAGTCATTCGTGCTCAGGCACAGGCTGCAACCACTGTACATAAAGAATGTACAGTTAATGTTACGGCAGAGGACTTAGGAGTTATTCTTACTACTTCAGAAGGAGAAGAACTTAATAATAATTCAAAGGTTAATCTGATAAATAAGACTGGATTAACTTTGAATTATGACTTTACAGAAACAGTTGGAACTAACAATATTACAGTTGATATCGATGATCCTACAATCGTTAAAGCAGTTCCTTCAACATCATCGAAGAAATTAACCTTAACAGGATTGAAGAAAGGAAAAACAGACATTTATGTTTATCCTTCTATTGGAACAAAAGAAGCAAATGCTATTAAACTTCAGGTGAATGTCAAAGCAGATATTAGTACGATTTCGTTGTCAAAGAAGACCATTGCGGTAGGTGATACAGATTCTATTTTTGGTTCGATGAAGAATGTATTTGGGGCGACCATTAAGAAAGCTTCTGCTTCAGATTATGATTTAATTACGGATAATGAAATTGAATTTATTTCCAGTGAACCGGAATATGTATCGGTTGATGATTATGGAAATGTAACAGTACTTAAGGTTTCCAAAGATATTACATCAGCTACAATTACATGTAATGCATATCGTGATGGTGAAGTAGTGAAGTCTGCTACGGCAACAGTTACAATGAAGAGCCCTTCAGTTAAAAGTATTGAAGTCTCAGGAACTAAAACAATTAATCCGGGACAGAGAGTCGCTTATAAAATAGGAGTTCTTCCAAGTAACGCATCATATAAGAGTGCAACAGTAACAACCTATAGTACACATAATGTTCTTGAATATGAATTTGATTCTGCTGCAATGACGTTATATGTTACTGCAAAGAATGCCGGCAGTGTTACTTTTATTGTTTCTGTTAGAAATGATGATTATACAAGCGTTAAGGAAGAATTCACAGTAAATGTTGTAAAGAAGTCTTCAGGAACTTCAAACGTTAAGGTTGGAAAAGTAAAACAGTCTAAGCCAAAGGCAGGTAAAAAGAAAGTCACTGTGAAGTGGAAGAAGGTTGCAGGAGCCAGCGGTTATGAAATCCAGATGTCTAAGAAGAAGAAGGCTGGATTTAAGACGATTAAGACAATTACATCCGGAACAAAAGTTAAATTTGTGAAGAAGAAATTAAAGAGAAAGAAAAAGTATTTCTTCCGAATCAGAGCTTTTGTTAAGGTTGGTAATTCAAAGAAATATGGTGCTTACAGTAAAGTAAAAGCAGCGAAAGTTAAATAATAGATTATTTACCTATCCGGTAAATAATGAAAAAGAATAATAGTCACGGGCGATTGCCCGTGGCTGTTTTTCTTTGAAATGAAAAGAAATAAAAAATAAATTGATTATTTTTTGTCAAACTATAGACTATTTTTCGTTTTTATGAGACAATAGGCAGAAGTGTGGGATGTTTTTGTAATCTCACAAAAATATGAAACAAAAGGACTGTTTCTTATTATATTTCGAAAGGAGTATTCAGATGATTTACACAAAGGAAGTTGAAAACATGTGTCCTGTTGCAAAGGGCGCAAAACATGAACCAGCTCCAATCCCAGAAGAAGGAAAGTGGGTTCATTCTAAAAAAATCGAAGATATTTCAGGTTTTACACATGGTGTAGGCTGGTGTGCACCTCAGCAGGGAGCATGTAAGCTTAGCTTAAACGTAAAAGAAGGTATTATCGAAGAAGCATTAGTTGAAACAATTGGTTGTTCAGGTATGACTCATTCAGCAGCTATGGCAGCTGAAATTCTTCAGGGAAAGACAATTCTTGAAGCTTTAAATACTGACCTTGTTTGTGATGCTATCAATACAGCTATGAGAGAATTATTCTTACAGATCGTTTACGGACGTACACAGAGTGCATTCTCAGATGACGGTCTTGCAATTGGTGCAGGTCTTGAAGATTTAGGTAAGGGACTTCGTTCTCAGGTGGGTACAATGTACGCTACTAAGGAAAAAGGTGTTCGTTATCTTGAAATGGCAGAAGGATACGTAACAGGTATCGCTTTAGATGCAGATGATGAAGTAATTGGTTACCAGTTTGTTTCTCTTGGAAAGATGACAGACTTCATTAAGAATGGTGATGATCCAACTACAGCTTGGGAAAAGGCTAAAGGACAGTATGGTCGTGTAGCTGATGCTGTTAAGATTATCGACCCAAGAAAGGAATAAGGAGGTAACGAAAATGGCATTATTTGAATCTTATGAAAGAAGAATTGATCAGATTAACGCTGTATTAAACAGCTATGGTATTGCTTCAATCGAAGAAGCTGAAAAGATTACAAAGGACGCTGGACTTGACGTTTACAATCTTGTAAAAGGAATTCAGCCAATTTGTTTTGAAAATGCATGTTGGGCTTACATTGTAGGTGCAGCAATTGCTATTAAGAAAGATTGTAGAAGAGCTGCTGATGCTGCTGCAGCAATCGGTGAAGGTCTTCAGTCATTCTGTATTCCGGGTTCTGTTGCTGACCACAGAAAAGTAGGTTTAGGACATGGTAACTTAGGAAAGATGCTTTTGGAAGAAGAAACAGAATGTTTCGCATTCCTTGCAGGACATGAATCTTTCGCAGCTGCTGAAGGTGCTATCGGTATTGCTGAAAAGGCAAACAAAGTACGTAAGAAACCTTTAAGAGTTATCTTAAATGGTCTTGGAAAAGATGCAGCTCAGATTATCTCAAGAATCAACGGTTTCACATTTGTTGAAACAAAGTATGATTATAAAGAAGCTAAACTTAACATCGTATATGAAAAGGCTTACTCTGATGGACTTCGTGCATCTGTAAAATGTTACGGTGCTGACGATGTTCAGGAAGGTGTTGCAATTATGCAGCATGAAAACGTTGGCGTATCTATTACAGGTAACTCAACAAACCCTACAAGATTCCAGCATCCAGTTGCAGGTACATATAAGAAGGAGAGAGTTGAAGCTGGTAAGAAGTACTTCTCAGTAGCTTCAGGTGGTGGTACAGGACGTACACTTCATCCGGACAATATGGCTGCAGGTCCTGCTTCATACGGTATGACAGATACAATGGGCCGTATGCATTCAGACGCTCAGTTCGCAGGTTCATCTTCAGTTCCTGCTCACGTTGAAATGATGGGTCTTATCGGTGCAGGTAACAACCCAATGGTTGGTATGACTGTTTCAACAGCCGTATCTATCGAGGAAGCTGCAAAGGCTGGTAAGTTCTAAGCATATAGCATAAATAACAAGCCATGCAACATAAAATAGGACACAGATCGAATGCTTGCATTCGGATCTGTGTCCTGTTTTTATGTTATACGGCGCCTATGGCGCCGGTTCTTGATGCGCGAAGCGAATCAAGAACAGAGCATGGCGTGTCATTTATGCTTGAAGGCGCCGGTTCTTGATGCGCAAAGCGGATCAAGAATAGAGCATGGCGTGTTATTTATGATTGAAGGCGCCGGTTCTTGATGCGCGAAGCGGATCAAGAACAGAGCATGGCGTGTCAAATTAATTTATTGGCAGTTGCCCTGGAAATACGGAATATTCTCTTCGGCGTATTTTACGGCTTCCTCGAGGGACATTCCGTGGAAATATCCTGCTGAGAAGCAGCGGCCGGATTTCTTGTCGTCAACAAATGCGCCAACGATAACTCCCGGAATAGCGCTTTCAGGTGCGTTCGGAGCATTTGGGCCGCCGAGATCGGTACGGCACCAGCCCGGATCGGTAAGGCTGATTATTACATCAGTACCATCGTGTACGCCTGCGATATCAACTGTAACCTTGTCGAGAGCGGCCTTGGCTGCTGAGTAAGCGGCCTGCTGAGGCTCGCGGCGGATGCCACTGGTTGTATTTACGATACGGCCGAAACCGCGCTCTGCCATCTTCGGCAGGAAGTGATAAGCTATCATCATAGGTGAGATAGTATTTATCATGAAGCTTGTTTCGAAATCCTCTACAGGAGTTTCGTAATAATCGTTCCTGTAGGTAACCTGAAGGCCTGCGTTGTTGAGAACGATATCAACAACCATACCCATTTCGTCTATTTTGGCAAGCATCTTCTTAACTGATTCAGGATCGGAAAGCTCTGCCGGTACCGGATAAGCCTCAACACCGAGTGCTTTAACTTCTGAAAGAATCTTGGCGAGATTCGTCTCTGTACGTCCTTGAAGCAGGAGATTGCATCCTCTCTTCGCCATTTCAAGTGCTGCAAGGTAACCTATTCCTCGGCTGGCGCCTGTGACGAGCGCCCAGCGTCCTTTAACGTCTAACATAGTTTTTTGCCCTTTCTTTATTACTATTTTTTACAATCCATGTTTTGCTGGAGGACTGATGTGGTTTCAATTATCTATAAAATACGGCTGGATTTATATTAAAAGTATGTCGTTTTTATCAAAAACATAGCTTTATCGAAAAGCTAAATCTATTGCAATAAATATGCATTTGTGTTAAATTAAGGTTGGTTGAAAATCCTTTTTTTGTTGCCGAATCTTTCGTTCGGTAATAAAAAAAAAGGATTTTTTTTATGCAACAAAATGAATCACTTGGCTTATTTGCTGGGTTTTCAAGGCCTCCACCATGTCTTTTGATGACTCTTTTGAAGAATATTACCAGTTATCAAAAATAGATTGGAGGAGACTTGATGGAGAAAAAATATACAATTCAAAACTATGTTATATTTGGGCAGGTTATGAAGAAACCCAATATAGCGAAAATATGTATCGAGAGAGTTCTGGGGATTAAGGTAAAGAGGCTGGAATATATCGAGACTGAAAAGTCAGAGAAGCTGTCGCCGGATATGCACGGTATACGTATGGATGTATATTGTGAAAATGATGATGCAGTCTACAATATCGAAATGCAGGCATATAGGGTATACGATATTGGTAAAAGAAGCAGGTATTATCAGGATATGATGGATATGAATATCCTTGAAGGAGGGCAGGAATATTCATCGCTTAAGAAGAATATAGTGATATTTATCTGTACTTTCGATCCATTTGAGGAAAAGAGGCATATTTATACCTTTGAAAATCGGTGTATCCAGAGTACTGGTATCAAACTGAAGGATGATACTCAGAAGATTGTTCTGAATACCAAAGGCGAGCTTGATGATATCCCGAAGAGTCTGAAGATGTTTTTGGACTATATAGAGACGGATGTTGTTCAGGATGAATATACGAAAGAACTCGACGAAGCTGTGATTGAAATACAGAATGATGAAAGATGGAGGAAAAGCATCATGACAGTAGATCAAGTAATTAAAGATGCGGCGAATGCTGCGGCTGAAGATGCTCTTTTGCGCGGAATAGAACAGGGTATAGAACAGGGTATAGAACAAGGCGAGGCATACTCTAAGCGTGAAACTGCTCTCCGTATGCTGAAGCATGGGAATCTCTCGGATGAGTTTATATGTGAAATGGCAGATATTACCCCGAATGAACTGTCGGAATTAAAAACCCACTTGTCATTCAATGAATAAAAAAGGTGCAATAATACTAGATATTCATCATCGGTGTTTAGTTAGGGATAAGAGTTCTCTGCTGAGAACTCTTTTTCTATACGATCACGTTGCGGATCAATCATTAACTAAGAGGTTAACACATGGACTTCAACAAGCTTATAAATACAACCGAATACAGTTTTATTCATACTGATCCGAGGCTGGGAGAAAGGATTATACTGCTCGGAGTTACAGGCAGCTACGGCTACGGAACCAACCGCGAGGGTAGTGATGTGGATATGCGAGGAATCACCCTCGACCTGCCGTCGGATCTGATCGGATTTACCGAATTTGAGCAGTTTGAGGACAGGATAACGGACACGGTTATTTATTCCTTCAACAAGATAGTCAGGCTGCTTCTCAGCTGCAATCCAAACACGATCGAGATACTGGGGATAGCCGATGACAAATACGTCATCAAGAACGAGATCGGACAGGAGCTTCTGGACAATAAAGATATGTTTCTTTCGAAGAGAGCGGCGGCTTCCTTTGGACATTATGCGGATGCTCAGCTTCGCAGGCTGCAGAACGCGATTGCCAGGGATTCGATGACGCAGCCGGACAGAGAAGAACATATCATGCGTTCGGTCATACATGCGCTGGATGATTACAACAGAAGGCAGGTTCTTGGCGGGCTCGGAGAGACCAGGCTCTACATTGATGATGCCGTTACCGAAGGACTTGAGAAGGAAATATTTGTCGATGGTGAGATGAAGCACCTGCCGCTTCGGGCATATAACGACATGATGAACACCATGAATAATGTGATCAGAGACTATGACAAGATCGGTAAGCGAAACAAGAAGAAGGATGAGAATCATCTGAACAAGCATGCGATGCATCTGGTGAGGCTCTTCATGATGGGCACTGACATCCTGCAGAATGGACTGATCAGGACCAGAAGGCCGGATGATGAACTGGAGCTGCTGCGTAGTATTCGCGATGGCGCCTTCATGAAGGAGGGTAAGCTGGACGACGAATTCTACAGCATAGTTTCGGAATATGAGAGAAAATACGCTGAAGCCGAAAAACACAGCAAGCTTCCGGACAACCCGGACATGGTACGCGTGGAGAGATTCGTCGAGAAGATCAACCGAAGAATAGTGCTTGGAGAAATCAGCTGAAAAGATCAACCAAAGAATAATACTCGGAGAAACAAAATGAGAGATATAGAAAAAGAGATCCGGGACAACCTGGACGAGATAGAAAGAAAATACAACGTTAAGATACTTTACGCCATAGAATCGGGCAGCAGAGCCTGGGGCTTTGCGTCTCCCGACAGTGACTACGATGTACGCTTTATTTATCAGCAGAAGAAGGAGGAATATCTACGGATCGATCCGGGGAAGGATGTTATCGAGTGGCAGCTGGATGAGGTTCTTGATATTAACGGATGGGATCTGAAGAAGGCGCTTCTTGCATTTGCGAAGGGCAATCCGAATGTGATGGAATGGGCGAATTCCCCGATAGTCTACAGGAAAGCTGAGGAGTGGGATATGATCTCCGAGGCAGCCAGGTATTACTTCTCAGAGAAGGCGTCATTATACCATTACTATGGCACTGCCAACAGTACCTACCACGGATATCTTACAGGAGAGAAGGTCAAATACAAGAAATATCTTTATGCCTTAAGGCCTCTTCTTTGTTGCAGGTGGATAGAAAGATTTCACAGTATTCCTCCGATGAGATTTGAGGAGCTGCTGGTACTCTTCGATGGAACGGATGAGGAACTGGATGATAAGCTGTTACGCGCAATCAATCTTCTGCTGGAGAAAAAAGCAGTGACGGTCGAAGGGGAACTCAATGACCATATACCGGAGGTCATAGGATTCATAGAAAATGAGCTTCCGAAGCAGAAGGCTGTTTCAGACAATACATCGGATGACAGGAAAAGGGATTACAGCAGATTGAATGAAGTATTTTTTGATCTGGTCATGAAATAAATAAAAAACACGAAAGGGGTTTAGCATGAAGAGAATAGCGATCGTAACCGGCGCGACCGGTGGACTGGGAAAAGAATTTGTGAAGGAAATGTTGAAGGTCGGAGTGGACGAAATCTGGGCAGTTGCCAGAAACGAAGAGAAGCTTGCGTCGCTGAAAAGCGTATTTGGAAGTAAGATCCGCCCGATATCCTGTGATCTTGCAGATATGAAGCAGATAGAGAAGATCAAGGGACTGCTTGCTGCGGAGAATCCACGCATCAAATACCTCGTAAACAATGCGGGCACCGGCCAGTTCGGCAAGTGCTATCAGACACCGGCTGAGGATATCGCCAAGACCATCGACCTGAACTGCAAGGCTCCTGCGGTACTCAACAGGATCTGCATACCGTACATGGGCAGGAACAGCAAGATAATAAACATCTCATCGGCTTCGGCATTTCAGCCGACACCGTATATTAATATTTACGCGGCTTCCAAGGTATTTCTGCGCAGCTATTCCAGATCGCTCAATGTTGAGCTGGAGGGTACGGGAATAAAGAGTATCGCTGTTTGTCCGGGATGGATAGACACAGACCTTCTGCCGCGTGAAATGAACGGCCATAAGGTGAATTATCCGGGAATGGTGAGAGCTGACAAGGTTGCCAGAAAAGCTATGAAGGATGTGAAGAAGGGTAAGGATATGTCGGTTTATACCATCTATGCAAAGTCTCTCCGCCTGATCGGCAAGCTCTGGCCGCAGCGTCTGATCATGAAGATCTGGACTGCCGGAATCGGAAAATATATTGGCGAGAAATAGGACAAAATTCGTTCATCTGCCGGACCGGTTGAGTGGTGAGGAAAATACTATGACACACAAAGAAAAAGCACTACTGTATTTTGATAGAAAATTCCACTGCTCGCAGGCGGTGCTGGCCGCATTTGCTGACGAATGCGGGCTTACGGAAGAGCTGGCTCTTAAGCTTGGCGCATGCCTGGGAAGCGGAATGAGGAAGGGCGAGGTGTGCGGCGCCTGCACAGGCGCTCTGATGGTGCTCGGCGCACTCTATGGCCAGTACGACAAGGCAGATCCTCAGAGCCGCGAAACCGCAAATACAGTAAATGACAAGATGATGAACAGATTTGCCGAGGTCTCCGGCTCATATCTCTGCAATGAGCTTCTCGGCTGCGACATAAGAACCAAGGAAGGCATCGAATATGCAGTTGAAAATAAGCTGTTCACGGACTTCTGCCCGAAAATGGTCGCAAATGCAGTCGATATACTCGAGGAGATAATACAGGAGACGGAGAAGGGGAAATAGAATTAATGGTGGATAAAGGGCTCTCGTGGAGGGCTCTTTTTTTGCTTTACAACAGGCAAATTAAGACAGTGGGTATATGCTTTGTTGTGATTGACATTATAAAATATAGTTGATATCATATGATTAACGCAACGCGTTAAATAAATATAAGAGGTAAACTATTATGGGTAGAGGAATAGAGGTAAAAAAACTTAGAGATAAGATGGGTATGAATAGAAGGGAATTCAGCGATTATTTTGGAATACCATATCGTACGGTGCAAGACTGGGAAGCTGACAAGAGAGAACTACCCGAGTATGTATTAAGATTGATGCGGTATAAGGCGTCGTTCGAGAAGAAGATTGATTTTTCTCAAGAATAGTAATGGTGTGAAGCCGCAAATTGCGATTTCACAAAAAGGAGGAAATTTATGGGAATAAGAGAACAAAAACCTAAACTGACGGCTAAAGAGCAAGTAGAACATTTAAAAGAAAAAGGGATTAAGTTTAGTTTGTTTTCAGAACAAGAAGCAACCGGTTACCTGGAAAATAATAATAACTATTTTAAAATATCATCTTTTAGGAAAAACTATATTAAAAATCCATATGGTAAGAATTCAGGAAAGTATAATGATTTAGAATTTGAATATCTTAAAGATTTAGCGATAATAGATATGACATTAAGATATACAGTTTTACAAATGGCGTTAGATATTGAACACTTTGTTAAACTATTCATATTAAAAAAAATAAATGCTGCTGAGAATGAGGATGGATATGCTATTGTTGAAGATTTTAAGAACTCTTTAGATGATAGACAAAGAGAGGTTTTTGATGGTGAAATAGGTGAAAGTAGAGGAACGATATACAATATAGAGATGATTCATAAGTATAATAATGAAATGCCAGTGTGGGTAATGGTAGAGATTATACCTTTTGGTAGGCTTATTTCCTTTTTTAAATTTTGCTCAGAACGTTTTGGTGATAATAAGATGAAAAAAATTTATTATTGTCTTCTTGCGTGTAAGGAAATAAGAAATGCTTCAGCACATAGCAATTGCATACTGAATAACTTGCATATATCGAATTCCACACATGATGTTAGTTATGAAGTGATTAACGCATTGGCTAAAATTCCTACATTATCAGTTACATCACGTGGAAAAAAGATGACAAATGATAGAATTAGAGAAATTGTAACTTTATTGTATACACATAAGGAATTAGTAAGTAGCGAGAGCGTTCATAAAAAATCATCTGTAAAACTGCAAGAGTTTGTTTATAGAATGAACAAGAACAGAGATTATTATAAAAACAATAGTCTTATAGATACATCATTTGATTTTATTGAAAAGGTTATTGACTTTTGGTTTTCAGAAGGGTAGTATAAATGTACACGAAAAAACGGAAACGTTTTGCAAGAGCGATGTGTGGTTTGCCATACATGGCTCTATTTTTTTTGAGTGTGGATAGTGAAAATATGTTGTTAGATGAAAGGGAGCTCGTGGAGACAATGTCATTAAGTTAACATTGAGATCCCAGACGGTTATAAGAAAGGAAGCCTATACATTGGTATATTTTTGATTGAGGGGGCTCACTTCACGGATGGAGAGGAATATCCCATTATAGAAGAGTGGATGGTTCCTGATGAGGTAAGTGAAGATATAAAAATAATACCATTTGGAAGGATTAAGGAGATAAAACATATTGAGGATTATTACATCTGTTTCTTTTGCAGAGATTAAGATTTCAATTGTGTAAGGAATAATCCAAGAAAGTATTTAAATCTTTTCCGAAGAGCAAAAGGGATAATGGGATTTATGAATTTGTGATTGTTTCAAAAAATGGAGTGATTATTACATATTTTATTCCAGAGAATGGGGAGGTGTATTGGGAAAATGTTAGAAGAAAGCATGGTAAATAAATATCCTTACAGTTGTCCTTGTTGTAGCGAAGGTAAAATAGAATCCTTACATGATATTTGCCTGATTTGTGGTTGGGAAGATGATGAAGTCCAAAATGATGATGAAAGCTTTGGTGGTGGAGCAAATAAATTATCTTTAGCTGAACATAGGAAAGACTTTTTGAATAAGCGAAAGATAAATCCAAGCTATAGATGGGTAAATAATTGCAAATAATTTATAGCCGCAATCAGTCTGAAGGGTC
>JAEEGL013524991.1_pt1 | contig 12585 bp, 12 predicted proteins | sample 9134231 | NCBI WGS metagenome assembly JAEEGL01 (sample SAMN16246548, study PRJNA631951) | gut metagenome | biome: gut microbiome; feature: rumen; material: fiber-attached | host: Bos | place: Iran: Karaj | collected 2018-10
AAACGATTTATGAGAAGCTTTACCCTTATTCACAGGTATCCGAGGAAATAAAGCTATCTCATATTGAAGAGGTATACGGTTATAAAAATGATAACGCTTGAAACGAAAAGATTGATACTGCGCCCCTGGGATACGTCGGACGCGGAAGAATGCTATAAGTATGCAAAGGATCCGAGAGTCGGCCCTGCAGCCGGATGGGCTGTGCATAAGAGTGTAGAGGACAGCCGACGAGTTATAAAAGAAGTGCTGATGGCTCCCGAGACCTACGCCATCGTACTTAAGGAAACCGGATCGCCCATTGGCAGTATCGGGTTCCATCATAATGACCTCGCAGAAAAAGAAGATGAAGCAGAGCTGGGGTTCTGGCTTGGCGCGCCCTACTGGGGGCGAGGGATCGTACCTGAGGCTGCGCGTGAGATGCTGCGGCATGCCTTTTCGGACCTTGGGCTGTCCCGGGTATGGTGCGCATATTACGATGGTAACGAGAAGTCCAGACGAGTACAGGAGAAACTCGGCTTCAAGCACCAATGGACAACCGAGAACGTCGAAGTCCGCCAACTGGGCGAATTACGCAAAGGTCACGTTAACCTGATGACAAAAGAGGATTGGGAGAAGGGCGCAGCGGGAACCGACGGGATCATATTAAGATACGCCCGCGTATCCGACGCTGAAAGCCTGATTGCGGCCGAATCGGTATGCTTCCCTTCCAATGAGGCTGAGAAGCCGGAAAACGTGAAAGCAAGGCTGATGCGTGAGCCGAAGCTGTTCTTGACGGCATGGGATGGCGAAACGCTTGCGGGCTTTATTTGCGGGATACCGTCGAACGCACAGTCATTCGACGACGGCTTCTTCACCGACCCGGGGCTTTATGAACCGGAAGGAAAAAACGTTATAATGCTTTCGCTTGAAGTGCTGCCGAAATACCGCGGACTGGGCTTAGGAAGAAGGCTCATGTATGAGTTTATGAATGCCGCCGAGGCGCAAGGGCGGGAAAGGCTGATCCTCACCTGCCATGAGGAGCTCGTCCCATACTATAAAAGCATGGGCTTTGAGCACGTTGGAAGGGCCGATTCCACATGGGGAGGCTCAATTTGGCAGGAAATGGTCTGCCATATAAAAAATCGGTGATTTTTTGAAAAGACCCTTGCGTAAGGTATTGCTTGTGACGCTGCGTAACGTGCTATAACAGCCGTAAAGGAGGTGGATGCTGTGTCAAAATACACAACCGGAGAGCTTGCAAAGCTTTGCGCTGTGACCGTTCGAACGGTTCAGTACTACGACAAGCGCGGTATCCTGACGCCCAGCGAATTGACCGAAGGAGGCAGAAGGCTTTATTCGGATGACGATCTGAAGAGAATGAAGATAATATGTTTTCTCAGGGAGTTGGGATTGCCGCTCGATTCGATCATGCAGATGCTTTCCGAGGATGACCCCGGCAGCGTGATAACCCTGCTATTGGAGCAGCAGGAGCTTGCTTTGAAAGAAGAGATAGGCGAACGCCGCGAGAAGCTCGACAAGCTCGAATCGCTGCGCAGGGAACTGAAAAGCGTTGACAAAATCTCCGTTGAATCTATCGGCGACGCAGCATACATTATGAGCAACAATCAAAAAATCAAGAAGCTGCACCGAAAGCTGCTGCTTACTGCCCTGCCCTTTTCGCTGCTCGAAATTGCGGCCGTTGCAGTTTGCATCGTTTTCAAGATTTGGTGGCCGATAGTCGTTTGGGCAGTAATCGCCATACCGTGCATGATATTGCTAACCAAAAAGTATTTTGCCTCAGTGGCCTATATCTGTCCGCAATGCCACACCGTATTCAAGCCTTCTGCAAAGGAAGAGTTTTGGGCGCCGCACACACCGTCTGCCCGCAAGCTGACTTGCACGGCGTGCGGCCACAAGGGTTTCTGCGTCGAAGTCGCAAGAGAGGAGACCGAAAAATGAGTGTCGAAGTACCCATTCTATCAATCGTATTTATGGCGCTGTCCGGCGCTTTTGGGGTACTGCTTCCAATTTTGCTGTTTATTTACTTCAGAAAGAAGAAGCACGCCGATATCCTGCCGTTTTTTGTCGGGTGCGGCGTTATGCTCGTCTTTGCTCTGATATTGGAATCGATAGTGCATCAGATAGTGCTGGGAAAGCTGCCCGTAGGCGAGAAGATTTTAAACTCGACTTGGGCTTACGCGCTTTACGGGGGCCTTATGGCGGGACTTTTCGAAGAGACGGGAAGGTTCGTCGCCTTTAAGACCGTGCTGAAAAAATACCGCGGACGCGACATAAACGCTCTTATGTACGGCGCCGGTCACGGAGGATTTGAAGCCGCGTTCGTGTTGGCGGTAGGTATGGTCGGCAACATCGTTATGGCGGTTATGCTGAACTCCGATCTTACCGGGATCATCACGAAGGATCTTTCGGGAGAACAGCTTGCGCAGGTCGAAGCAGTTTTTGAGACGATCCGTACAACACAGCCCGTCGAATACCTTGCGGGGATAGTTGAAAGGATCATTGCCGCAGTGCTGCAGATCTCGCTGTCGGTATTCGTATGGTTTGCGGCAAAAGACAAAAAACGGTTATGGCTCTTCCCCGCCGCCATGCTGGTGCACGCAGCCATAGACGGAGCTGCGGTCGTTTTAATGCGCGAAGGAATGAATATCTGGGCGATCGAAGGCTTTGTGGCTTTGGGCTCCGCCGTTACTGCGTTTTTGGCTTGGAGGCTATATAAGAACGAACAAAACCTCCGACAGGATGAAGAACCGGAGGTGTCCGAATGAAAAACAAGACGCCGCTTTCCATTTGCGCAGATATGTACGGATGTCCTAACAGGTGCCTGCACTGCTGGCTTTCGCATATGGAAAATAGAGCCATGAAAAAAGGCTCGGATGAATGGATAACGGAAAAATTCAAGCCCTATTTCGAAACGATCGAGTTTTACAGTTGGCTTCGCGAGCCCGATTTTTGCGCGGACTATCGCAGACAATGGGAGCGCGACAAGGCGCTGTCGTCAGGATGCGTTCCCGAGAGGTTTGAGCTTGCAAGCTTTTGGCGTCTCGTGCGCGACCCCGAATACGTTTTATTCCTTAAAGAAACGGGAGTCAAATGCGTTCAGCTTACTTTTTTCGGCATGGAGCAAACGACGGACAGATACGTCGGGCGGAGAGGCGCGTTCAAAGAGCTTTTGAAAGCGACGGATATACTGCTTGAAAACGGCGTTATCCCCCGCTGGCAATGCTTTATAAACGAGGAGAACCGTTTTGAGATCGTTGATGTCCTTCATCTTGCTAAGAAGCTTGATCTGGAGCGCAGATGTGCGGAAGCGGGCGGCTCGTTCAAATTCTTTGTTCACGAGGGAAGCTGCGAAGGTGAGAACATGAAGCTCTATCCGCTGCGCATTATCAAGGAGCACGTTCCGGAGGAGCTCGTACCGTTCTATTATCAATACAACGAGCTGCGCTCGGAGTGCGAGCTATACGCGGAGCTTGAACAGGACGATTCCATATTCGTACCGCATAACGAAGACAGTCTGGTGCTTTACGTTGACAGCGGATACGACCTTTACTTCAATTTCACCCACATGCGACCGGAATGGCGTATAGGCAACCTTAAGCGAGATCCGACAGACGAGCTTGTAAGACGCGCCGTCGAGGAGGACACGCCTGCCCTGAACGCGGCAAGGGCCGTTACGGTTTCGGAGCTTGCGCGCCTTTACGGCGACAGCAGTTCAAAAAGAGCGTTTACGCTCGACGACTATAAGATGTACTTGCTGAATCGACATATTGGGAGTATAATCAAATAAAAAACCGAATGCGAGGACGCATGGAACAATACCCCAATTACAGCAAGTATCTGCTGTTTTTCAAATCCAAGCTTGGGAAAAGAAGCTTCGTTATTACAAAAGGAACGGGGCCGGTTTTTGTGTCTGCGCCGCACTCTGCCGAACAGACCCGCGGCGGCAGAGTTAAATTCGCCGAATACGAAACCGGCGCGATCGCCTTTACACTGCATGATATTACGGGATGCCCCGTTATCTGCAAAACGAAGCATTGCCGCGACGATGCGAACCGTGACGAAAAATGCCGTTATAAAGCCGGTGTAAAGAAATACATAAAGAAACACGGGCAGAAGTTTTTGCTTGACCTGCACCAAATGAACTCAATGCGCGACGAGGAGATCTGCCTCGGAACGGGCAAAGGCGTGAACGTTGCAGCGTGCCCGGAAGCGACAGACGCCGCAAAGCGCATTTTTGAAGGAATGGGGTTCACCGTCAGCGTGGACGAGCCTTTTTCAGCGGTGCATCCGTACACGGTCTGCGCGTACACCGCCAGGGAAACAGGCGCGTGCTGTCTGCAGATCGAGATCAATACCAGGCTGGTTTCAAAGGGGTCTCGGGAATGCAGGGTGGACGACGTTATCGAAGCTCTTGCAAAGCTCATCCAAAAGCTCGGATCCGCGGAGGTTTGAATGAGGAAGACTGCGTTTGGGACCATAGTAATATTTGTTCTCAGCCTTATGCTGCACCTTTCGGGATGCGGGCTTTTACCCGCCCGCGACCCAATGCATACCGAGGAAGAACTGCAGAAGCAATATGGGTATTTGAGCCTTAACGAGGACGAGCGCGAGTTTTACCGCAAGCTCGACGCTTATATCTATGCTCCGCGCAGCCTGCCTTTTTTCGCGCCGTATTCCGTTGATATTGCAAGGATGAGCGAGATAGTGGATATCTACTCCTCCGATTTTCCCGAGGTATGCTGGATAGATGAGGAAACCAATATTTCCTCCGCATCCTCTTTCGTCGGCAGCGCAGCGCTCGTCAGTCTTAATTACAGGCTGGAGGGCGACGCAATGAAGGAAGCCCATGAGCGGCTTATTGCAAAGGCGGACGAAATAACCGCAAGCATACCCGAGGGCTGTTCGGAATACGAAAAGGAGCTGTTTATAAACAACTATCTTGTTGAGAACTGCGTTTACGACCTTGAAGCCGCCTCGGCGGAAGAAGAGCTTGACGTTTACGCCGTTGGCTCGGAGCACCTTGCGTACGGCGCGCTCGTTGAAGGAAAAGCCGTTTGCGATGGGTATTCGAGGGCATTCAAGCTGTTATGCGACAAGGCGGGTATCGATTGCATAGTCATGTCCGGAAATGCCGACGGCTTTGCCCATGCATGGAACGCTGTCAAGATCGAGGACGAATGGTACTATACGGACGTGACCTGGAATGACAACGATGAAGATGAAGAGCTTGAATTGGAGCGCATGCTTTACTTGAATCTGACGGAAGAGATGATGTCGGTCGACCACGAGCTTGCTCCTCTTTACTCCGACCGAGGCAGCTATGAAGCGATATTCTATAACGTTTTTCTTCCGGAATGCACGTGCGAAGAATACAACTACGTGAGGCGGGAATTCGACAAGTACGGCAAAGGCAGCACCTTGAGGATGCTTGGCTTCGAGCTTGCCGAAGCAGCCGAGAACGGCGACGATTATTACTGCTTCTGGGTAGAGGACGGAATAGATTACGAAGGCTTTGTCGACAAGCTTATAGACGGTTCGGCATGGGACCTTATACAGCAGGCGAATCAGATAAACAAGCAGGATCCGCTGATACTGTCGGACTCTTATATCTACCGCTGCGATCCCGTGCGGGCAATAATACTGGTGCTTGAATATGCCTGATCAGCTCTCCCCCGCCCACTCTTTCATAAACTCGGTTAAATAATCACGCATAAATCCGTCGCGCGCCTCCGCCAGCTTTTTGGCGGAGGCCGTGTTCATCATATCCTTCAAAAAGAAGAGCTTTTCGTAAAAATGGTTTACCGTCGAGGAACAGCTCTGCCTGTATTCGGACTCGGTCATAAGCCCACGCGGAGGCGTTTCATCATAGATCGGGCGTGAATGAGCTCCGCCGTAGGCAAATGCGCGCGCTATGCCTATAGCCCCGATGGCGTCTAACCTGTCCGCATCCTGTACGCATTTGCCTTCTATTGTGGTGGGAACGGCAGAATCCGAGCCTTTGAAGGAAACCTCGCGTATGGCGGTGAGAACGGCTTGCTTAACCTCCTGAGAGACGCCCTGCTCGTCCATAAAAGCGGATGCGCGTGCAAGCGAACCCGCAGTTTCGGGCGAGAGCTTTACGTCGTCAACGTCGTGCAGTATGCAGGCGAGACGCACGGTAAATAGGTCGGCGCCTTCTTCTTTTGCGATGCGTTCAGCGGTACTTAGCACGCGGAGCGTATGGAAGGGATCGTGCCCGCTGTGATCGTCCTTCAAGTAACCCCGCATACATTCTATGGCGCGCGAGACAACGGCGTCATCGTTCATCGGTCATTCTCCTTTTCAAAAACGGGTCTTCCCGCAAGGTATGTTTTAAGCACGGGAATGCGGTGGATGGTGCGCGGGTCGGCTTTGAAAGGGTCGGCTCCGAGCACGGTGAAATCGGCAAAGTACCCTGGCAGTATGCGTCCCTTGACGTGTTCATCAAAGCTGGCCTCGGCTGATCGAACGGTGAAGCTGTCAATGGCCTCATCAACGGTGAACGCCTGATCGGCAAGATAAGGCCCCGTACCGTCAAGGCTCGTCCTTGTCACGGCACATTCGATACCTCGCAGCGCGTCGGGAAATTCTACGGGGCAATCGGAGCCGTTTGATACGGATACGCCCTTGTCCATGAGTGTTTTCCAGTTATAGCTCGTCGCGGCAAGCTCGGGACTTAACAGCGATCCGACTAAATGGTTATCGTAGTCGAGGAACACCGACTGAGCATAAACATGAAGCCCGAGGCTTGCGATCCTGTCGAGCTGATCCGCTCTGGAGACCTGACAGTGAACAACGCCGTGACGGGGATCGGTGCGCGGAAACTCGCGCATAGCGGAATCAAGCGAATCGAGCACCTCGTCAAGGCAGGCGTCGCCGATGGCATGTACTGCGACCTGCATACCGTGTGAATGGGCAAGCCTGACCAGCGACGCCATCTTATCCGGCGCAAACAGAGAAAACCCACAGGATCCCGTGCCGGGGTAAGGCTCAGTCAAATGGGCCGTACGGGAACCGAGCGCACCGTCGCCAAGCAGCTTCAAGGGGCCTATCCTGAACAAATCTGTACCTTTTCCGGTGATATTGCCTGCGTCGATAAAAGCATTCAGCTCATCCTCGTCGGTAAAGTTGCATTGCTCGTAAACTCGAACGGTCAATTCCCCCGCCTTCTCAAGCTCGCGGTAGGCTCCGTTTACAGTCTCCGGCGAAAGACTTCGGAATACGCAGTAATCGTCCGTCTGAACGCTTGTTATGCCGCAGGAATTGACCCTTGAGGCTGCGAGTTTGATCATTGTTTTCAGTTCATCTGCCGTGGGGATCGGCAAAATCGGTTCGACAAGGTCCATTGCGTTGTCGAAGAGCCTGCCGTCGGGTTCGCCATTGGTCATGCCGATGCGACCGCCCACGGGCTGAGGAGTATTTGCGGTAACGCCCGCAAGCTCAAGCGCTTTGGAGTTGAGCACGCAGCAGTGACCGCAGGCGCGCGTTATCATGATGGGGAGCTCGGTCGAGACAGTGTCAAGATCGCAGCGATCGGGCATTTCTTTATCGCCATCGAAAAGATCCTGATTCCAGCCCCTGCCGAGGATCCACTTGCCGCCCAAGAGCGAGCCGTTTTCAAGATGAACACGAAGGCAGTGAAGCAGGTCCCGCAGGCTGCCCGTGTGTTCGGCAAGAGGCGCGAAGCCGAGGGTCTGGCCGAAGTTTAATAGATGCATGTGCGAATCGTTAAAGCCTGCGCACACGAACCCTCCGCCAAGATCATGGATCCGGTCGCCCTTTTCAAAAGGGATCTCTTCGAAACTGCCAACGTGTGTAAAACGGCCGTTTTTAACGGCAAAAGCGGACGCGAACTCTCCTGCGCCCATATAGACGTTACCGTTTGTATAAATGTCCTTCATAAGCCCTCCTGATGCTCTTTATCATATCATTCGGAATCGAAAAAGGAAAGCCCCTTTTGTATTGACATAATAAACCGCCTAATCTATAATCAATCGATCAAATTATCGGAAACGGAGACGGATATGGAACATAAAGGTACGGCAAGACTTGAGACGGAGCGCCTTATACTAAGGCGCTTTGATGAGAACGACGCGGAAACGGCATATAAAAACTGGACCCATGACGCAAGGGTCACTGAATATTTGACTTGGCCTGCCCATGAAAACGCGGAAGCAACGCGCGAATGGATACGCTCGTCCATTGCGAATTACGCCGACCCGGCTTTTTATCATTGGGCCATCGTTTTGAAAGACACGAACGAGGCTATAGGCTCCCTAAGCGGCGTGCATATAAACGACGACGTCGGGTTCGTTGAACTCGGATACTGCATAGGTTACGATCATTGGCACAAGGGCTATACCTCCGAAGCAGTTCTTGCCGCAGAGAAATACCTGTTTGAAGAAGTAGGCGTGAATTCGGTGCGAGCGCTGCACGACGTTCGAAACCCTCATTCCGGTGCGGTCATGAATAAATGCGGTATGCGGTTCGAAGGCGTTCAGCGGCGTATCGGCATGTCAAACTCAGGCATAGGCGACCTTGCGAATTACTCGATCACCCGTGAAGAATACGAAGAGATGAAGGCGCATGGCGGAGTGAAAAAGAGCGAATACAACTGCGGGTTTTCAACCGGCAGCAAATGGTTCAGGCTTCGAGCGGCGGGTATAATCATTGAAGAAGGACGCGTCCTGTTTTTATCCAATAAGCTCGATGACTATTTATACTCCGTTGGGGGCGCGATACATATGGGCGAGACAGCCGAGGACGCCGTCAGGCGTGAAATATTCGAAGAGACAGGCATACACTACGACATAGACCGGCTTGCCGTGATACACGAAAACTTTTTCGATGAAAGCGGCGGAACGCTTGCCGGACTTAACTGCCATGAAGTCTGCTTCTATTTTCTTATGAAGCCGAAGGGCCTTATCTTTGCCGGCAAAGAGGGCTTCAATGCATTCGGCGTACGCGAGGAGCATGTTTGGCTCACGGCTGACGAGCTTACAAAAAAACGGGCATACCCCGAGTTTATGGCGCGTTGGCTCAGGGAAATGCCCGAAGGGATAGTACATATAGTCAGCGATGAACGAAAAGGCGAATAAGCTTTACTTCAGAATAACGCTCGTCTGAGCGCCGAGCTTCAGCGAGCTTCCTTCAAGCACGGCGTCCTGCAAACCGAGAACGGCGCGTATCTCGGAAGCGGAAACGCCGAGCTCGTTAAGATCCAAAGTTACAGATGAACCCGATGGGTTGTGAAGCACGGTGACCGAGCTTCCATTCAAGGCCGCGGTAAACCCCGCGGCCTTTGTGCCGCTTATGAACACGGGAGTATATTCGCCCGATGCGATCTCGGGGTTAGAGCGCCTTGCGGCAATCACCTTTTTATAGTAATTGTAAAGGCTGTTTTCATCCGTCATCTGCTCCGAAGCTGAAACCGCGAGGCGGCTCGATTCCGGATAAGTCGTACCGGTAGGATCCTTTACGGTATCGCCGTCCCCCCAGAAGAACGCAAGACGGCGGTTGGCGTCTGTCAGCGCTCCGCCGCGCGAGCCCTTCATTCCTATCTCCTCGCCGTAGTAAATGAACGGGCTGCCGGGGCCGAGTATATAAAGGTTTGCCGCCATCTGCATATAGCCCGAGGCTGCGGTAAGGTACCCCGCCGCCCTGTCCATATCGTGATTGGAGACGAAAGGTACGAATGAGCTTTCGCTTCGTTTTTCAATGATAGCTGCAAGATAGCGCGAGACGTAGCCGACGTAGGCGTTTGCGTCGCCCTTTTGCGCCGTCTGCGAGATAAGCCCGCCGGCTTGAGAAGCCGTAAAGTCAAAGCAGTTGACGGCCTCATAATACCTATCGGTTACGGCGTCGCTGTCCCAAACTTCCGCCACGCAGTAAAGATCGGGATTAAGCTTACGCAGCGATCCGAGATATTCCTTCCAGAACTCGATGCTCCCGGCGTTGTCGCCGAAGTAGACGTACTTAGCCGCGTCGAAGCGGAAGCCGTCAACCCCGAGGTCTATATAGTATTTGGCAATATCGTAAACGGCCTTGCGGGCTGCGGGAGAATCGTAATTGAGCTCGGGCATATCGCCTGAGAAATTGCATTCATAATAATGCTCCGTTCCTGAGACCTGAGAGAACGATCTGCCGGCGGGAGCGGGACCGGAAGCGCCGTCATGCCACGAATAGAAATCATAAAACTCGCTTTGCGTATCTCCCTGTCGGTGAGCCTTTACGAACTCGCCGTACCATTTGTTATAAATGCCCGTATGGTTGATGGGAAGATCGAGTATAAGCTTTACACCCCGTTCATGGCAAAGGTTTATTAGCTCGACAAGATCCTGTTCCGTGCCGAATGCGGGATCGACCGTGTAATAGTCGGTGACGTCGTACTTGTGATAAGAGGGCGATTTGAAAATCGGAGTCAGCCACAGCCCCTCTACGCCAAGCGAAAGACCAGATGCGGGGTCGCCGTCGTTCAAATAATCCATACGGTTGATTATCCCGCGCAGGTCCCCCGTGCCGTCGCCGTCGGAGTCCGAGAAAGAGCCGACGAAAATCTCATAGAATACTCGGTTTTGCCCGTCTGATGGGCCGAACGAAAGCAGCTCAGGATCTTTTAACGCGAACTCCTTTGATTTGCTTTGCTCCGTACAGCCCGCCGCAAACACGGCGGCGAGAACGGCTAAAACCAGCAATGCCGCAAAAGATCTTTTCATTCGAAACACCTCCAAAGGAATATATGTTTATGGTACATAAACGGGTTGGATTTGTCAAGCGAAAACGATGTAACGAACGCTTGCGGGCTTCAAAGGCAGATGGTATAATGCGGATATGGAAAACAAAACCGTTTGGCTTTACAGCGAAAACGACCTTGAGGCCGTTTTGAAGAAAAAGAAAGGGTGTACTTTTGCCGCGCTGGCTTTGGCCTGTGCAGGTCTTATCGTATGTGTTTTCTGCGCTTTCCACGCAAAGGATGCGGACGCACTGAATTGGTTTAAGATCGCGGCTGCCGTCTCGCTGCTTGCCGGCTGGACGGTCATCACACTTAGGGTTTTTGTTATCGAACCGTTAAAGGCGGCTGAGAAGCATATCCGTACGATGTTGGGCGGAGAGTATGAAAAGGTCGCCGGCAGCTTCAGCCTGACCGGAGAACGCATAGATATACGCAAAGGCGTTTCCATGTACAGAGTGTGCGTTGACGGAAATGAAGCCATATCGTCGATGAGCATATACGAAAAGAAAGCAAAGCTTTTCGACGCCGAAAAAGCCGCTTTGGTTTACTCGGTGTACGGATTCATCGCAGGATATGAGGAGCAAAATGAAGACGATTAAGAAACTTGCTTCGAATATTCACAGATACGTGCTGTGGGCGCTAATTTCGGTCTTTTTTTGGGGCTGGGTCTTTTCGCTTGCAGGCGACGCACCGCGCGCTAAAAAGCTTACCGTATTCACAAGCGTGGAAGCTATTGACTGTGCTGCTCTTAAAGCGGCGCTTTCCGAACGGCGCCCTGATGGAATAAGCTTGGTTCAGGTCCATCCCTTCCGCTATGCGGCTTTCGATACATCCGAGGCGGAAGCTGCGGATATCTTCATCGTAACGGAAAAAGAAGCGAAGTCCATGGCAGAATATCTGTCTCACATTGAAGGCGCCGACGGTTTGGTCGTGGACGGAGCAGTGATCGCAGAGGTTTTGATCCCGGAAGAGGATTTTAAGAACACTGAGTTCCTGTTAACCGAAACACATGAACCCGTTTACATCTGCTTCGGATCGAGATCCGTTCATACAAAAAGCTTGAACGGTTCGTCGGACGACGCGGCGCTGGAGCTATTCGATACTATAAAAATACTGTTTGCCGAAGGAGGTAATCTGTAATGCGTTTTCATAAGGGAGCTGCTTTGATGCTGAGCTTGGTAATTACGGCTGCATGCCTTAACGGTTGCGCACCGAAGATCAAGGTGGAGAACGCCATACCCGATACGAAGATCGAAAGTGAGTCACTTTATGTAAAAAAGGTCGATAACATGCCCGAGGATTTCATACTCGGCATGGACGCATCCTCCGTGCTCGCGGAAGAGGCAAGCGGTGTGAAGTACCTTGATTTTGACGGCAGCGAGCAGGACGTTTTCAAAACGCTGGCCCAATCGGGTGTAAACACAGTTCGAGTCAGGGTGTGGAACGACCCGTTTGATGAAAACGGCCACGGCTTTGGCGGAGGCAACTGCAGCATTGATACCGCGATAGAAATAGGCAAGCGAGCGACTAAGTACGGAATGGGCCTTTTGGTCGATTTCCACCTTTCCGACTTCTGGGCCGATCCCGGCAAGCAGATGGCTCCCAGGGCATGGGCGGATATGGAGATCGAAGAAAAGACCGAAGCCGTATACGAGTACGTTCGAGACTCCCTGGAAAAGCTTAAAAAGGCCGGTGTGAACGTACGCATGGTACAGATCGGCAATGAAACGAACGGCGCCCTCTGCGGGGAAACGATATGGTTCAACATTCAATATCTGATGCAGGCAGGCTCGAAAGCTTGCCGCGAGGTGCTTCCCGACGCGCTTGTTGCGCTT